>Ga0172379_10004571_pt1 | contig 20263 bp, 12 predicted proteins | sample GrowelOW334metaG_FD_119756 | JGI IMG/M metagenome (GOLD analysis project Ga0172379, IMG submission 119756) | Groundwater microbial communities from an aquifer near a municipal landfill in Southern Ontario, Canada - Groundwater well OW334 metaG | ecosystem: Environmental > Aquatic > Deep...
ATAGACTACTTTTTCTGCTTCAAAAGCCAGTCTCCTTCCAACTTCCTGTTTATTAGTCGGGTGTACATCATTAGGATTTCCTAAATCAACTGTTACAGCCATTCCTGTCTGGGGTAATGCTAAGGCCGTTGACTGAGCTTCCCTGAGCTCTGCCATATAGCTTTCGACAGGATTTTCTGTCAATGCCGTGTATCCTGCCAACTGACAGAAAAGGAAAGGAAGATCGCCCTGTCGAAATTGTCTTCGCCAATCGTTAATCATGAGAGGGAAAAGAGAACGGTATTGGTATGCGCGCAAGCGATTAGACTCACCCTGGTACCAAAGAATACCTTTGAGGGAAAGATCGGCTAATGGAGCAATCATTGCGTTGTAATTTGATGAGATTGAACTAATTTCATTCGTTTGCATTGGGTTTAGGAGATTCTGGTTTTGAACTACAACTTGTTTAATCAACCATTTGCCTGAAAGGGGAACAATTACCGGTTCATCCGATTCCACCAATTCCTGAATACGCAAATCAATGGCATTTTTGCTTTCAAAGCCTCCATTTCCGCCTGTGTTTTCGAGGCGAATTGCTATTAGATTCTTCCCTTCCTTAACTAATTTTCCTGGGACAAAATATATTCTTCGACCCCTAGGCCAGCTTATCGAACCTATTTCAACACCATTGAAGAATGTTTTATCGAATTGATTCAGAACTTCAAGATTCACAACAAGATTCTTTTTAGCCAATTGGGCAGGAATGTTAAATTCTTTTCGCAACCAAACCACTCCATCATAATTTTTTAAACCCTGGTTCTCCCAGTAACCTGGTGCAATGAATGGCATCCAGTTAACAGGATTATAATCAGGAGAATACCACTTATCTGAATATCCCCTATCAGGGAATACCTCATTCTCCATGGATTCTATCTGATCAGTATCAGATTTTGAGGGTGATATTTTAACTGGTTGGATCGTTTTATTTTGTAATAATAACCGGGTAGCCTCATCTTTAAAATCTGGATGCAAAGAAAGACTTTCAAGTCCTGTCCATAATTCAATGGGTGTGCCACCCCAAGTGCTATTAATTAACCCAATTGGTATTTTTTCAAGTTGATGTATGTTTATTGCAAAAAAATAGGCCACTCCAGAGAAAAAGGCCGCATTATCGGGTGTTGTAATATTCCATTGAGCAGGTAACGTATATGATAAGGGCGATAAGCTTCGTTTTTTTGGCATTGAAAAACACCTTATTTCCGGAATATCAGCACTTCTCAATTCATAACCTGAATTGAAAGATTGCATTACAGTCCATTCCATATTCGATTGTCCGGAACAAAGCCATACATCGCCAATCAGTATATTTTTCAAAGAGAAAACAGTATCTGAAAGAAATTTCATTTCGTATGGACCACCTGCTTCTTTGGCCGGAAATTCAATTTTCCAGTTACCTGATTCATCTGGCTTTACTTTACGCTTCTGTCTGTCAAATTCAATCTCAAAAGTTTTCTCTGAAGAAGAGGTACCCCATATTTTAATTGGCTTTTGTCTCTGCAACACCATATTGTCACAAAAAAAATAGGGTAGTCGTATCTTCGTCTGCGACATTCCGGGAGAACATGAAAGGATGTAAAAAAAGAAAATTGTAAGTGCAAATCTGAAATTTTTCATTCCTATTGATTTTATCAGGTATAATTATTTTATCCGTTGCTTCAAAAGCCCGACACCTCTTAATATGAAGAGGTTTGATCCCAAGTTGGTAGAGTGGGGATTCTTTCCTTACTGAAAAATTTCCATGGGATGGATCCTTAAATCCATGATCAGCGACCAGACTGAGCTTATCAAATCCACGTTTTTCCCTAGAATCCTGAATTTTTTGGACAGCGGTTTTAGGATCCGAAGCTGACCATACTATATTTGATTCTGCCATCTCGAAGTTTTTCCAAACAAATCCTTCATCTGCTAGTAGCCAGTTATACGATACCTGTACCGATGTTTTCTCAAAATAGACCATATTCTTACTTATCTTGTAGTGACATATTGTATCATCTTAATTTAACTGGAAGGGACTGAACTCTCTTCTCAGCATTGGATATGCATCTTGCGGGAACACTACATTAACAATATAATTGTTTATCACATTTACCACATTGATCGTTTCCATCGGGAGAAACAAATATCTTTTAATGTCAATGCTGTTGAACCCCGTAATTACAAATAATATAATAATTAGAAGGAGCTTTATTATCTTATTTTCAGTAAACATCATGATCTATTATTAATTTCACTTGACACTAATCATAACATTATAATGCATTTGCGAATCTTTTTATTTAATTCTTCCTGCCTTTAATTCAAAAGGCCTGAAACCTAACTTCAGCGCCGGCGAATTGGGCTCCAGCCTGAAATCTCCGATTGAAACATTCCTGAATAATGGATCGGATGAAATACTATGAACTTCATTTCCATATTTTCGAGCAAGGATGAAGTAATCATCCGCTGCTTTGGGGTCAGAAGAATTAAAATAAATGTTGCTGTCAGTATTGATATTATCTATGGTATTAGCCATTATATCCATATAAACAAAAGGCTGATTAGACTCGATAGCGTAAAAGATATTGTGCAAGATCAGTGATCCTGCACAAAGTTTACTCGGAACATTGGGGGTGTAATTTGGTTCTAAAGACAGCATTCCCCGCTCGACTTTACCCGGAGGAGATGCGACAATATTATTAATGATATGATTGCAACCTTTGGAACAGATACCTGTACCAAAGGTATGAAAACGGAATACAACATTATATTCTATCAGAACGTCGTTTTGGTCATCATCACATCGGAGCGCCTCTCCAGCTGCCTGTTGTGGGGTATCATGTACATAATTTCTCCTCATTATATTCCCTTTGCCGGCTCCGGATATGTAAATACCATTCCCATCATTCATTACCGTCATGAGGTGGTGTAAATCATTATCTTCAATCCTGTTCTGTCGTCCATGTAAAAACCGTTCACGTTCAACCCATGTTTCTTTCCCGGTAAATTCACCAATTTCACTCCAACGCACCGTTCGCGAACACTCTCCCCTACCGGTTTTATCCCAGTTTATTCTTCCGGTAACAGCAATCGCAGTGTAAGGAACATCGTGTATTGTATTATGGCTTACTAAATTATGCCCACTTTGCCACAACCAAATCCCCAAAGAATGTGTCCACAAAAGACCTATATGGTGAATATAGTTGTTGCTGATTTCATTGTTTTTATTCACATCTTTTGTGCCTGGTCCATAGCCTGCCAGCAATACACCACCACCGCCAAGTTCTGAAAGATCATTGTTTATCACCTTGATGTTTTGTGCATATAAATCCAGGCGGATGCCAGCCCCACCACTATTAATAAAAGTACAATGATCTACGATGCAATTCTCAGCGCCCCGAAACCTGACAAGAGCAGTCGCTGCGTCAAATCTTTCCCAGTCATGCTGCAATCCCAAACCTGTTTGCCCCGATGCTTCAAAGCGGTTGCCATGCATAAAGGTGATTCCATTAAAACATAAACCATAGACTGGAATATCGTTCAGCCCATCATAGTCGATTTTACCTTCAACCCTCAACATCTCTACTAATCCAGGCATCACGATGTCATCACCGGGTTTTTTATTGTCGATCGGCCAATAGTAAAGTAGTTTTGCCTCCTGATCAAACACCCACTCTCCTGGCGAATCCAATCCTGCAAAAGTATTTTCAACCCAAATCGATTCTGCTTTCGGGAAATAGTGTGTCTCGGAAAGGGGGTAGGTAGATTGAGCCTCAAGTGAAACCATGCCGTTCGCAAAATCAACTGATTTGACTGGTAAAATATTCATAACCCAGGCGTAACCGGGAATTACTTTGATCTCTGCATTTTTCGGGTTAAACATTTCTTTAATAATGTCTTTATCAAGAGGAATGGTATTGTATAAAGCATTTTCCTTACTGTCAACTTTTCGCAGGTGAGGCATCCCCTTTGTCTTTGCACGGGGCAACATCTGTTGTGAATTGTAAAGGGCGTTGAATGATTTGACATTATCCGGTACTTTGGCTACCCATACTTTTCCTTTCGATTCTTTGGGTAAACCTTTCGGCATTTTATTCAACCTCTCCCATCTCATTACCGACACATCACTGCTTATAACAGGTTTTTCTCCAGGTATGGCAGAATAACTTATCATCTGTCCTGTTTTGGCACCATCTTCCATTCCAAAAACCAATGTCTCCGAGAGGCGGTATTCACCTCCGGCGAGCCAGACGGTAATGTTTTCACCTCTGTTGGTCCTGTTCCATTCTCGTACCATCTCTTTTGCGTGTGAAATCGTTGCAAAAGGTTGCTTCTGTGTTCCTGGATTATTGTCATTACCAATATTCGCGATGTAAAAATCTTTAGCACTACTTACTATAATTGACAATGACAAAATAGTTGTTAATAGAATGGCCTTCATTATTCAGTATTTTAAAAATCAATTAATTATAAACTCACCCGAGACTGACATATTCCGGTAATCCACCAAATGAAAAAATGCGTATTTAAAACCTTCTTTGGGTTTAGGTACAATGACCGTTTGTTTTTCAGAATCAATGACCGCTTTTTGTAGGATCCACTCCCTTTTTGTGTTCGCAGAAACAGAATCGTTGGAATAATAAAACTCAGCCCGAAAAAGAGTTACCGGTGATTCGAAAGAAAGTTTAATTGATTGTTTATCAGTGAGGATGGATGTTACTTTAAGTAAGGGGCAACCCTTGTTGATCACACTTTCGAAAAAAACACGTATTTCGTTGGGGTTCCATCCATCTTCATGGGTATGCGCCATATCAGGTTTGATGCAAACAGTACGGCGATTTCTGTCAACCAGACTATAGGTCTTATGGAAAGGCATCACACCGTAGGCGAAGTCTTTATTCCCATTGATAAACAAAAAAGAAGGTTGTGCAAATGGCAAATAGGAAGAGGGATCGAAATTCTTCATCCATATTTTCTGATTCTCCGGTGATAGACGTTTTAGTGATTCTTTGAAGATATCAGACTCATTGTAAAAGCCACCACCATATACCGGGGCTGCTGCCCTAAACCGATTATCTAAACTTGCTACAAGACAGGTTAGGTAACCACCCCAACTTATACCGGTAATACAGGTTTTTGCAGCATCCACTTCCGGCAAATTCAGGAGTAACGAATGTGCTAAGATTACACTTGACACGGCATAGTAGGTCCAGACATCCTTGAGATTTCCCTTTACAATTTTATCAAACTTGTTGATGTCTGCCTGATCGGCTCCGGCATTGGTCAACTTAATTCTCTCGCCATCATTTCCTGACAGATCCATCGCAATGGCAGCATAGCCCTCCGCTGCCCATTTCTCAACCCATACTTTGAAGGCTTTTCCTCCACCGCCATGCACCAGCACCACTCCGGGAAATTTTTTACCACTAGCTGGTCTGCCCATCAACAGATCGGGATTAGAATACCAGGCGAAAACCTGCGTTGGCTTTCCTTCATAATCCACGCTCTTGTACAAAAGTGAATGAACATTTCCGTTAGTATTTGTCCATTCGGTTTTCGGCGGTTTACTCAATGCTTTCAAATCCCATAGCACATCCTGTATATTTACTAAACGGGTATCAATTAATAGAATGCTTTTATTTTGTCCAAATCCGAGTTGTGCAATAAGCAGCAATAGAAGTAATAGCTTTCTCATGATATTTAATTGTTTTTGAATACAGTCACTATAATCGACATTAAAAGCAATGAGAGTAAGTCGCGGCTTGTCATAGTGTAAGTTTGTCTTGTTTTAGCTCATCGAACATTGAAGGTGGAAAATCGGCATCATCCGTTCCCCAACAGGCGTTGGGTTCCATGCCCATTTCAAAAATAATCTCGCCACCTCTCGTCAATTCATCATGCTGAAAATAGTTTTTTGAATACTGGTTTCCGTTCATCTTCATCGACTGGATATAGATATTGGCATCCGAGAGATTGTTTGTTTTGAGGATCAGATGCTTTCCATTGGGCAAGTTGATTCTTACTTTTTTATATGAAGGGCTGCCAATCACATAAGTTCCATCACCATGGCGAACTGGATAAAATCCCATCGAACTTAACACATACCAGGCCGACATTTGACCAGTATCTTCATTGCCACATATTCCATCAGGTGTGTTATCGTAAAGCGTGGTCAGCACCTGATGAACGTATTGCTGTGTTTTCCAGGGCTGCCCTAAATAACTGTACATGTAAATGGTGTGATGCCCCGGTTCGTTCCCATGCGCATATTGCCCAATCATTCCGGAAATATCGGTAGATGCGTTCTCCCCTGTGATTTTAGATGACAAATGGAAGAAGGTATCCAACTTTGCAATTAGTTTTTTGTTTCCACCCATCAACTGTGACAGACCTTTTACATCGTGTGCCACTGAAAATGACCATTGCCAGGAGTTGCCTTCACAGAAATCATCCCTGCGATGACTTGAAGCAAAAGGATCGAAAGGTGTTCGCCAAGTCCCATCAGCAAAACGACCTCTCATCAATCCGATGGAGGGATCGAACACATTTCGATAGGAGGTAGAACGCTTCAGAAAGTAATCATAATCTTGTTCCTTGCCCAACATTTTAGCCATTTGAGCTATACACCAATCGTCATAAGCATAATCCAGAGTCCGAGCCACTGACTCCACTTCCAATTCAGCTGGTATATAGCCATACTTTTTGTAATTCTTAAGGCCGGTAAAATAGCGCATAGAAAAACCTGTTGTATCGCGCATTGCTGTACTTTTCATTGCTTCAAAAACGGCATCTGCATCATAATTACGAATCCCTTTTCGATAGCAGTCGGCGATAAACGGCATGACATGTAACCCAGTCATTTGGTAAGTTTCATTTCCTGCCACCACAAGAATTGGTAGTTGCCTGCAATCGCTGAAGAAGGCCAGACAAGTTTTTACCAAATCGTTGGCAACATCAGGATTTGTTACTGTCAAGAGTGGATAAGCGGCGCGATAGGTGTCCCAAAACCCGATATGTCCTCCGTAATAATTAAAACCTTCTGCGATGTGCACTTGATGATCGGGTCCTCTGTACTGGCCATCAACATCTGAAGAAAGCATCGGATACATTTTTGTGTAGTAGAGCGAAGTATAAAAAATTTCCTTTCTCTTCTCGTTTTTATCCTCAATACTTATTTTTGAAAGTTCCTTATTCCACTCCCTTTGCGCCTGTGTTTTTACCTCATTAAAGTTCCAACCGGGAATCTCCTTTGTCAGATTTCTTTTCGCACCCTCTGTGCTGACAGTCGATAAGCCGACCTTGACATATAGGTCGTTCTTATCCTTCATCTGAAAAGTCAGAATCGAGCGAATATCAATTCCTTCCAAAAACAATGCTTTGTCAATTATTTGTCTGTTTTTGTATAAAGCTGTTGTCGTGAAAGGCTTTGAGAACATGGCATAGAAATAACCATGGGCTTCTTTAGCCTGCCCTTCTGAAACACGACACCCCTCAATGGTGTGATCATCGACTATTCTGAGACTAGAGATTTTAACGGTATCATAATTGTCTTTCGGAACAATGGTGCAGCCACCTGTTGCTCCGTGCTTCAGATCGATCGTCACATGATTAATGCCAGGTTTAGGAAAGGTATAGTGATGAAACGCACATCGGGATGTAGCTGTAATGGATACATTTACCTTTGATTGATCCAGGGTGACATTATAATTGCCAGGCACTGCATGTTCCTGCGAATGCGAAAAAACAAATGCGAAACCATTAGCCGGATAAACCGCACTACCTTTCCATAAAAAACCGGGGACGGGCTGAAACAATATATCAAGAAAATCGCTGCAACCGCCGCCACTCTTATGGAAATGGCTAAATCCAAGAATTTGATTGTCAGTGTACCGATATCCTGACCCTCCTGTATTGGTATCAGGACCAACCTGCGCCATTCCAAAAGGGACACCAGCTATCGGGGAGACATTGCCGTTTCCACCGGAACCTATCAACGGATTTACATAACGAATCGGGGATTTTTCTGCTGACCAGACCTGGAATGAAGTAAGAAATAGAGTCAGAATGATTACGATATAGCTGAGTACTTTCATAAAAATTTGATTTTTTACATTCAGAGCAGATTATATTTTTCTTATTCTTCACTCTTTTGCCAGGGGATTGCTCCCGATTTTTTGATGTGTTGTGATAATCCGAATTTCAACTCAATGAAGTGTTCATTTTTTTCTTCCAGTGGTGTTGTTTCCTGCGGATCAGTCTCAATATTGAATAATTGAAACTTTTCAAAAGGTCGGTTTTGCACCAATTTATATGGACCTTTTCGGGCCGCATAATAGCAAAAGCCTTCAATGTCATAACCATCTCGTCTCATAAAGAAGGTCATTCTTTCCTGCTCTGTTTTCTCTTTTCCCATAATTCCAGGAAGCAGATCGATACCATCGATCTGATGATTGATCGCAACACCTGCAATTGTGCAGATAGTGGGGAAGAAATCCATTGTGTATCCAAGTTCAACAGCCAACTTACCCGGTTCTATATGACCTTTCCAAACCATACAGGTTGGAACTTTGATTCCCCCTTCATACATGTCAAGTTTTCCACCCTTCAAATCTCCGTTTGAGGCACCAACGCTCAGTAAACCACCGTTATCCGAGGAAAATATAATGACTGTATTTTTATATTGCCCCGATTCTTTCAATGATTTAATAACCCTTCCTATTTCAAAGTCAAGATGTTCAACAAGAGCAATATTCTTCGCCCTTTTTTCATCTATTTCTCCTTCGCGTTGCTTTACTTTATCCAGCCACTCTTTGGGTGGCTCAATCGGGAAATGTGGCGCATTGTATGCCAGGTATAAAAAGAACGGCGTTTTCTCTTTTGCTTTTTCGCCGATATAATCGACCGCCCAATCTGAAAAAATGGTTGTTGCATGCCCCTGCGGATCAATTTCGGTCCTGTTGAGCCGCATATAATTTTTACCCTCCCGCTGATGTGTCCAATAATCGTCCATCATATCATTCAGGAAACCGTGGAAAAGATCGAATCCCCTTTCATTGGGTAAGTTTGGTGTTTCCAGTCCTAAATTCCACTTGCCAATCAACGCAGTCTGATACCCTGCTTTTTTCAGCATTTGTGGTAAAGTAATAGCTTCTGGCAGTAAATAAGCCCAATTATTCTGTTCGTTAGAACGGACAAGACCGGGTACTCCAACCATATCCGGGAAGCGACCGGTCATCAGGCTGGCGCGAGTTGGAGAACATACAGTACTGTTGGCATAAAAATTTGAAAATTTCACTCCCTGACTAAATAGCTGATCAATAGTTGGAGTTTGAATGTCTATTCCATCCTGACAGGAGAGATCTCCATATCCCAAATCATCAGCTAAAATGAAAATAATATTGGGCTTCCCTTGGTTATCAATGGTCGTTCCATGTACATTGCCACAGATACCAATTGCAATGCCCGAAAAAATGTGTGACCAAGCTATTTTTGTTTTCATGTTTAGGTATTTCTAGCTGAATAAGTTTAATTTTTAACTTTTTGATCAAATGCTTTTTTTACAGCCTGAACCTGTCGGATATGATCTGGCTCGATTGCTCCACTCTTATCTGTATGAATATCAAAACAAATTACTCCATCCTTTTCAAAAACCTTTTCCGACCACTTTATTAACTCTTTAGTTTTAAAACGCATTCCAGCTCTTCCCCACCATTCACCCAGAAAGGTAAACAGGAACCATTGCACCCCGTCAACGACCCAGCGACTTTGGGGTACCTGTACTATTTGAGACTCTTCGCCTGCACTGTAATCATCGTAGAGGGAGTTGGACTGAATGGTATTTACACCATAGTTGTAAGTAACAATACTGTTGTAATTTCCGGCTTTAGCGGCAAGGGTATGAGTGCTGATATTGTGTGGCAGACTCATGTCCGATCGTGTTTCGATGATTCCTCCCCTGTACATCCCGTCGAACCACCAACCCGACAAGCTTTTGCCGTAACGGAGACTCCATTCCCGAATCACACCTTCCCAGCAATTCTGTGTAAATTGCGAAGTTGGAGAATCTGTTTTATACGTGTATTTAATTTTTTGGCTAACCAGTTCATTGTTGATAGGGGGATTGCCAGGCAGATAAAACATCAACTTCAGGCCCCTCTTATCCAATGCTTTAAACAGATCGGCCGGAAGATCCCGGTTGCTGCAGAGTGTGCCAGGGGCTATGCCAACAATTGAATCATAGGTATGATTGGGGGAACAATAATAGCCATCGTTCTGGCCTAATGCGAAGATCACATAATTAGCCCCGGCCTCCTTACAATTTTCGGCAAAAAGCTCAACATTAAAATTATTTACAGCATCATTATATTCCTTAGATCCACCTTCCCGTGCAAAAACGCCTTTCAGGAAATGGAGCATTACGCCGACTCCGGCATCCCGGAACCATTCCGTATTGGGATTTCCCTTGTAAACAACCTGCGAAGTGGTGATTATATTTAGTGATTTCACCTTTTCTCCCGTCCAATCAGGTATGATTTCACATTTGATATATTTCCCCGTATAGCTGGTCAATAGTACTATCTCCCGTGTAGTTATTCCAGGAAGTACCTCCCATGGTCCTTTGGGGGATGCTGAAATTGACCAGGTTATTGGATGGTCAATCTTAAAACCGGGAAGATCAGCTGAAACCCATAAGATAGATTTGGCCACTGGTTCTCCGTGTAAAACCAACTGTTGTCCGTTAACAGGCCGACTGGAAAATCCAATGATCATAAAAGATAGGATAGCTAACAGGTATTTCATTTTTAATAGAATTCAATACAATTCAATTATTTATTTTGCGATGCTTTTTTTGACTTCCCAGCGGTAATCGATGTATTCAGTGGTGAAATTGTTTCCATCCACCTTTACCTGAAGAAATCCTTCTTCCATTTTTCTTCCGTCAGGAAGTAGGCCTTTCCACCATCCTCCGCAAACCGCACCACCAGTGATATACCGAATTCCATGATATAAGATGTCTTCGTACATGTGTAAATGACCTTGTAAAACAAGTTTCACATTGTAATTTTCAAAAAGCCTGATGATCTCCTGTCCGTTTTCTTTGTTTACTCTGTCATTTTCTCCTCCAATGCTGACAAGAGGAACATGCATGGCTACTGCTATTGGGCTGACTTTCCCGATCGAATCAAGTTCATGCTTCAGCCAGATCATCTGTAATGAATCAATTTGACCATAGTATGAATGTTCGCCTTTCCCATACATGATTGGATCAAGGACAATAAATTTCCAGTTCTTATATGAAAACGAATAATAGGTTTTTCCTATGCGTTTCTCAAACATTTCTTTATACTGAGAAGGCTTAAGATCAGCAATAAAACTATAAGTGTCATGATTGCCAAACCCGCTATGAAGTGGCATCTTAAGCGATTTCATGGTTTTGGTATATAAATTAAACAAACTATCAGCCCGGCCAAATTTTTGATTGGACGCATCGGCAACGTTATCTCCGCCAGTAATGACAAAATCCGGATTCAGCTTATTGATCGTATCAATTGCCTGAAGCAATCCTTCAGTTGCAAAATTCTCAGGTTCAACATGGATATCGGTCATAAATACAAATGAGAATGAGTCATTATTACGTGGTGCTTTTTGTTGACAGGCAAAAAAAACAACTGATAGAGCTGCAAGTAGAAACAAATAATTAATCCGATTGATTTTTGTAGTCTTCATCTATTTATAATTATAAGAACACATTATACTTTTCATTCACTGAAATTTCTTCTGAGGTACATCTTCCAAATATACGCCATCAGCCTTCAATACTTTCTGTAACTCTTTAATGTCCACCTTGTCCATAGTGGTATTGGCATCCAGGGCCATAGCAGCGCATGTGCCGACCCCTTGCGATAAAACCATCAGGTGCGACTGAACCCTGAATGATGCCAGTGCTTGGTGGGTGGTGCTCGCAGCACGACAAGGCACGGCCAGATTGTGAAACCGGTCATTCAATGCAATTCCGAGCGGAATGTGGTAGCTCGTTCCTGCTTTCAGCATGGTACGGGTGTTTTGGTCTGTGAAGGTTGTATATCCTGATCCTTTGGGATCATGTATATCAAGCATCCATACTCCATGCCCAACGGCATCGGGTTGTTTTACAGCTTCCAGAACCATATCCTTATCCAAGGTATTTAGCCCCTTAACCCTGCGTGACTCTCTAATTCCCAAACTACATGCTGTCTGATCAAGTTTTGCGGTTTCCATACCCGGCACATCCTTTTTCCAAAAATCAATATACTGGAGAATCTGTTCGCGTGAGATCTCGGTCAGTCGGGTTAGTTCTTCTTCATCCAAAGGATTTCCCGCGACAGGACACATGTTCCACGGGAAAAAATTTCCCCATGCCCCACGCAATAGGGCCCGGGTGTTTCCGGCATTGAAAGGTGGCATTTTACCTTCTTTGCGAAGCTGTTCCATTTTATTCATAATTTGATCCAATTGGTCATTTGGAATAGTTTTCATCATTGGTACATCCAAACCTCTAAGTGTAAAACACATCGTCATCCCCTGAACCAATTCATCAGATTCCCTTCCATAGCTAAATGGCAAACCTGCATTGGCTGCAATATCTCCATCACCGGTACAATCAATCACTATTTTGCCCAGAAATGCTTTCCTACCTGTTTTGGTGTCAGCCAGAATTCCTTTAACCTGATTACCTTCTACAATAGGCTCTCCGACTGCCAGATAACAAAAAGTTCGTACACCGGCTTCACGAAGCATTTGCTGCCATACAATCCGGGCACCTTCCGGTTCAAACCAATATGTTTCATGACTATGATTATTCCTTAAATCTTTGATCACCCAGTTTCCTTTCAACAATCGTTGACCTGACTCTTCTACCAATCCCAGAATCACCAATTTTTCCCGATCACTGGTATGCCATGCGTTTACCAGTCCATTGGTGGCCATCCCTCCAATGCTAGGCAAGCGTTCGATTAATGCGACTTTGGCCCCGTGACGGGCAGCGCTAATAGCAGTCACTACACCAGAACATCCCCCGCCGCACACCAATACATCCACTTCAATGGCTACCCTGTAATTCTTATAATTGTTCTTTTCTTTTGGTTTACCCGAGGCAAAGAGTGACGACACCGAACCTACAGCCAGTAAGTTTGTCAGAGCACTTTTACCCAGAAAATTTCGTCTGTTCATACTATGCCTGTTTTACAATGCGTATTACCTGCTTTTCCTGAAGTTTCTTTTGGGAGACTGAAAGAATTACTTTACCTGAAGGCGTATAATTCCAGGATTCAGCTCTGGTACCATTTATCCTTATTAGAGAAGGTTTATGCGGCATAGCTATTTCCAGCTGATAGGTACGGGAACCCGGCATTCCTGAATAGTACCCTACACAGGGTGAAATTGTAAATTCGGTTTCCTTATCCGTGTCGGTGCATTCGAACTTTGTTTTGGCGATAATGCCTTTCTCGTAATCAAACGACCGGCCATCATCTTCCCATAAAGTATAAGAGCTTTTGTTATGGGGGAATACTTTTACAATTAGCGTATCTACCGGATGTTCCCCGATGTATTGCATTGTCTTCTGGTATGGAATAATGGCACCATCCCTAAGGAATAAAAGTCCTCCCCTGTTTTCGGGGACTTTGCATTGCACCGTTTTTCCCCCTTCAAATTTCTCCTCATTCCAGTAGTTTATCCAGGTTCCCTTGGGAAGGTAAATGGAGTCGCTGAATATTCCTACCAACAAGGTCTCGCCAAACATGTATTGATAAATCATATTATCAACCTTACGGTCATCGGGAAATTCAAGAGGCATGGCTCTCAGAATGGGCATACCTGTTTGACTTCCCTCTGTGGCAGCCGAGTATATATAGGGGAATAGACTATTGCGTAATTGCGCATAAACCCGGAATGTCTCTTTTTCGTCAGGTTTCAAATACCATGGATGGTGAAGTCCGTACCAGCTATTTACCTGCACCCATGGAAGAAAAAAACCAAAGTGTATGGCGGCTTTGTTATCAGAGAAAACGTCCATGACATCGGCTGATGTATTCACAAATCCGCTTAAACCAAGGTTCAGCTGATCAAACAATGCATCCTTTCCCCCGCCATTATCACCGCTGGTTGATGCTCCCCAATGCTGTGTGCCGGAGTACCCGCCACAATAATGATGGAATGACCGGATTCCTTTATGCCCCCGGAAGGTTTCGTACATTTGTTTGGGAAGAAGTATCTGGTTCATATTATGCATGACTTCATCCGAATAGCCATTGTAATATTTTCTGTCCGGATGCATATCCAGTGTACGTCCCGGATCGAGCTTAAATCCGTCAACACCCTGATCCATGAACTTAGTCAGGTGCGGAAACCAGTGCTCCAATCCCGATTGGGACAGACCGGCTTTTTCTGCAATATGGTCTTCTTCCTCAATGCTCATATCATGATCAATGCATAACCACAAAGCCAGTTTGAACCCAAGGTTGTGCAACTTTGCAATAAACAACATCGGGTTTTCATATTTGGGAAACCTTTTTACTTCCCAAAACGGCTCAGCACGAAATTTGTCCAGATTCCAGTTTTTTGAAGTGGTAAAGTCGTAATTTACAGACATCCATTGGGGCTCGAGCCAAAAAATTTCACACGGAATCTTCTCATCCCTGAAACGTACAGCATCGTTCATGATATTCATCTGATTCTCCAGGGTATTGCCGCCAAAAGCCAGTCCATAGGCCCATTTGGGCAACAGGTAGGGCTTTCGGGTAATGGTTGTATATAAGTTTATTATCTCATCCATCGAAGTCCCCAACATCAGATAAAAATCAATATCACCACCTGAATTATAAATAAATAATTTGTCCTTTTGAAAACGACCAATATCAAAATAGTTAAGTGACGTTGTGTTATTAAAAATCCCCCAACCTCCCGTACTCATTACAAACGGCATCGGGATTTCTGTTTTCTGGTAGGTTGCCCACATCCGAAGGGCTGAACCCCGGTGCTGAATATTAGTTCGACTGGTACTCCCGCCTCCATAAAATCGTTCATCAGCACCAAGTGACACCTCCATGACCGATGATATAGGCGGAATAGCTGATTTCCCATTGTCGGAAGCAGTCTCTGCATTATTTGGATCTCCAATAATACCCTCAGCCTGTTTACCGTTGCCGAAATACTGATTGAGGGACGATCTCAGTTCTTTACAAACAAGTTCATTCCCGTCTCCAAAAACATGAACTTTGCTTATGACCATCTTTTTTTTAGAGTCAATGATTGAAATATCTCCATTTTCTTCATTTATAGCCAACTGAAAACCTCCCGCCTGAATAACTTGTTTCCCTTTTTCTTTTTTTGATGAAACTGCTACAGAACTCCAGTCGGTTTTAAGTATACCGTACCGTTCCATCAGCGATTCAGGGAAACTAGCCTTTTCGGAAACTCTGATCCTGAAAATCTGGTCATTGCAAGCTTGGATACTGAGGTATTTGTTGTTTTTTAAAGAAATGATTACTGAATTTTTAGGTTCCTGTGAATACCCTGTCGTGCATATGGACACAACTGCGATGCTTAGCGCGATTATTCGCTTTATCAAACAGCCTTCTAAAAAAATTTTGTATTTTATCCAGAGGGTACAAATAGAGGAAAAATCTTTTTTCATAATTCTGAGTTGTTGCTAGGCATAATTAGACTTTGTTTGATTTTACTGGCAATGATTGTATTTAACTTCAGGAATGCCATCGCCAAAAACAATCCCCCAGATCGTTTTTAATTTCTGAATGATATCTGGTCAAGATTTACGTGAACTGCATTTATCAATTGCCTGACCGTCACCTCTCCGGATGTTGGCCCGGAGTAATTCCAGTTCTGGTTTTTGAACCACGCTGAAAGCTCTGATCCAGTGAGTTTATCCGTCCCTTGAGTGTTGTCTGTCACTTCTTTTCCGGTCCATCTTTTCAGGACTTCAGCTGCATCTGCAACAGAGATAATAGACTCAGCTGAAACCAGATATCCTTTGGTGCCACCAATTAAACCAACAAACTGAAAGGCTTCAAAGTCTGGATCATCAACGGTTATATCCTCAAAATAGGTTACAACACCCTTCTTCGTTATAAATAAACGTTGCAACTGATGGACGTTGATGTTTCTCACTGTTTTACCTGATTCCACGGAAAGACTTGCAGCTATTCCGGCGACCTGACCAAGAGACATAAATACAGGTTCCATCCGGATTGATTGATAAGCAACGTGCGAAGCAGAAATACAAATAGTTACCAATAATCCATCAATTTCTTTGGGCACAAGGACTCCGTACGGAATTTGGAACGGATCGTGTTTTATATAGAAATACCCTTCTCGTGTTCCCGGGAACTGTAGATTATATTTATGGCATCCATGAGAATCGAATGGATACTCTGCTATGCCAATGCTTGTAGGCTGGATTCGAGTACGACCTATTTCCTGTATCAGATCTGCATCGTGCTGAGTAAGAAAATATTCTCCTTCAATCCTTCTTGTTTCACGTACATATGTTTGCCTTGGAACATGGTTATTTGTCACAAATTCATCTTTGCATAAACCCCATTTACTAGCCTCTTCCCGATATGCAACAGGCAATTCAGGATCGTTTTGCAAAAACCAAATCAATCCAAGCTGGTAATTCAGGTAGCGCTTTACGATGTGTTCCCTTTCTTCATAAGAAGCTTCGGGATAGCCCCAGTTTTCTTCTGCCAAATCAACCGACTCACGCGGTGCTCCCACTATTGGATGAACATGTTCATTATTGATCTCAACCTTACCATTTGGCTTTATCCACATTTGAACCGGTTGAAATTTGTCTTCCCGGTTTATTAAATTTGACTCGAATAAGGGTGCCAACTTCCCGGTTTTAATATCATCAATTAATAAAAGATAATCTTGCCTGTTATAGCTATCCGGTTTGAGGATGTCGACCCTGTTGTTAGGTTCTCTTGTCATGCTTAATCGGAAACAAAAAGCCTGAATCGCCTTATCTCCATTTCCGGTTGAGCCGGAAAGGTATTCGTCAAAACCAAATCTGGAATAAATTAAACCTGCCTGCTTTTCATTGAACTCATTCCTACTTTCACGCCCCTCCCTATATTTTGCACCAGCCATGGCCGCTAGATCGCCCTCATAAGTTGCATCTATAAAAACTTTTGCAGAAAAATTTTCCTGATTCTTATTCTCAGACAAATCTTCGGTAGTTACTCCCACCAATTTATTTCCCTCCACCAATGTCTTTTTCAAACGATGATTGTATAATACTTTAACCCGAGCCTCAGCATCAATCATCTGATGAAAAACTTGCTCAGCTACATGAGGTTCTGAATTATATCCTCCAGTGCATAATTTTACCTGCTCGGAATCCATACCATACTTGTCTTCGTAATAGCGCAAAATGTTATTCGTATATTCTTTGAATAATCCTCCAACAGCATTTCTTTTTATAATGTCTGCCATTGTCAGGCCATTTGTAACAATCCCCCCGATATGATCAGTTGCCTCCAACAGCAAAACATCCGATCCCATACGAGCTGCTGAAATTGCTGCCATAATCCCAGACGGAGTGGCACCAACAATCACTACATCAGGATTTTCAGGATTGCTCTGACAACTCATGTGACTTGTCACAACTAAGCAAGAAAATAAAAAAACCATTGCTCTGATAATCAACTTCCTGATATTGATTTGCGCTTTCATGCTTTCTATTTTGATTAGCTTTGTGTTTAGATCCGGGTAATTTAAAATCCGTTTATAACTCAACTTTTACAACAAATCCATTGGCAGGCTTAAACTCTTTGGGAGTCGTAACGATTAAGGCATCATTTGTTTGCTTGAATTTCACTTTCCCTTTGCCAAGTATTTCCACATAGCTGATTTTACCAATAATGTTGTTGAACGATTTTATGATTATTTTATCCAGTGGTTTTTCAATTGAAATGGCATATAGAAAATTATTCTTCTTTGTAAACCAGAAGTCAAGTGGGGTAAAATGTGAATCAAATCCTTTTGCAGCTCTGTCTTCGGTGCTCGAAAAATTCAAAACAGTAGGCCCTTCATGGGTAATGTGCCATTTTTCAGTACTATAAATTGCTTCTCCGTTCAAGGCTAACCATTTACCAACTGCTTTCAGATCATTAACACTTTGAGTCGGTACAACTCCCTCGCCAGTGGGACCGATGTTTAGCATGTAGTTACCCCCTTTTGATACAATTTCAATTAACCAGAACAGAATTTCTTTGGGTGTTTTCCAATCGTTGTCGTATGATTTATATCCCCAGGAATTGTTGAGCGTACCCACTGTTTCCCAAGGTCTTGTAAGTTTAACAGATGATGCAGGTATTGTATTGTCCCCAGTTATCAAATAGTCACCAAACCCATTGCTAATCCGATCTGTTACAATGATCTGAGGCTGAATATCAAAGGCCAGTTTGTAAAAATTATAACTTTCCTCAGATGTCATTCGTAAGCCCATATCGTACCAGAGACATTTCATACCCGGATAGTTATGAAGCAATTCTTTCATCTGTGGGTAGGCTTTGTTCTGAAGGTATTCATTAAAGGTATTAGGGCTTGGATCCCAGGTATTTGCACCAAAAGCTCTGTCAGGATTTCCGACATCGATATTTTTTTCAATCATATCGAAAGCCCGGTCATCCGCTCCATCCCTCCAATCAACGTTATGAGAGTAATAAATTCCAAATTCCAGGCCTTTTTTATTACACGCCTCATACATTTCTCTTATAATATCGCGTTTAAATGGCGTGGCATCCATTACATCAAATGTACTGACCTTCGAATCGAACAAAGCAAAGCCGTCATGGTGTTTTGAAGTAATGACCAAGTACTTCATTCCTGCATCCTTTGCCAGTTTGGCAATTGAATCGGCATTGAATTTAACCGGATTGAATTGTTTGGCCAACTCAGCATATTCACTCCTTGGTATTTTGGCACAATGCATGATCCATTCAGCAACATCAGGCGGATTGTGCATTTCTTCCATTGTTTTGCCTTTCCAAATGCCGCCTGGAATTGCATACAGTCCCCAGTGGATAAACATTCCATATTTGGCACCAGTAAACCAATCATAGGTGGCCTTTTTGGAAACATGCATGACTTTCCATTCATCAAGATGAATATTGGGAAACTGCTCTTCACTTTGGCCAAAACTGATTTGATTAATCAGGTAGATTATTAGAAATAGAAGGTATATTTTTTTCATATTGAAGTTGTTGGTATTAGTTAATTGTGATTTAATTATCTTCTTCAAATGTTCCTAAATCCGGTATCATTCCGATATTATCAAGATAAACAGAGCCTTTACCATTTCTCCGGATCTGAACTTTGACCTCTACGTCCTGTTTGCCTGTTCTGAAAGACAAAACGAGCAGTTTCCAACCTGCTTTGATCGGAAAATCATTGGAAGAGACTTTTTGCCTGCATTTTTCTGTTTGTACGCTCAGTACCACCTCTGCAGTTACTTCAGATCTAACATACACGCCTATTTTGTAAGGAAAATCAGTCCTTAATCCTTTGACGATCTGACTAATTCCGGCACTATCATTGTTTAACAGACAACTATTCCCATAAATTGCATTTCGGGTGTCCGGACCCGGTATATTAAAACCGGCAGAGAAGCTGAGTTCCACTGCACCGGATTTCTTCCAACGGTCGATCCTACCCTTATCTATTACCCTCTGATGACGGTTTATTTGCCACTCAAAACTACCATTTTCAATATAGTTCCGCATAAAAGGCAGTTCCAGGCTCATATTTGGAGTTGAAGTTCGGTTGAAATCATGACCTGCTGTCCAGGCGTCCTTTTCTTCGGAAAATGCACCTATATACTTTGGAAATCCATATTTGTTGATGCCTTCAGGAGGTTTCATCTTAATGGACGACAATTGCAGTACATCGGAAGTAAAACCAATTGAATTATTTGCCTTAAAGACTTCATCGTTGGCTCTGATCGGATTGAGGGTGAAATTATTGACAATCGCTGAACCAAATTGTGTAGCCGGTCCTTGCCATGGGCCATACTCATTATTGATTTCCACTATTATGTTGTTGTAAATCTGGTGATAATTGCCCGGACGATTCATTCTAACTCCCTCTTTAATACCCCAAACGATATTATGATGGGCAATACCATTGTTGGTAAAATTGTCAAAATAAATTCCCAGAACAGATTGTTTTGGTTGATTGTTGTTGTGAA
>Ga0172379_10004572_pt1 | contig 20259 bp, 14 predicted proteins | sample GrowelOW334metaG_FD_119756 | JGI IMG/M metagenome (GOLD analysis project Ga0172379, IMG submission 119756) | Groundwater microbial communities from an aquifer near a municipal landfill in Southern Ontario, Canada - Groundwater well OW334 metaG | ecosystem: Environmental > Aquatic > Deep...
ACTTAAGCTAAATATATATGGCAGACACACCTAGACCTACAAGTGAAACCGACCCAATTGAAATTGAATTAGCAGGTGGCGATGAATTGGAACAGGTGATAGCTAAGCTCCTGGCGACTCCGGTTGCCGGATCAACCGACCCAGTTAAAAATGGATCAGCAGGTAGTGAAACTAAGACTCTGTCAGTTGAACAAGAGGCAGCGGAAGTTCGTGGACGAACCTCTTTGAGGTTTCCAGCTCTTTCTCCTGTTACGCCTCGTACATCTGAACCAAGTTTGGCGTTACTAGAAACAGCAACCCTCACAGAATTACGTATTCCAGATGATAGAGCACAACTAGGCGACGGACCTACCAAAATCACAGCACTTTCGCCGGAAGAGCAGAGAAAACTTGATTTAATAGAAGAACTTACCGCACTCGAAGCAGAAGTTAGCGAACACCTTACTAAAGTACAAATGCTTATTACTGGAGCACCTGACGCCGAACTGGATTACAACGCCGGCAGAACACCTTTGGCTGCTGAAACTACGAGCCTTCTTGGTAGAGCCTCAGCAATTCAAACTAAGGCTACTTATTTAGGGATGTCAGCGATTGAATTGAGCAGACTTGCGGATCTTGAAGCACGTTTAAATGCAGTAAAGCCAAGTGGCTCGGCGGCTGCTGCTGCCGCTCCTAAAGGGCCAAACGAAAGAGAAAAAAGAGAAATTGAACTTGATGCACAAATAACTGTGCTGGAAGAAAAATTACATTCATTGTCTCAAAACATTGAGGCTATGAATGATGATGATTCGTTATGGCGCCAATTATTGGCCGACATTAAAAATATAATGCCAACAATAAATGCACTTTGGGAGGATGGCAATACTCTTTTGGGACATGTAAAAGGGGAAGCCCCTATCTTATTTAGTCGTATGCACGAATGCGTACGTAACATTGGCATAGTAAGAGGTGGACTTGCTACCATTCAAACTTCAGTTATTCATAAACAATTGCCATTAATTAAAGCTGACGCGGAAAGAATTGCACGAGGATGGCATTCATTAAAATTAGAAACTGAAAATTTACTAACACTTGAAGGAAGAACATCTGCGGCGCTGGAAGCACAATCTCAAAAACTTTTTGCTGCCGTATATGCTCCGGAAGATGGCGGACCAATAACAAATGAGGTGCTTGGAGATGTTCGACTATTAATATCAGAAGGAGGTTTAGATAAGGGAGTGAATGTCCCTTTAATGGCTTCCGAGACTTATTTGAATACAGTTCTTGCAGAATCGCGAAGTTTGGCAGAAAGAGTTACAGCCGAAATTGACAGGCTTTCTGCTGCCGAAAGTGCAGCAGCTGCCGCTGGAACAGCTGGTGAAGGAGCACCTTATAAACCAGGACAAGAGCTTACTATAGAGCATGTAGATGCTCATACCGAAAGAGTTAGTGCATTTTGGGAATCTATCAGGGGAGACACTGAAAGTTTACTGATTAATGTGTTTAGAACCATAGAGAGTATGGTAATACAAAAAAGTCTATTACATAGACTAAAAGAAAAACATCTTGCAACTCTTATTGGGGACATTGATAGATTAACAGCGGCAACATCTACTGATCATCCTAGAATAGGAGTTCTATCTCTTGCCAACACTACACTGGAAGAAATTTCTGGAAAAATAGACGGCTTAATTGAAAAGTTGGATGCAGAAATTGAAAGACTTAGAGCAGCTGAGAGCCCAGCAGCACCAGTAGAACCAACACCACCTGTGGCTCCTGATGCCGCCGCCGCTGATCCATTGCCACCAGCACCTGTATCAACTCCTACTCCTATTGATGCTGCTCCTGTCCCTGCGGAAGAAGCAGCACCGGCCGGACTTGCTCCGTTGCCAACATTGTTCCCGGCAGATGGAATGTACCCAGCTGAACCTAGAACAATTACAGCAGGTGACCAATTAGCTTCTGGAGAGGCAGCTCAATCTTTTTTTGCAGGAGCAGCATGGGAAACTCCACCAGCAGGCACAGGCGAAGACGACGCCCCATACGACCATGATGCAGCCACATTTCATGAAGATAAACTGGAAGCTCGTCAAAATAGAAGGAGAAAGTTAGTAAGAGCAACTGGTGTGGTAGCCTTAGCATTATTAACAGTAGGAATTATAGTTGATAGAAAAATGAGCCCAGATTTGGTTGATAGCCGTGATTTCGGAAAACCACAGGGCAACAGCGACACTGTAAAAGAGCCAGTACCTGAACAAAAACCGGCAGCAGAAGCGCTACCAAGCTTACCAGATTCCATTATTGCACAATGTATTATCGAGGTAGATAGCACACTCAAATGTCATCTTGAAGCTGATGGACTCACTCCAAAAGCAATTGCAAAATTTGGATTTGAACCAAATATAGACTGGCTTCCTGCAGATCAGCAAACTCAGAGGAGCAACAACATAGCACTTGGTCGCTTAAATATAACAGGCAGAGGTGCAGAGTATAGAGGTAACCGTACAATAGTTGGCGTGCAACAAGGTGTAAGAGGAGCATTAGTAAATGTACAAGCTCCAGGCCATCCAATTCTACTTACAAGAAGAGGCCGATAGTAGTTAGGTGGGGCCTTAATACGGTACCCGCCCTTAGGCTTGCCAAACATAATCAAATGGGGTATAATTTGGTAATACATTTAAAAAATAAATAACAAAAATATATATGGCACCACGAACACCAGAACAATTACCAGAAGGTAAAAGAGAGCAGCCAAAAGGAATGCTGGAGGCTGTTAAAGAAGCTGCACGCAAAGGCGTAGGCGCTCTAAAACAGCAAGTTGAAGAATATAAAGAAAAACCTCACGGAACTTATACTTTTGAGCGTTCAGCTTACGAGAATGTAGATACAAAAACAGACTTTGAGAGATCATATAAATATTTGGTGTTACAGACAGGCGCGGCAAAAATCGATGTTTTTCTAAAAGGAGTTGCCGACAATACAACGTTTCAATTGGATCCTAAAAATCCAAACCAAGTTGATTTAAATAGGGGTGCGGATTTTCAGACAAAATTTTTGCATGCACTAACAACATTGAAATCAACTGGTGGCGTGATTGGTCTTGGCGGACTGGATTTTAATAAAGATGGACTAAAGGCTGTTCACAAACTTCCTTTAAATGAACAACAGAAAGTAATGAATCATGCTATTGCATATTTGCGTGCAGAACGTCTGCAACGTGATTTGCAAAATGTATGCAAAGGGAATCCTCCAATTAATTTCCTTATTACTACAGAATGGGCCAGAGATTCCAAAACAAGAAAAGCAACTATGATGGATGTTGTTGTAACTAAGGATTTATCTACGGAAGAAATGCTGGAAAAGGCTAGAGGTCAGAGCGTTCGACCTGCAACTAAAGAAGATATTCCACCACTACTTAGAAAAGATGCTCCAAAACAAAAGTATGAGGGTGGTAAGTATTGGGGAAAAACTGAATATCCAAAAAAACCTGAACAAAGAAAACCGGATGCAGACTTGGATGATTTCTTGTCCTCTCCAGAAAAACAGAGCGTCATGCCAAATGCTGAAGGTATGTGGGACAAAGACGTTCAAGCAAAAGCAGATCCTATTCATGACGTCGAAGATTTGCTAGATTCTCCTAACAAACAAAGTGTAGATACCGATTTGCTTGCGAGAAGCAATGAACAGCTCCTCGAGCAAGGTCAAGGTCAAAGCGTAAGACCGGCCAAAATTGGTATTCCACCTCTATTGAATAAGACACCTCCAAAGCAAAAGTATGAGGGTGGAAAATATTGGGGCACAACGGAGTATCCAAAAAAACCTGCAGTAAAACCAGAACAAAGAAAACCGGATGCAGATTTGGATGATTTCTTAGCCTCTCCCAAAAAACAGAGTGTTATGCCAAATCCAAATGCTGAAGGTATGTGGGACAAAGGTGTACAAGCAAAAGCTTACAAAAAACCAAAAGTTAAACCTGTAAGACTTGGACCTGTATCAAGAGAAGGAATATGGGATAAAGGAGTACAAGCAAAAGCAGATCCTATCAATGATAATGAAGATTTTCTTGCAGGCGCATCTAAGGACAAACAGAGTGTATTGCCTCCAGCAGCTCCAAAAAAACCAGTTAAAGCTGAAATCCCACCACTACTTAGAAAGGAAGCTCCAGAGCAAAAGTATAAAGGTGGAAAGTATTGGGGCACAACTGAATATCCAAAAAAACCTACAGAAGCAAAATCGGCATATGATCAGTTAAGTCCTGCAGAGCAGAAGATTGTAGATGACAGTCTTGGTAGAATGGCACCACCGGCACCTAGTGCTCGAATGGAAGAACAGCTAAGACAAGCAGGATTAAAATCAGCAGTGCCTCCAGCAGCAAAACCGCTTGAGTGGAAGCCTACAGATTATAGGGCTGCCGCAAAGGAATTGCCCGATCTACCAAACGACGGCTTTACAGTAAGAAAAAAACAAACTCCACCTCCTGGATTTGAGAAATAACAGTTTTATTATTTCTCGCGCAGAGTTCTCATCATCTCGACTCGTTTTGAAATGAGTTTCTGAGTGCCAACATCTTCGCGATAAAAAACCGGACCTTTTACGGCTTTGCAGGCTCCTTGAGCTAATTTTTCCGCAGCGTTTAAATCGTCCGCAATTCCAACAAAAGCAATTGCGCGGGAAGAACTTAAATACAGGCCGTCATCTTTTTGATCTACGGATGAATAATACATCCGCAGATTTTCGCCAACCGGCGCAGCCTTAAAATCAATTTCAATCTTTTCTCCGGCTCGCGCTTTTTCCGGGTAACCTTCCGGCACCAAATATTTGCAAACCGTCGCCTTGCTCTCAAATTCAATCTTAATTTTATCCAGCGTGCCATCCAAAATCGCCTGGCACACATCCACAAAATCGGTAACCATAATCGGCAAAACATTCATAACTTCCGGATCGCCAAATCGCGCATTATATTCAATTAAACGCACGCCGCCTGCAACGGCAATAAATCCACCATACATAATTCCTTTGAACATCGCACCGGTTTCTTTTATAAGCGCGGCTGCAACTTGCACGGTAATTTCGTGAGCATCATCCAAATCCTGTTTAGTTAAAAATGGCAAAAGATGATTTGCATCGGAATACGAACCCATGCCACCGGTGTTTGGGCCTTTGTCATCCACAAAAGCGCGCTTGTGATCCTGAACCGGAACCATATCCACAACGTGAGTCCCATCCACAAAACTCATTAAACTAAATTCCTGGCCAATCAATTTTTCTTCTATTACAACTCGGCCAAACTTTTTAATGCAATCGAGCGCATACTGCTCCCCTTCTTCGGCAGTATTCAAATGCTCACCGGAAACCAAAACGCCTTTGCCTCCCATTAGTCCATCCGCCTTCACCACATAATTTCCATTTAATTTATCAATAAATTCGCGAACGCCGGTTGGTTCATAAAAAACCTTAAAATCAGGATTTCCCGGAATGTTATATTTTTTAACCAAGTCGCGAGTGAAAGACTTGGAAGATTCCAGACGTGCGACTGTTTTGAGAGGCGCAACGGAACGAATGCCGAGTTCAAGAAGCAAATCCGCAACTCCATCCGCAATCGGATCATCCGGACCGACAAGCGCAAAATCCGGCTTAACTTTTTTTGCAAAATCCAAAATGGCCGCAAAATCAGTAAGTGAACCAAGCTGATACTCTTTAGATAATTTATAAATGCCCGGATTTTTGGCTTTGGCATAAGTAAACAGCTCTACTCTGCCGCTTCTTGTTAGCGCCTCGGCGATGCAATGCTCGCGAGCCCCGGAACCAATCAATAAAACTTTCATACCAATTTATATTAAAATAAGTTGAGAATCAGAGTCACCGTTAAATTCAGATTCAATTCCTCCGCGCGTAATTTCGGCTCTCTGCAAAACCTCTTCTGTAATATCCGGAGTTGGATATTTGCCGGAAAGACAACCTGTACAAAAATTCTTAATTTTCAAATTACCGACTTTCACGGAAGCTTCCAAATCCTTTAAATCTTCGTAAAAAACCGCATCCGCACCAATTGCCTGAGCAATTTCATCGTTGTTTAAATTATTGGCAATAAAATCTTTTCTGCTTGGCATGTCCACGCCATAAACACATGGGTTGCGAAGTGGCGGACAGCAAGATGCAAAATAAACCTTTTTGGCACCTGCACCGCGCACCATTTCTATAATTTTGCGCGAAGTATTGCCGCGAACAATCGAGTCATCCACCAGCAACACATTTTTATCTTTAATTTCTAGCGGAATTGGATTTAATTTATATTTAATTGAACGCTTGCGCATTCCCTGGCCCGGCATAATAAATGTTCTACCAATGTAGCGATTTTTAATTAGGCCTTCACGGCATGGCACTGCTAGCTCTGCTGCAAGCTCAAAAGCTGAACTGCGAGCTGTGTCTGGCACCGGGATTACAACATCTATATCTATTTTGGACTTCATTATTTTCTTAATTTTCTGCGCCAAAAACTTTCCCATTCTTAGACGAGATTTATAAACGCTTATTTTATCCATAAAAGAATCCGGGCGGGCAAGATAAACATATTCAAAAATGCATGGCGCCCATTTGGTGCGCACAACCTGTTTTGTGTGAAGCTGATGACTCAAATCAATAAAAACAACTTCTCCTGGATTTACGTCGCGAATGATTTCGAAATCCAATGTATCTAGCACTACGCTTTCTGATGCTACGACATATTCCGATCCCAAAACCGTCTTCCTCTCACCTAGAATAAGCGGACGAATGCCATTTGGATCGCGGAAAGCAATGAGCCCGTGACCCGCAATCATACAAATAACAGAATAACTGCCCTTTAGTCTCTTAAAGACATTTTTCATCGCGCGGAAAATTTGTGCCGGAGTAAGTTTTTTGGAACGGATGCGTCCAATTTCATCTGCAACCACATTTAGCAAAACTTCCGAGTCGGACCCGGTATTCAAATACCTGTTATTGTACTTTGTAATTTGATTTTTTAGCTCTGCATAATTGGTCAAATTACCGTTGTGTACAAGTGAAATTCCAAAGGGCGAATTAACATAAAATGGCTGAGATTCCGCTTCTTCATAACATCCAGCTGTAGGATAGCGCACATGGCCTATTCCCAAGGGTCCTTTTAGCCTCATCAGGTGCTTGCCCTTAAAAACATCTCGCACATAACCATTTCCCTTTTTTAAATAAAAACGATCCTCGTAAGTCATTATGCCCGCAGCGTCCTGCCCTCTATGCTGAAGCACCACCAAACCATCATATAAGTCTTGAACTACCGAAGTTGTCGCTGAGATGCCTATGATGCCGCACATATTGGTGATTTGGGGTTAAGAAATATTTTTATTTGTCGGTCTGGCCAACCCCTGTCTGGGGATTGGCACCCGCCTTAGCTTGGCCGCATTTGCTTAATGACGGCACCCGCCTTAGCTTGCCTTTTGGCCGCTTTGACCACGTTATCCATCAAGGACGCCACTGTCATTGGACCAATGCCTCCCGGAACAGGAGTAATAAACGAAGCCTTTGCCTTAACTTTTTCAAAATCCACGTCGCCGGTTAGCTTATCTTTTACTTTTGTAGTGCCCACATCTATTACAACTGCGCCGCGTTTAACCATTTTTGCCTTTATCATGCGGGGCTTGCCAACTGCCGCCACCAAAATATCCGCCGTACTGGTAAATTTTGCCAGATTTTTAGTTTTGGAATGACAAACGGTAACTGTGGCATCGCGATTTAGTAACATCACAGAAAGTGGCTTACCAACAAGATTGCTGCGGCCAACTATTACTACATGCTTTCCTGCAGGTGAAATTTTATAAAATTCCAACATTTCTATTATTCCTTTTGGTGTGCATGGAACCAGGTGTTCAAATTCCAGAGAAGTAAACATTTTGCCCAGATTGTAGGCCTGAAAACCATCCACATCTTTTGCCGGATCAATTGCCTTGATTACAAGCGGAACGCTAATGTGCTTCGGTAATGGAAGCTGAACCAAAATTCCGTGAACGGATTTATCTTTATTCAATTTTTCAATTATAGAAACCAGCTTTTCGGTCGTTACCTTTTCATCCAGATTTAACTGCTCATAATCCATTCCGGTTTTGTGCGCAGATAGATCTTTTTGCCTTACATAAGACAAACTAGCCGGATTATTGCCAACCAGAATTATTACAAGTTTTGGCGAAATGCCGCTCGCTTTTAACCGCGCAACTTCTCGTCCTACTCCTTTGAGAAGAAAATCTGAAACGAGCCTGCCATCAAGTATTTTGGCTGACATTTGCGGATTTCAATATAAGGATAAATTTTGATCTGGTCAAGGCATCAAGCCAATGATGTGAATGTTTCCCAAATTCTTTCTGCAGTTATGTCTTTGTCTTGCGCAACTTTTACTGTGCGCCAGCCGTATTTTTTTGCGAGCTTGCGCAGTACCAGTTGGCACTTTGCGGAAATTGCCGAATTTGATTCGTGAATATGGCCCTTTTCTTGCGAGCTCAACTTGCGCTCCCCATCGAGAAAAATGGCAAAATCCTCTTGAACTAAAAATTTGTTCATAGCTTCAAGTTCTTTTTGATTTCCACCCTTCGCAGTCCCCCATCCAATACCGGTTCCCACATAATCTTCGGCGATTACAATGTTGCCCTGTGCGAGCATTTTTTTAAGTGTCGGTTCAAACTGAAATCGATTTAAAACAAACCACATCTGCAGTTCATACTCGCTAATGCTTTGAGCCTTGCCACCGCGCAAAATTTTATTTAAAAACTTGCCGCTCGGTGCGACTTCATAAATTGGATATTTTATATAAACGGCTTTTTTGCCAAGTTTATTTAGGCGTTCCACAAGCCGTTTGGCGTGAGTGGTTTTGCCAATATTATTAACTCCATAAATTGTAATAAATTTTCCTTTCATAGTTTTTTATTCATCCGGTTGAGCCAAATCCTCCGCGGCTTTTTTCTTTTATTCTATCCACTTCTTCCCATTCAAATTTGTCGATTCTAACAAAAATCCCCTGCGCTATTTTGTCTCCGCGTTTAACTTCCACGGACGCATCGGTAAAATTATAAACTTGAACTTTTATTTCATCCTCCGGACCGCAATAATCATGATCAATAACACCAATGCCGTGTGGCATAAGCAGACCTTTCTTGCGAGGAGTGGAAGACCTAAGCGAAACCATGAGCATATATCCGACAGGAACTTCGACTACGACGTTCCCAGGCACCATGCCGACCTTTTTGGCCTCAATTATGGTATCTTCACGCGCAACGAAATCAAAACCCACAGAACCGGCCGTTTCGTACTTTGGCAGGGGCAAAGAATCATCAACGCGTTTAATTTTGATCTTCATGCCGCAATATTACTAATAAATAAGAGGAATTGCACTAGTTTGTTGCGAGCTGTTGCCAGATTTGGGGCGTGAGTATACTTAACCCGGCCTTTTCTGTAAAATCACAGGTACATGGAAGAAACAGCACACAAAGTGCCGGATAAAATAGATCTAGCGGTGGGAGGGCAGGCTCTTATTGAGGGCGTTATGATGCGATCGCCGTCTTTTATTGCGATTGCTGTTAGGAAGCATGATGGATCCATAAAAGTTAAGAAAAATCCTTTTAAATCTATTACCGTAAAACATAAGCTGCTTGGTTTGCCTTTGGTTCGCGGGATTGTGAATTTGTTTGAAATGGTGATCGTTGGCATGAATGCTGTGAATTTTTCTGCGGAGGAATATGCGGAGGATTTTGATAAGGAAGATGAGGCGAAAACCGCCGAAGCTCCTAAACAAGAAACGAAAGTTACTCAAACAACCGAAAAAGATAAAAAGAAAACGTGGTTCGAAATAGCGGTTTTCGCCTTCTCTATCCTACTTTCCTTTGCCCTCGCAATTTTTCTTTTTAAATTTATTCCGCTATATTTCACCGAACTTTTGCGAAAACTTTTCCCATTCATAGAAAAATATTACATCGTTTTTAATCTTATTGATGGCCTGCTCCGCATCTCAATATTCATGCTCTACGTATTTACTCTTTCGCTATTTAAAACCTTTGCGCGACTTTTTGAATATCACGGCGCGGAACATATGGCTGTTCACACTTACGAAAAACATTTGCCGTTGGAAGTTGAACATGCAAAAAAACAATCCAGGCTTCATCCTCGCTGCGGCACAAGCTTTCTCCTCGTTATTTTCATCATCAGCATTGTGATTTACACTTTTGTTCCTCGCAATCCGATATTCTGGATGAACCTCGGCCAAAGACTGCTCGTTCTGCCTTTTATTGCAGCAGTTGGCTATGAAATCCTCAAGTGGAGCGCAAAACACATGCAAAGCATAGTTGTTAGAATCTTGGTTGCGCCGGGGCTCTGGTCCCAAAGACTTACGACAAAAAAACCTGACGACAAACAATTGGAAGTCGCGTTGGAAGCGTTAAAGGCAACGTTGCAATAAGTGTAATAATTTGGCATCTGACTGTGCTGCTTTTATTTGTGCCCGGGCATAGAGATGTGCGCGCGCACACTTTTCCCCGGACCGGTCCGGGGAAAAACGCAAAAAAAGCTTTCACCTAAGCCATCGCGAATAAAAAAAACGCCGTACTAGTACAGAAAACAATATTAAAAAATATCAAACTAAGGTTTTCAAAAGGCGAAGCGGAAATCGGCTACATTGTTTGTGCTCTGCAGTAAAACAACATCCTCTGATCTGTTCTCTGGTAACAAAACACAATGCACGGGGAGCATTGCACTCTCCAGCTACGCTTGCTTCATCCTGAGATTTAAGTTCCTGCCCATCAAAGACTTGAAGACCTGCGGCAGCTGGCACAAAAGACACACCATCTAAATGATGATAATAAGGGCAGATTTGTGATCTTTCTGTCATAGACAGTTGAGATTACTAAAACTATGCCGCAGTTCCAACATCCGCGAGTGTCTGAGTGACATCCAAATGAATACCGGGACCCATTGTGGAGGCAATAGAAATTGACTGGATGAAAATTCCCTTTGCGCCTGATGGTTTTGCGGAATTGATTGCTCTTACGAAAGTTTTTAGATTTTCCGCCAACTTATCTGCTTCAAAAGAAATCTTGCCGAAAATATTATGAACATTTGCGAGCTTATCCATTCTAAATTCAACTTTACCTTTGATAATTTCGCCAATTGTCTTTTCTACATCCATAGTAACCGTACCTGCCTTTGGATTTGGCATAAGACCTTTCTGACCAAGAGTTTTGGCAACTTTACCAAGGCTCTTCATCATATCCGGAGTTGCAACAGCAACATCGAAATCCAACCAGCCTTTTACGATTTTATCTACAAGTTCCTCTGCTCCGGCTTCGATTGCTCCAGCTCTCATGGCAGTTGCTTGCATAGCTTCCATTACGAAAGCAATAACGCGAACCTTTTTGCCTGTTCCGTTTGGCATAACAACAGTTCCGCGAAGCATTTGGTCTGCTTGTTTTGGATCAAGACCAAGTTTCATGTGAACCTCGCAAGAAGAATCAAACTTTGTAGTAGAAGTCTTCTTTAGCAAAGCTACAGCCTCATCAAGTGGATATAATTTATTATTGTCGACCAATTTCTTGGCTTCATTGTATTTTTTTCCGTGCGTTTTCATGAAATTTATAATTAGGGATTATTATTATTCCTCGACTGTTACGCCCATTGAACGTGCCGTACCGGCAACAATTTTCATTGCAGTTTCGACATCATTTGCATTCAAATCTGGCATTTTAGTTTCTGCAATTTGGCGGAGTTGCGCCTTCTTTAACACTCCAACCTTATTCTTATTTGGTTCACCGGAACCTTTTGGAATTCCGAGAGCTTTGCAAATCAAGAAAGAAGCTGGTGGAGTTTTTGTAATGAAGCTAAACGTACGATCTTCGTAAATGCTGATTTCTACCGGAACGATAGTGTCGCCCATTTTGGCCGTCTTATCGTTAAACTTTTTGCAGAAATCCTGAATCTGAACACCATGCTGACCAAGAGCAGGACCGATTGGAGGTGCTGGATTTGCTTTACCTGCTGCGATTTGCAGCTTTACAACTGTGAGAATTTTTTTAGCCATATAGAATTTTAATTGTTAGTGTCTAAAGCCTTATCGTTCCGCCATTGTGTTGAAGCTTACACTTTGACAGTACCTTAGGCCTGAGGAATTAAAAGCTGAATTAGTTTTTGGATTTCAGGGTGAAACGCTTTCACGTATGCGAACCCATAAATCATTCTACCTATTTTAACCGTGAGGAAAGCCTCGTCGGTCTTTTTTGCGTGATTGATATAAAAAGATCTATCTCCGTACCCATTCGTCTCATTGAGTGATAAATCTATATACGGTTTTGTCTTATTTTGCAAGAGGGTATACAGCTGAAGAGCCCTAATTTCGTCTCGAAGAGCTATCTCTGTAATGGAAGCAACAGGTGAACCACCCTGCTGAATTTCATAAAAACTCATCGCCTCTACAGGAAACTTGGTAATATCGAGTAATTGAAAGAGTTTCCCATCGAAGTGTTTTTCGTTAAGCAAACCTGTAAAACCGGCCTTGCTTATCATATCCTGCTTAATAACAGAAGATGCCGGAGGCGGAGTATAAGGTGTTTCTTCCACTTTTTGAGTATCCACGGCAACTTGGCTATTTGGAGTGTTTTGATCTGGAGTTTCTACCGTTTGTTTTGGAACTTGAGCCTGCTCACGAATCGCACTTTCTTGAGGCGACAATTTGTCGTTTTCCACATCATCACTCTGCAAAACGCTTGTCTCGGCCGAAACTCCATTACCAAAATAATCACGAGCAGCGAGATCTACCGTCACAGTAATGACAGAAACGACCAGGATTATCGTAAAAATCGTAAATTTATTCATTGGAATTTACTTCTTTTTAACCTGTGTGAAGTCCAACTCCACCGGAGTCTCACGTCCGAAGATAGTGATCATAACCTTAACTTTACCCTTTTCTTCATCAACATTATTTACGATGCCGTCGTAGTTAACGAACGGACCATCCAAAACGATAACGTTGTCTCCAATCTGGAAATCCACTTTGAACTTAGGTTCAATTGCGCCCATACGAGTCTTTACAACCTTCCATTCTTCTGCAGAAACCGGGACCGGAATAGTGCCGGAACCAACGAAACCTGTAACGTTTGGAGTATTACGAACAACATACCAAGAATCATCCGTTACAATCATATCTACCAACACATAACCTGGGAAAAGCTTTTTCTTTTCTTCTTTTGGTAAACCTTTCTTTATTACAATCTGACTTTCTTTTGGTACAACAACGTCGAAAATATAATCCTGCATTCCAGTTGATTCCATACGTTGAAGCAAAGCTTCGCGTACTGCATCTTCGTACCCGGAATAAGTGTGAACTACATACCAATGTCTACCTGTACCGGCTGCTTGTTTTGCCATATTAGTTTATTAATTAGGTTTTATAATTTTAATTATTGAGCCAAAGTTAACAGATAGGTGTATCCCCTATTTAAAGCAAAATCCACACCTGCTATTAATGCAGCTGCTACAAGTACAAAACTGACAACTAGAATACAAATATTCATTGCGCGTTTTTTTGTAGGCCATGTGGCTTTTCCAAGTTCGTGCCAGCTGCCTATGAAATATTGTGCAATTCTACTTTCGGATAGTTTTGACATATTGATTGTAAATTAAAAAAAGCGCTCCCGCGACTAAGGCAAAGTTACATTAAATTAATTTAACGTGCAAGGAGAAAATACCTATAAATTAGCACTCCCCAAAAGAATACTGCGGACTTGTCAAGCCAATTATTACAACATTGTTTGCGCCACAGCCCCCACAAGCTTCCTAAATCTGTTTTTTTAAGGTATAATATTAAGATTTAAAAACGAGGAGATATGGAAACAAAAACAAAAATCTTTTTCGAAATTTTCGCCGGAGCGCTAATCGCGTTTGCCGTGGCTAACCTTGGAATCATAGATTTTGCATTCGCATCACTCACCGCACCGCCACAGGGACTATGCGGTCCTTTCCCATGTCCAGAAGGAGATACAGGAGTTCAAATGGCTACCGGCCTTGTGGGAAGAGTGGTAGACAATGTCCGCTACATAATCGGCGCAATCGCAATTTTGCTGATTATAGTTTCCGGCATAAAACTTGTGATGTCTCAGGGAAACGAGGAAGTTTACAGCAAACAAGTATCTACAATTTTATATTCAATAGTCGGCCTTTTTATAATCGGTCTTGCCGGCGAAATAGCCAGCGTATTCGAAGTTGATCGCGGAGGATTTTTGAGTGATCCAAACGTATCACTGCAAAAGTCACAAGTGTTTAGCAGAACAGTAGAAATCGTAATGACTTTCATTAAATATATAATCGGCAGCGTGTCTGTGCTTTTTATTGTGCGCAACGGCCTTATTCTCATTACTTCAGGAGAAAAAGAAGAAGAACTTTCAAAAACAAAAAAGAATATTTTCTATGGATTCTTGGGCCTGATTATAATCATGATGGCCAATCCAATTATCAACAATATTTTCTTCAAAATCGACACGAGCAAATATCCTGGCACAAATCCTGTAAAGCCTGGAATTGACACTAAAGCGCTCATGCTCGAAGTAGCCGGCATAACAAATATTATCGCTGCAATTACCGGCCCTTTTGCAATTCTTTCTTTGGTAGTTGGCGGACTTATGTACATACTTGCCGGAGAGAATGACGAAAGGCTTGGTAAAGCCAAAAAAATCATTATTTGGTCCTTGGTTGGAATACTTCTGATCTATGGCGCTTTTGCAATAGTCAGCACGGTTATATTAAGAAAATTTGAAGGATTATGAAAAAGTTTCTCATACAATTTGTTATCGTTATATGCGCAATTGGCTTCACTCTGGGCATAAACGCAGTGGTGTTCGCAGCCAGCAATACGGGCGCTGATCCTGCAGCTCAATTGGAAGAAATTCTTGGACAAGGGAAAACGGGCCTTTCTAACTTTGACACCGGAATACACAAACTTTCTAGCACGGAACCAGGAGCAGATATAATTACGAGCGTACTTTTTAAAGTAATTGATTTTCTTAAATATTTAGTAGGCGCCGTTGCTGTACTTTTTGCGATGGTTACCGGCATTAAATTAATTGCTTCTGGCAAAAAAATAGACGAAGTTTCGGAAAAACAAAAAGAAAGTTTGAAATATATAATTTATGGACTCGTTTTGATAATTACCGCGGATGAACTTGTAACAAGAGTTTTCTTTGGCGACTACGGCGAATGTATTGCAAGCGTCTCTAATGTCAAAGAATGTGCACAGACCGGCGGAAGCCTTGTAAAAGGCATTTACAGCCTTGTGCTGGCACTTATGAGCACAATCGCAATTTTCTATTTTGTACTTTCTGCATTCAGGCTTGTAACTGCCTACGGAAACGAAGAAACAATTAAGCAAGAAAAACAAAGAATGATGATGTCCATCGTGGGATTACTTATTGCCGGACTTGGCGAATTCGTAGTTAAAAAAATTATATTCCCGGATTCCGGCACGAAAGGAATTGACGTTGCGGCAGCTCAAGACCTTGTTTATAACTTCACCAATTTCATTGCGGCATTCATTGGAGTCGCTGCATTTGGAATGATGTTTTATGGTGGCTGGCTTTATGTATCTTCATTTGGAAATGATGAAGCAACCGGCAAAGCTAAAAAAATCATAATCGGTGCAGTAATAGGAATTTTAATAGCACTCGCTGCGTTTGGGATCGTTAGGACAATAACGACTCTTTCGACTGGTCGGGAGGAAATGAACCTGCCAAGTGCTTTACCAGGCTTGCCGCAGACACCAAAATAGCGTATAATCTATAGATTTAAAAAACATGATGAAAAACACAAAAATCAAAAAAATAATTATCTCGGGATTATTGAGCCTTGCAGTGGCGGGTCTTTTTGGTTTTATACCTGCGGCCCATGCAGCCGACGATTGGTGTAGTGGGATTACAGATGGAATTGTGGATTGTGGAGGTGGTGATAGCAACGACGTGGTAAGTTTCGTTGGGTTCGAAGGTGGCTTAACCGCCCCAACCTGCGAAGGGCTCGATTCAACTTTAACTAAAGCAAAATCAGCGCGTGAATTTATCGTAAATACGGTCAATTTCGCATTGAGTTTCCTTGGCCTTATTGCAATGGTGATAATTATTTATGGCGGATTTTTGTATGTCACCGCCGCCGGAAATGAAGAGCAGTCCGGCAAGGGCAAAAAAGCCATTACATATGCGGCAGTGGGCATCGTTATAATTATTGCTTCATTTGCAATCGTTAATACTCTTTTGAGTTTTGGCGGAGGCGCCACGGATGGCTCAACAGGAAGCGGAACACTCCGTACTGCAGGCCAAGAAGGCACAAACATTGGCCAACAATCGATTTATAATTTTGGCGCAACGGAAGTAAATTCTTCATTGAGCACTTTTATTGCAGCATACAAAAATCTTTTGAATGTAAACGGTGCAATTAAAAAAATAAATACCGTACCTCAACCGGACAAAGAGACTGACAACAAAACTTATTTAAATGATTTATCCACGGCAATAAGCCAAATAAAAAATAATGCACCTTCGCTAAGCAAAACATACATGGCTTGCAGAAGCATTATTGACGGATGGATTTCTCAAATGTCGGTGAAAGATTTAACAGCTCAGGAATATAGAAATGGCCAATTGAAAGCTTCTTTCCTCCCGGAATTAAATAAAATTAAAGCGGCGAGCGATGAAGATTTTACAACCGTTATTAAAGATTTAACTGCAAAACTTACCAATGTTAAAAAAATCCTTGGCGATATTACGGACGCGCCATTGAGTAATTATACCGGCCGCAATTTCAACACGGATAAAAATATGCAGAAGGCGTTTGCCGGCATAGACATGACAAAACCTGTGAAAGAAGTTTTTGATGAAGCGATGAAAGATGTTGAAGCAGCCATCGCTCTAAAAGATGATCCGGAAAACGTTGGATTGGTTGTAAATGTGGCTCAATCACTTAACAGACTTTTCATCGTAGCGAAAAATATTGAATTTGTATTTGTGAGGGTAAAAGCCACAGTGCGCGAAGGTAATGCGCCACTTATAGTTGAATTAAACGGCCTGGATTCCCGTGATCCAACAGGCGACACAATTGCAGACGACAGATATGAATGGGATCCGGAAGGATCGTATAGCGAAGAATCCAATAAAAATAATACTGCAAAGGCGGATTGTAATACTCGCCAAAGTTCAGTAATTGTTTGTACATATAACCAGCCGGGCACTTATGTTGTGCGCTTGAAAGTAAAGAGTTCAGATCCTTCTCGCATTGCAACAGGCCAGGCATATTTACCAATTACAGTTTTGCCAAGCATTGCCAGAATTGCAATGAAGGCGACTGCCGGAGGCATTACGGAAGATCTTAGAAAATATGAACAAGATGCGGAAAATAAGAGCAAATGGAATCTTATTGTTGATAAATCAGAATTCCAAGTAACAACTTCCGAGGCAAAAACATCCGGAATTGCATTTGATGCTTCCCAGTCACAAGCCGGAAGCGGTGCCAATATTCAATCTTATGAATGGACATTTGGCGAAGGCAGCAGCCCGGAAAAAACTCCAACGGTAAAACATCAATATAGGACTGAAGGGAAATTCCCACTAAAATTGGAAGTTACCGACAGCGGCGGAAGAAAAGATCGCAAACTTGTGAACATAATAATCGCTTCCATAGCCGCAAGAATTCAATTAAATAAAACAATTGCCGAGCCGGATGAATTAATAGAGCTTGATGGCAGCATTTCCAAGAGCGACCGCGGATCCATATCTTCATACATCTGGAAAATAATGAAAGGTGATGAAGATGTAACTGCTCTGCAAAACCTGGTTTCGATTGTTGGAGATTCAAATTCTTCCGTATTCCGATTTAAATTAAAAACACCGGGAACATATTCGGTTTCGCTCGAGGTAAGCGATGGCTCCATGAGTGCCACGCGAACAGAAACAATTTCTATAAAATCTCGCAAACCACGTGCAAATTTTAGTGTAAGAGCTTGCCCGGAAGACTGCCCAAATCCTTCCACTCCAAATGTGATTGAGTTGGATGCGAGCACAAGTTACGATCCGGATAAAGATCCACTTATATATACGTGGCATATTTTTGGTGATACGGGCGACGAAATTACAGAAGGCACAATTTTCACGGAATTAAATGGCAATCCTATATATGGACCGGATGCCAAAAAAGTTAGCCTTAAATTTAATAAAGTCGGTAAATATAGAATCCAGATGGCATTGCAGGATGATTTGCCTGATGAATTGATGCAAACGGATATTAAAGAGAAAAATATTGAAATAAAATCAATTGTTGAAGCATATTGGGATGAGGATTTAAGTCCGGTATCTCAACTTACTGCAGGCAAAGCAACCTTTATGTTTAGCGGAAAAGCTACAAATGCCTCACTGTTAAAGTGGGATTTTGGAGATGGGTTTACTACAGATACAAGCGTGGACGCCTCTCAAGATGGGAATTTCTCGTTCTCTCATGATTACTCTACTGCTGGAACATTCCTTGTAAAACTTAGAGCAATCGCGGAAGACGGGAGCGGCGAAAATGAAATTTCAAAACGAGTTTATATTGCCAACGGAGACAGTCCTTTGGCGGCGATGGAAGTTTCTGTGAATGGCGTACCTTTTGTAATAGATGGAACACCGCTGGAAATTATCCGCAATAAAGTAATTAAATTTGATGCGAGCTATTCGCTTGATTCAAAAGGAAAAACAGGCGGGCTTAAATTCAGCTGGGACTTTGGTGACCAAAAGAAAAGCACAGGCGCAAAAGTTGAACATGCTTATGAAGATGTTTCTCCGGACGCACCTTTTACAGTTACTTTGACTGTGACGGAAAATGCCGATGCAACGAAGACAAGCCAAGCCACTTTTGAAGTTAGCGTTATAAGCAAAAAACCAATTGTGAATACGCTATCTATAGAGAGAAAAACAACCGGAGAAAAAACACCAGTGGATGTATTGCTTACAGCCGAAGGTGCCCAGGATCCGGACGGTAGAGTGGCAAATTACCAGTTCTGGTACTACGATCCTGCCGACAAAGAACAAAAACTCGCGGTAATAGACACACCAAGCGATCACGCGGTTTTGACAGTCGAAACAAATGGAGAAGAAAGCCAAGAACATGAATATTTCTTCTGCGTAAGCGTTACAGACAACGAAAACACGGTTTCGAGCTGTGAAGATTTGTTTGATGAAAGCGAGTTGCCAAAAATAAAAGTAAAGAATGGCCCAAATAAAGCTCCGGTAGCGGCGTTCTCTGTTGATCGCACAAATGTAAAAGTAAACGAAGATATAACTTTTACATCCAGCTCAAAAGATGAAGATGGCCGAATTGCACAATATATTTGGGACACGGAAGGCGATGGATTCCAAAACGACAATCCAACGGAACTTTCTACAATCACATATAAATATCCACGCAAGAGTCCACGCGGCGGATATAGAGTTAAATTAAAAATAATTGATGACAAAGGCGCAGCGGGATTTTCTAAAGAACAGGTAATAAATGTAGAAACAAAATCAACTCCGCCAGTGGCAAACTTTACTTATTTGGTTCAAGAAAACAGACAGGTAAAATTTATTGATTCATCCACATTCGACACAACAAATGGAGCAAAGCCTGCAAAATGGACGTGGGACTTTGATACATCTCAAGAATTTGGATGTACGGGCGATCCGCAAAATAAGCCAAAATATTGTAATGGCAATAAATCGGACGATGCGGATTCCACCGACCAAAATCCTATATATCCTTATACTACGAGCGGAACTTACCAAGTAAAACTTACAGTGGAAGATTCCGACGGCAATGTTTCCGAGCCAAAAACAGCACTTATTAATTTGATTGCCGGAATGTCCGGTGGCTCAAACGGAGCCTCCCCTACTGCAAATGTATTAAAAGCGGATTTGCGTACGGATCCAATGTTTAAATATGAAACAAAAGATGCCAGACAGTCAAAAGTTATTCATCTGCCTGCAAATTCAAATGGGCAAAATATAACTCTTTTCTGGGGCAGTTCAACCGGAGACATAAAAGAATACAAGATAGATAAAAATACATGGTGCGACAGCGATGGAAATGGCGGCTCAAACGGTAGAGCAGACGATGTTAATAATCCAACTTTGATTGGTGCAACTTGTTTAAGAGCTTCTACCGGAGAACCGGCAGACAATTGTTGGACAACGAATTACAGCAGATTTGCCAAAACTGGAAATCAAAAAGGACCTGGCAATTTTACGACCA
>Ga0172379_10004573_pt1 | contig 20255 bp, 14 predicted proteins | sample GrowelOW334metaG_FD_119756 | JGI IMG/M metagenome (GOLD analysis project Ga0172379, IMG submission 119756) | Groundwater microbial communities from an aquifer near a municipal landfill in Southern Ontario, Canada - Groundwater well OW334 metaG | ecosystem: Environmental > Aquatic > Deep...
AATTAATTTATCAGCCGACCTCTCACACCACCGTACGTACCGTTCGGTATACGGCGGTTCAGTAAATTAAGCACAGGTTCTCGTATCGCTTGAGTATATTATCATATCCCAGCGTTTCGAGATATTCACTCGTGAGCGTTCTATGCAGAATAGGGCTACTGGCAATCCGCCAGTAGCCTTTTCTTGTGTTTGCCCATTCCCACGCCCTGTTATCTGGTATTCCGAGTCTTTTCAGGTTGCTAAATCTTGCGCTGGCTTTCTTCCATTGTTTCCAGATATACATCCGCAACCGGCGACGTATCCATTCATTCATCGCCACCAGTCTTTTTCGCAGGTCGGCTGTTGCATAATACCCCAGCCAGCCCATCGTATATTTCTTAAGCTCTCTCAGCACCAAATCTATCGCCCGTCCTCGTTTCCGGCTGGTTATGGCTTTTACTCGTTCCTTGAATTTCTTTAGCGGCTTTTCGTGTACACGTATCCCTGTGATTTTGCTTGTTTTGTATAACGCAAATCCGAGGAACTTCCGCTTCAACGGGCTTCCAGTCTTGCTTTTTGTCGTGTTGACTTTTAGCTTCAACTTGCCTTCAAGGTACTTTATGCATCCGCTCATCACACGGTCAGCCGCGCGTCGGGTTTTGACGTATATGTTACAGTCGTCGGCATACCGAACGAATTTATGTCCACGTTTTTCCATCTCTCTGTCAAATTGCGTCAGATAAATGTTGCTCAACAACGGTGACAAATTACCTCCCTGCGGCGTCCCTTTGTCCGGTGTGCTGATTATTCCGTTTTCCATAATACCGCTTTTCAAATACTTGCGTATCAGCCGTATTACCGCTTCGTCCTTTACTTCGCCGCGTACCATTTCTATCAACAAATCATGGTTTACCTTATCAAAATACTTCTCAAGGTCTATATCTACAACTTTTGTATATCCCTGCTCGTAATATTCCCTGGTTTTCTTGATTGCTTGCCGGGCATTTCTACCCGGTCTGAATCCATAACTGCTGCCGGAAAAGTTTTTCTCAAATAATGGTTGTAGCACCAGCACTAACGCTTGTTGTATCATCCGGTCGATTACCGTTGGTATTCCGAGTTGTCTCGTTCCTCCATCCGGTTTTGGGATGTCCACCCGCCTGACTGGCTGGGGTCTAAAAATATTTACATCTGAATTTTCCTGCGTTACCGCCCACAACATTTTTTTGTCCGGTTTTAATTTGCTTGAAAAATCACCGTTTAGGAAAGAGAACATCCGATCAATAACTAATTTCGGTTACCCGGTCATGTTCCACATATAAACCGGTGTACTGAAAACAACCGCACCGGCATTAAAAATGTTTTTAAAATCTCCCCGGCGTCATCTTAAACTATACAAAAATCCTGTTCTTTGCACCCACAACAGCTGTGTTGTATTGCCATTAATTCTTGAACTGCATTAAACGCTACAACCTTCATCGATTATGCTCCTTGCCCACTTGGAAATTTATTAAAAAACGTACTTCAATTCACAAGCGAGCGCATGACTTTTTGAAAACTCTTTGTAATTTTTGAAAAACTTGCAGTTGTTTTCGAATTATTTGGCTCCTCCGAAACAACAAGCACTTTTTCTCCAAACGCCAAAATTTGTTGCATTGGTATGCAAAATACACTTTCATCTTTTCCATTTACTTCACACCCAGCAATTGTACCATCATCATTGATAAATATTTCGACAACTTGACCTTTTAGTATACCGAGTTCTGACAAAACGTTGGTTCCAATAACTTTTACATTTTCAATCAGTAATTGTTCTAGCTCTTTTGCTGTATTTATATCAATAATATCAGCAGCTTTTCTAATGGTAATCGCATGATCGCCAAAACCAACAATTGCTGAAAATGACAGTAATTTTCCAGAAAGACGTTGACCGTCATTAACCAGAACCAGTAATGCGGCTAATCTTCCGCTTTTTGCGTTAATGACTAAATCCTTGACAGTTCCGGCTTCTTCGCCGTCCATAAGACAGATAATTGGCAAACCAATTATTTGAAAACTCTTTTTCACTGGCAAATTACCTCCTAAACTACACAACCCTGTTAATAGCCCTCACCAATTGCAATTATTCGATTTTGAGGCTCATATATATCAGTCCCCAAGTGCTCTCGTGATATTTCAACACCATTTATTTGGGCAATCCGATATTTTTGCACCAAAAACCCTTTGTGTCCACTATCAATAACTTCAACCGCGCCCGCAGGAAGCCGCGTATTCCTGACATAAGTAACAGTGTTTTCAATAGCTTTTTGATCAGTCAGAATGTTGAAATCCGCAGATTTATCGTTTTTATTTCCTAAAATACGAATTGTGAGAATATAGTTCTCATAATTTGAAACAATATAGATACTATGCTTATAATTATTAGTGAATTTAAAATCAATTAAATTATCGGCCACCGTGGCGTCCTGTCCCGGCGGTACATATTTAGGCACTAATGCATGGGCGGCGCGTTCTTTTACCTGCAGACCAGCCTCTAAAACCGCGTTATATAATGTGCTGGAAACCTGACAAATACCTCCGCCAATACCATCAACAATATCATTGTCAACAACCACGGGCGCATTTTCGAAACCAGCTTCCACCGTGCGTAATCCAACGCTGTTGTTGAAAGAAAAGAATTTGTCCGGCTCTACCAGTGTCTGATTAATTTTCGATGCCGCTAATTCAATGTTTTTGATACGTAAAACATTATTAGGATCTACTTGCGTTTTAGTTTCCGAAAGAATCGAATTTATGTCAACAAAATTTTTTTCAGATATTATCGGTATATCTTTTTGGGTTACTAAATCGATTTTATCATTTAAATTTGTCTTCAATTTTGCAACGCACAAATCCATTGACGAGGCTACATCAACTTTTAGACCAAGGCTTTCCCGATCAACAACAAGCGCTGAATTTTTCATTAAAATTGAAGCACTTTTAGCCGGAACATTGATTTCTAAAGCTATTTTATCGAGTTTTGCTTTGAGCGTATCCATAGAAAACACGGAGTTGAGTTCGCAATTAATAACAGGTTCTGTGAAAAAACAATAATGATAAACCGTTTGCCTGGTATAGATATTTTTCCCGGTAGCATAAGCCTTACTTGCTAATTGATTCGCAGCAGGTAATGAAAAATCTATGTCATCTTTATTTATTTTCCATACCTTGTCTTGACATTTGATTGTCAAAAGCGGCTCGTTTAATTTTTCCTGTAAAAGCGGACGAAATTTTTCTGCCGCTTCGTCCACAGTTAATCCGCCAACATCAACATCTGCTACCGTTACTCCGAATGCAATCTTATCTGTGGCATATAGACCAGAATAAACCGAACCAATAACCAACCCGCTGAAAGTTAACGCTAACAGACATAGAGTGGTAATAACAAGCTGTGTTAAAAATAGCTTTTTCATATATTAATCAACCCCGCTAAAATGAGGAAAGAACAAAATTAGCGATAATTCTTCTGTAGTTCGGTAAATTTGTTAGCCAGCTTCGCTTTTTTAACAATTTCTTCGGTTATTTCTTCGCCACTTTCGACAATAACTATCCCCGTGTCGGTCTTAATGTTGCTTGTCGAATGTTTTCCAACCATATTTTTACTCAAGCTATTCTGCTGAACAACATTACTCTCTGCAACACTGTTGCTGTTTGGTCGGGATTCTGCTTTTTCAGAAAGCGGATGTTTAATATTGCTTTCAGTTATATCATCTAAAACAACGGTAACCTTCTCGCCAAAAGTTATTACTTGTTGAATTGGAATGCTAAAAATACCCCCGTCTAATCTTTCAGCTTCGCAGACAACAATCTTTCCGGTTTCGTCAATAACAAATTGCAAAATACGGCCCTTTAATTGTCCATATTTAGTTAATACTTTACTTCCAATGACTCTTATACTTTCAGACAACGTTTTCTCTAAATTCTTCGAGCCCTCAACATCCAAAACATCTGTTTCTTTTTCAACTGTTATAGCATGCTCACCCAAGCCAATAATTGCTGAAAAAGGTAATAATCGTGCAGAATTATACCAACGGCTACCATCAATCAACAACCCAGCTAATTCTCCGGCTTTTCTGTCAACAACCAACTCCTTAACAATTCCAACTTCCTTTCCGTCGGCAATGCTAATTATGGGTAGACCGATAATTTGGTCGCTTTTTTTCATTAAATATTCCCCTCCTAATATTTTCGAATTATATTCGATTTTTTATACCGTAAGCATATTTTTGATATTCAGCATCAATATTCGTATGAAGTTCGGGAGAAATATCACTGTATCTGACATCGAGATTTCCGGTGCTTTGCATAACTTCACACATTGCTCTCGAATAATAAAACAAATCCAAATACTCCCGAGTTTTTTTCTTATCAACAGTAACTGCTTCATTATTCTTATGCGCCGTTAAACAATCAAACGCTTCCAAATAGAGTGCGCAATTCATAAGAATTTTCGCCTTACACAATATTGATTCAAAAACGTCCTCATTCCCATCCGCATAGCTAATTATTTTGTCAAAAAAATCCATTGCGCTCAAATAATCTTTTTTATCAATATAGCTAACTGCTTGTTTAAATATTTTGCCAAAATACTTTTCTGCTAATATTTCCTTGTCTTTTTGAACAATAACATTAATTCCAAATCGCTCATTCATTAGATTGTCACCAAGTAAAACCGGCTCAATATCGCATTTCAACTTTTTTAATAAAGAAGATGCTGCAAAAAAATTTCCAGATATACCTGTCTTCTTTAAAATCAACATAATGATACACATAGACACAATATATGTAAATATTAAACAACAAAGATACGTTGCAAACCATCCAAATTTGCCAAGCATCAATTTGGGAACGACCAGCAACACAACTATTGCTGCAAAAATAATTATAAAATAATTGGCTTTATCTACTAATTTGCCAAACACTCTTTTTAATATAACATCCATTATCCAAATTGATGTCAGGGTAAGAAATAAAACAGCAGTATAAAAAACAAACATAGCTTCTTTCCGTTTTCAAAACAGTCTGAAATCAACATCAGTAAACATCGAATAAAGGGCATTAAACAACACAAACATTAGCGCCATCGATACAAATGGCGCTAATGTCTTTATCATAACATACACCGATGACAGTATAATGACAAAAAAATAAGCTCTCACTAAATCAGAGCTTATTTACTATTTAATTTTTTTATCACTGCCTGCAATCGTTCTTCTGCTTGTGCCGAGTATTCATAGGCCCACAGCCAGCCATTGTCGTTTAATAGCCCTTCGTCAATTTTCTTTTGCAACTCCCGCCTGGTTACCGTCGCATTGTTGATTTTTTGTTCCAATTCCTGTAAATCCGAACTCCAGTCGCGCAAAATCAGGCGGTAACAGTCATTATAAAAATCGATTTCCATCCGGCCATCTGCACCATTCAACGATTGCCGCGCCCTGAACACTGTTGTCCGTAAGTTTGCTAGTCCTCTATGATTCGCCGGCTCAGACCACAGTGCTTCATAAATTTGCTCGCTGTGCATCGCCGCGCCGTCGTTGACTAATAAATAGGCTACCAGCTCTTCCGCTTTTCGGCTCAGCCATTTTACCGGCTGACCACCCAACAATATATCAAACCGACCAAAATATTTTATCTTAATAAACGCTGGAATAGTTTTGTGCACATGCTCAGTTAAGAAGAAATTTTTCAAGCGCAGTATGGTTTTATAGAGGCGCGTAAATTTCACGGGCTTTAAGATATAATCGAAAGCGGCAACGTCAAACGCCTGCAGAGCGTAGTTTTCATGTCCGGTTATAAACACCAGTTTTACCTTAGCTTGCCTGGTCTGCAGTTCAATGGCAAAACTTAATCCTGACATTTGTGCCATGTTGACATCGAGAAAATAGACATCTGCTGTTTTTAGATCCTCGTCGAGATTAGCTAAGGCATCAAGCGGCGAAAGATATGCATTTACTATTGCCACAGCGGGAATATCTGCCAACAACTGGCAAAGATCGGCCATTGCCCATTTTTCGTCTTCAACCAAAACAATATTAAGCATCCCGCTCCTCCGCTTGAATAATTTTTATCACAAGCGTCATTTTCATAATTCCTGCGCAATAGGTAAAATTTAATCGTCCACCATAAATTCGCAGCCGCTCGCGGATATTGCGCAAGCCGATACCGCGCTCATTGCTTTTATCTAAATCCCGAATTTGTTCCGCCGTCATCCCGATTCCGTTGTCGCAGATTTCGATAAAAAGAATATCTGCCTCACGCCGCACCATTATTGTCAACGTCAGTGTTTGCGTATTATGTTTTTCAAAATTGTGTTTTATCGAATTTTCCACCAGTGGCTGTATCACCAATGCCGGAACTTTTAATCCATACAACCCAACCGGCACGTCAATAGTTGTATTCAAACGCTGTTCGAAACGGACTGCTTCAATATTAAGATAATATTTAGTCAGTTCCAATTCCTCTTGTAATGTTGAATTATAATCATCATGCGCCGGTTTGATCAACTTGCGGAAAAACTGGCTGAAATCTACCAGCGTCCGCCGCGCTGCATTGGGTTCAGTTTTGATCATCCCGGCAATTGATGCCAGTGCATTATAAACAAAATGGGTATTCATCTGCGACCGCAGGGAACGCATTTCACTCGTCCGTAACAATTCTCCCAGCTGTTGCTTTCGATGCCGTTCACTGAGAAACAACAACTGCGAAATCAATATCATCGGCAACAACAATGCTACAGTGTTAGGCGTACTAACATAACCAATAACACGAAAGAATGACTCAATCAACAACGAAAAAAAACCGCTGAAACCAAAAGTCAAATATACTGTCCCATAATTATTTTTAACGTAAGCACAAACCAACAAAACAGCCAAGCAACTGGCAAGCAATACACCCCACACCGATAATATAATCATTACATATAGCGACGCTATCCATTCGACCGGCGCGAGCAGTGCCAATGTTGTTAACAGAAGCCCACAGCACAAATTAAATTGCTTCAACCAAACCTTCGTTTCCAGTGCCAATAAAAAGTATTGAACAGCACAAAGAATTACCAATAAAATCCCGGCAACTTTAATGTGCATTGCAATTTTGTAATTCAATCCGGGTAAAAAATCAAAAATCAGCTTACCGTAGGACAGGCTAATAACCAATACTATAGCCGACAAACACGCCAACCCTAAATACACCAGCTCACGTTGCCGGTTGTGTTGCAAAAACATTCCTAGTAATATAAAAAATACTACACCACCAGAAATTATTATTGTTTCGTCGCTCAATAGTTCCGTATGACGCTGTCCAAATGAGTTAGTCTCGGAAGAAAAGGATGGCGCGGCGATAATTCCAGCAGCGCCATTACAAAAATCTGCTACCTGAATGACTATTTCGTTATCGCCGCGATTAGCAAAAGCCGCTTTCGCCGGACGACTAAAGGCTACAAATTTATCCGGTTTAGTAGCTACTTTACCTTGCTCGACGACGAGTTCACCATTTATAAAAATTTTATCCGCCGAGCGGATCATATAAGTGTCCAGCTCCATCCGCGCAGGCAATTCCGGCAACAACAGCCGCAATCGGTAGGTACCGGCGCTGCCAGTTCGAGAAAAGAAACGTCTGGAAAACACCTCGCCAAGGGCAACGGGAACATCGACAAATTCAGGCGTCAATCCACCAAACTGCCCCGGCGCTAGCAATTTTCCCGGATAATATTCCCATTGACCACGCAAAAAGAACATACTATCCCTATTAAACGTTGTCCGCATATCGGCTACGCCGTATAGCGCAATATCTGGCCGCCACTCTCGGTACATTTGCCAAGCCACAATCAGCATTGGTAACAAAATGGCAACCAAAAGCAGTGCCGTTTTTTTTCGCATCGCGCCTCCGCTAAACTTTTTCTTATCTTAAATTAATTATGGCGCTTGTAAAATTTTTTGTCAACTCTTGCGATATAGCTTTTCCAACGCCCCCCGATTGTCACCTGCGCGCAACGTCAATTTTTGTGTATCAAAGTGCTCCAGAATATTCTTGGCCTGCTCACGATTCAACTGGGCGATGTCGCGAAACTGCGCCAAAGTTATCGTCGGTTGTAACGCAAAATGCTTTCGCAACAGCTCTGTGTATTTCTCAACTTGTTCGAAACTATACCGCACATTGCCGATGGAAATGTCTGTCGGTATTTTTTTCCCCGCAACCGCGATATCTGCCGGACAGATACTATAATCCGACGCTGCCGCAATTTTGGCAGCACCAATAATTGCCCGGCTGTTTAGCGCCCGAAATAAAATGCTCGCGTCTTCATCAACCGGAAATTGCCGGTTACTAATAAACAGCCAGCGTTCCCTGCCAAATTTTCTTATTCGCTTGATTCGTCCGGTTATTTCCAGCGTGCCCAGATACCCGCGCACTGCTCCGGGCTGGATATTGGCAAACGGCTGCAACCAGCACTGTTTATCCACAACTATTTTGCCACAACCGGTCAACAGCGTTTCACGGGCGATTACTTCATGGGCTGACCTGGTAATGTTCAACGCCACACGCGTTCCGGCGCTGGCAACGTCAGCACTTTCGCCAAACACCTGAATCGCCCGCACCCGGACATATTCTTGCTGTGGCAGCAATCGCAGATTATCACCAACCCGAATTTTTCCGGACAGCAAACTACCGGTAACAATCGTACCGATACCATGCTTGGAAAACACCCGGTCAATCCAGATTTTTGCCGCAGTGGTTAGCTTTTTTGGTGGAATGCTGCTGGCAATTTCCATCACCCCGACTTGCAATTCAGCCAACCCGCTTCCGGTAACACTGTCCACACAAAATACTGGCGCCTGCTCAAAAATCGTACCCTGTACTTGCTCCGCCAGCTGATTGCGGCGGAGCGTCAGCAATTCAGTTCCGGCAGTGGCGCACTTACTAAACACAACTGCCGCCGCGGAAATTTTCAACGCCTCCATAACCGCTAAATGTTCCAGTGTCTGTTGGCGGATTCCTTCGTGAACATCAATAACCAGCATGGCAATATCGGCACCAACACAACCGGCGAGCATATTGCGCAATAATTTTTCGTGTCCCGGCACATCGACGAAACCGGCAATCAAGTTGTCGGCCAGTTTCCAGCGGGCATAACCCAATTCAATTGTCATGCCGCGGCGCTGCTCTTCCGGCAACCGGGCGGTATCCGTTCCGGCAAGCGCCTTAACCAGCGCGGTCTTGCCGTGATCAATGTGACCGCAGGTGGTAATTATCAACGAACGTTGACCAACTTTCATTGGTTCCTCCGCCCTAGTGGCCATTATTAATCTGCCGGTATTTGCAAACATTGTTCCAAATTACCCGGCTATAGTTGTCCAGATATTCAATACTTGGAATAGTTATTACGACCCCGCCCGCATATTCCGGGATTGGCCGCGAAATCACACCGGGATCAACTCCCGTTTCTAAATCGGCGGCGTTCTCCAGCCTGCGACTGATTTGCTCAAGACACATCTCCATATCCTGACGAGCTGCATGCTCGCGATAATCGGTTACGGTCAGCGAAAAAGTAAGTCGCACAATCATAACGGTGGCGTAGATTGTTTTTGCAAAACTCGAATAATTGCGCCGCTGTCCGGCTGGTTCGTCCAACATCCGGCGCCATGAATCGTAGACCGCATCCAGATACCGCAACGAGAGTTTGCGCTCGCGGGCATCAATACTGCCATTAATGCTATAAAACCGAATCAATCGAGCTTGCTCACGCCAAGCTTTCGCGAGATCATGCTTGATATAAACAGCTTCCCAGCGCGGAAATACTCCAAGCGTCACAACCAGCGCCAACGCCATACCGATTGCAGTATCTTCAACACGAATCCTTATCAGCCAGTGTATATCTGTTTGCATGAAAGCACAGACAAAAATCGAAAGGGCAAACGTCAGCGCCATATTGAAAACAAGATAATTCCGGCGCAAGTAAACCCGTGCTGCGGCAAGACTAAAAACCACTGCTATTCCGGAAATCAGCGTACCGGGTTGGAGCTGCAGATACCCAAAGGCTAGTGTCAACGCAAGCAGCGTCGAAATCAGACGCCAGCGAAACATTTGCCACGTTCCGGCGGCAAACGGTTTCACCATCAGTAACGCCATCAAGATAATGTAATAATAACGTTCCATATGACAAAACCAGCCAACAGACAGCGCCAGTAGCGCGGTGACTGCCAATTTGACAGCATGATGCATTATCTCTGAATGCCAGTCGAGATTGGTCTTTAACCGGACAATCAGCGGCTCTGTAAAAGCCACAACCGTCAAATCGCTATGCGCTGAGTTCCAGCCTTCAGCCAGCTTATCCAGCTCCACCAGCGCTGCTTCTATGGTAGTGACTTCCTCACTCTCAGAGCTACCCTTGCGGCCAGCATCAGCTGATACTATTTTGGCAACGGGCTTAATTTCTGCCAAACCGGTTTGTTTTTTAAAAAATAATTCACGCTGTTGTAAAAAAAACTGTTCAATTCTTGCCAATGCCGTACGAATATACTCAACGTCAGCCGGAGCAATATTCGCCTTTTTTCCCCGGGCATAGAACAATGCTGAAAGATGATCGGACAGCCGTGTACAACATACAAACAAAATTTTTGCCCGCCTGTCAGCTGAATTTTCCAACAGTCCGGCGAGCTCCAGGCGGATTGTATGCAACTGCCGGACAAGCGCAAACGTCGCGTGCATATTCGGCTGTTTATCATCATTTAAATAGTTTAACTTCATTTGACATAATTTTGCCATAAGCAGCAACATATCCGCAAATACGAACCGCAGTGTCCGCCCTGGCTCTAAAAATGACAACATCAGGTATATTGTCAACGTCAGTAGGGCTCCGCAAAAAAACCAGCCGGCCATTACCAGCCACACATAAATTGACGGATTATTAACGGTCAGCGTCAGATAGCAGTTCAAGAGCGTCAACAAGCCAACCTGCCCTAACTGTGTTCCGTTGATACCGCCAACTGACAGGAACGCAATCAGAAAACAAACTCCGGGTAACACAATAAACTGCGACCAGGAATACGGTACAGCCAGAGTTATCAATGCTATCAACAGCAACATCAAGATTAATGTTGCGGAAAACCATTTTAGTTTACTCCGTGTTCCTGCGACCTGATCCATCCCGCTCGCAGCCATCCCGCCCAAAGCATACAACATTCCTTGAGGAATATGCCCGGCGCAAATAATGCCGATTGCCGGCACCAGCCATATCGAGAGCTTTATCAGGGTGTTCAAATCGCGCCGGTCAAGTTTCATAATATCCGCTATCCTTTATTTGTGGGTGTTTATTTTTTTGATTGCGCGCATATCACACTTCGGTTTGCGGTCATAAGTAAGTAATCCGTTAGTTTCTTGCTCAACATCATATAATTGGGTATAGCAAAATCCGGCAACTACCGGGCTGTCAAATAGTGCCTGTGTAAGACTACGGTAATCTTCCACCAATGCTTTAGCAACATTTTCTTTTCCACCAAATTCGGTCAGCATTATCGGTTGCTTGCCATATTTATAGCCTTGGACGTACATTTTTTTGCCCGCCGGTTTTGCCCGCAGCGCACACAGCCGGGTTCGATAATTCTTTCGCAATGTCTCAGCGGTGTGGTAATTGTGAACACCGAGGATATCCGAGCTAGTATGTTCCCAGCCATCATTAGAAATTACAAACCGAGTGGTATCTAAAGTTTTCGTCATCATATATAGCGACAATGACAAGCTCTGTTGCTCGTCATCAACTCCGATTAACGGCACGCCCCGGCTTGCATTAAGCGGAACCCAAGCCATTATGCAAGGATGATTATAATCACGCCTGAGTACGTTCGCCCACTCGATCATCAAGCGGTAGCTCATATCCGGAGAAAACTCGTGGGCATTAGCCATTTCACCCCAAACAATAAACCCGATTTTATCGGCCCAATACAGATAGCGCGGATCTTCGACCTTCTGATGTTTACGCGCGCCGTTAAAGCCCAAGGTTTTTGCAAGCTCAATATCTTTGACATAATCCAGGTCTTCAGGCGCAGTCAGTAAGCCGGTTGGCCAGTAGCCCTGATCAAGAACCAATTTGGGGAAATAAGGGCGATTATTCAAAAATATCATTCCCTGTTCGGCGTGGAACTTTCGCATGCCAAAATAGCTTTGTATCGCATCAGTAAACAAACCGCCACTATACATCCGGATTTCTGCAGTAAACAAATTAGGCTGCTCCGGCGACCACAGGCATTTTTTACTGTCAAAGTCTTCGAAATCAACCGTCACCCGCAGCAATCGTCCATCGGCGGCGATGGTATCTTTGGCAACGATTTCATTGTGATACTTGATTATTATTTCCAAACTGGCTCCGGCAGCATGGTTGCTCAGCTCAGCGTCCAATTGTACGCTGTTTTCATCAATATTTGCCGTCCAGCGCAGCTCTTCAACATGTGCCTCACGGAGTGGCTCCAACCACACCGATTGCCAAATTCCGGTGGTTCGGGTATGGAATATTCCCTCAGGCTGCTCCTGCCAATATTGTTTGCCGCGCAAAATCGTCCGGTCTTCGGATGAATCCTCGGCACATACCGCGATAAATATATAACCGTCTTCATCAATAAACGAAGAAATGTCTACCGAAAACGGTGTGTGTCCGCCGGTATGTTCCCCCGCCAAATGTCCATTGATATAAATTTTCGCAAAATAATCAACTGCGCCAAAATGCAACACGACGTAGCTGCCATCCCAAGAGGGTGGAATTTCCACTTCCCGCCAATACCAGACTACATCGTGAAATGATTGATCGTTAATCAAGCTTAATCGGGATTGAAAAGGATAAGGTACGATAATTTTCCGGGTATCCTCCGGCATCGTCCGATACCAACTATCCAGCCACCCTCGTTCATCATCGTCAAACGCAAAATCCCATTCACCGTTTATACATAACCAATCTTGACGAACTAATTGGGGGCGGGGATACTCCGGGCGCGGAATAGTTGTTTTCATTATCATCCAATCTATAAGACACTTTTGTGAAAAACAGCCGCAGCGTAAGCTACGGCTGTTTGTACGTTATTTTATTGTCGGTAACTTCCACTTGTCTTTTAACTTTTGCAACTCACCGGATTTTTCCATAGTTTCCAGCGCCTTGTTAATTTTATCCAATTCGCGCGCAGCATCGCTGTCAAAGATTATACCGTATTTTTCCTCGGCAAAAACTTTAGCGTTGATAAAAACAAACTGCGCATCACTGGCTTGTAAAGCGCTTAACATCGGCTGATCCCAGATAATTCCATATATGTCTTTGGCGATAAACGCATTTTTCATATCCACTACTGAGTCAAATACTTGAACATTGGCGCCAGTCAGCTGTCTGGCGAACGCTTCGCCGGTCGTGCCGCGACGCACGCCGATATCTTTGCCGGCATAGTTGTCGATCAAAGCTTCACCCGGACGAACTACCAGAATAACTTGACCGCCATAATATGGTTTGGAAAACGCCATATCTTTGCTGCGATCTTCAGTAATCGAAATCATTCCGACTGCCGCATCTACCTGTTTCGCCTTTACCGCTTGCAGCATAGTTGCAAAATCGTAAGCATTGTATTGGATTTTGTAACCGGCGCCATCAGCAAGTTTTTGCATCAATTCAATCTCAAATCCGGCCCGCGCTCCGTCTTTCTCTTCATACATATAAGGCTTTGTTGTAGCGGTAACCGCTACTTTCAATATCGGCCGTGAATCCGAAACAATTGTTGAAATATATAGCACGCCCAAAAACAACACCGCCACACAAGCCACTATGGTACGGGATTTTACTGCCGGGAAAGCCGGTTTTCCCGATTGATTGCGCATTAAATAGGCATATACCGGCAAGCCGATCAAGGTCAGGACTATTGCCATTACCGCGTTGATCAAACTGGCCTGAACCATTCCGTACAAACAATAGACCGAGCCGACAACAGCAATTATCGGAATAACCGGATACAGAGGAACTTTGTATGTCCGCACGATATGCGCAAATTTTTTACGGGCAATGATTACCGCGATAAACGATAAGGCGTAGAAAATCCAAATCGCAAATACCGCGATATCCGATAGTTTATCCGCATCAAACAACCGGTAATAAAAAAACGAAATGACTATCAACAACGCCGCGCCATATACCGGCGTCCGGCTATCAGAATCCAGTTTGCCAAAATATTTGTAACCCGGCAACTGCTTGCGTTCACCCATCGAATAGACTATTCGCGACAGCGTCATCGTATAACCGTTGATACCGCCCAGAATAGACACCATTATTCCGACCGCAACCAAATTGCCGCCGACTAATCCAAACAGCTTTTGCGAAACAACCGCAGCCGCATCATGACCAAGCGTTACGATTTCCGCCGCACTCAGCACCTTGAACATCGCCATATTAATTCCCAGATACACAATAATCAGGAAGCATAATCCGCCAATAATCGCCCGTGGCAATATTTTTGCCGGATTTTTGATTTCTCCGGCCACCGATGCAACCTGAGCCCAACCGTCATAAGCAAATAGTGTTGCCAAAACTGCCGCCGAAAACGGTCCCATAACCGACATCAGGCCGGTGGACTGCATGAAAATCTTGCCATTACCCCACCACAAACCAAACACCACGATTAAAATCAAGGGAATAAGTTTGCAAAACGTCGCAACAGTCTGCAGATTTCCCGCGCGTTTAACACTCACCGCATTGACAAACAATACAAACGCCAGCACTCCGGCGCCGACCATCGGTGAATAAACATCGGGAATGTTGAATAACAGGCAAAAAACCGAACTGAAATAACCCACCAGCGCACCGATGGTTGCCGGACCATAAATAAATGTCAGCACCCAACCGTACAAGAAAGCGGTTTTTTTGTTATAAACTTCTTCCAGGAAAACAAAAATACCACCCGTGCGCGGGAACATTACTCCCAATTCACACAGCGTCAGGCCGCCGGCCATGCTCAGCAACCCGCCGATAACCCACGCCCAAAGCGCAGTATTGGTGTCGCCGGTAACCGCTAATACTGCTGACGGTTTCATGAATGCGCCAGCCCCCAGCACCATCCCGACGACCAGCGACAACGCCGAAATTAGTCCAAGATCTTTTTTCAAACCGGCTTCTGTAATACTATTTGCCATACACACCCCTTATTTTCTCTTCTTCAGAGCGACCGTGCGCCATACAAATATCAACTATGCAATTAATTTTACTGTGCCGGAGATTTTTCCGCAACAAATATTAACCAAATCCAAATAAAGTTCAAACCATCATTAACTGCATTGGCGAAACGCGGTTTGTGATATATAATTAAACTATTCATAAAATTGTGAAGGGCGTTGCATACTAAGGAGGTTGATTATGAAAAAACCACGTCACGCTGTCTTATTAATATTATTGCTGTTAACTATGGTTGCAACTTCATCTTCGGCAATAGCTATGAACTGGATGACGGTATATACCGGCAACAACGGCTCCGGCGGTTTTGACGCCGACTCATTGGCAGTTGATACCTCAACCGGCAAGGTTTGTACTTCAGCAATCATCAAATTCCAGTATTCTCCAGCAGGTGTATCTGCTGAAATTTCCCGCCGAAAAAAAGCCAACGAATCAGTTGCCGGTTGGAATAATCTTGCCTGCAAAATCTCACACGCAAATTTTCTGCTGTCGCCAAAACAATGTCGTATAGCTTCAATCACCTATTATGATACCAGTGGAAAAGTTCTGGAGCAGGTTGATTTAAAGTCATCATATCACAACATTGCACCCGATAGTTATGAAGATGAGTTACATCGGGGGATATTTATTTTTCTAGGATACGCTGTACAATAAACTGATTATTAACAACACATCACTGTTATACAGCAATGCGTAGCTACTTAATAACAGTAACGCACCTATAAAATCGACTTGCAGATGCGCCGATAATATCTTATTATAGTGATACGTATCTTGCGTAGTGTAATGTAACCGGTAAACCTTGCCAGTTTAACGGCTGCCAAAAGCTGCCAACACGAGGGAGCATCGACATGAAAAAATCGGTTAAAATCGGTTTGATACTTGCAATATGTGTAATCATCGCCACAATATTTATAGTAATCGATATTAACGACAATACTGAAAAAATCATTGTTGCAGTAGAAGAAAACCCGCCGTATACATATACCACGGCGCCAGCATCGGCCTACTTCGAGGAAAACAGCGCCAACGCGGCAAAATCTTCAGCCTCGCTCAAATTTCAGGGCTTTGATATTGATGTACTCAACGAGGTTGCAAAACGCGCCGGGCTGAAGGTCGAATATCGCGACATACCCTTCTCCGAGATGCTTGAACAGATGAAACAAAAACTGCCGCAACCTACAAACTTTTTCCAGCGCTATCTGGCAAAAAAAGTCGAAATTGATTTGGCAGTCGGCGGAATATCAATTACTGATGAACGCAAAAAATTCGCCGAATATACAATTCCCTTTGCTACTGGCGGCGCAGGCTTAGTGACGCTTCGGAGTGCCGATATTAACAGCCCAGACGCACTGAGCGGTAAAACCGTCGGCGTTGAACTTGCAACAACAATGGAAGATCAAGCCAGAATGATCCCGGGAATAAAAATTAAAATTTATCGCGATCAACAAAGCCTGCTAGCCGATCTTCTCAAAGGCGCTATCGATGCAATGGTTATCGACAGAATTGCCGCGGATTTTTACATTAAAGAACAAAAAATGAACCAACTTAAAACTATTAACATAGGCGCCGATGAACAATTCGCCATGCTGGCACGAAAAGGGAATTTCAAGTTGATTGACAAACTCAACAAAGTGCTCGCAGAAATGCAGCAAAGCGGCGAGCTGAAAAAAATTCACGACAAATGGTTCAATAAAACTCAACCTTGAATACTGTAATACTAAAGCCACTGAACGGAAGATTACTTCCGTTCAGTGGCTTTTAACTTTAAACTTTAAAGTTAAAACAATCATTCATTCCCCGAAACAGCTTTTGTCCGGTTCACCAAAAAATACGCTAAGACAAACAATCCTACTATGCCGGACAACGTAAGCAGCCCCAGCCGCATATTAACACTCATAAACCAACCGGCAATTGCCGGGCCGACAGTTTTGGCAATTTGCCCAATTTGCGCATATACACCCGAAGATTCCTCAATTGCGACTCCGAGTTTTGCCGCCCGGTTTACAAATAATTCGTTTACGAAAACCATCCACAGCATCCCGCCTATCCCGCCAATAAGTGCGCCAAGATAGGCAAATCCCAAGCTGAATCCAGCCGCAAAAATCACAAAACTGCCGATATACAAAACTGCCGTAATTGCCAAAATTGTTCGAAAACTGAACCGGTTACGCAACACTCCGGTTAACTGGGTACCGATGATTATAGTCGGAAAACAGGCAAAAATATTTATACTTCCGACATGCTCGATACTGATATTGGCGTTTTTCAAAAACAGCGGTATGGCGAGCGGCATAAATTGGTTGATAATTACAAACGGAACATAAACTGCTGCTACCAGCCAAATTATTTCCCGATGCGCTAATTTGCGTACAACAAACAGAAAATTCCGTTTTCCCGTCTCCGGCTGCCGAACAACCGGCTGCTGCAGCGTGCGCGTTCGGGCGAAAAACACAAACAATACCGCAGCAACTGCTCCGCCAAAGAATATTTGTTGGGCATTGGCGCCGTTATACAACAGCGCTCCGATGGCAACCCCGCACAATCCCCCGGCAACAATTCCCGCTGTTCTATCCGCCAAGCCTCTGACCCGCGACTCGGCATCATTTTCATTGCGCGCCGCCAACCGCAAAGTAAACACCAGCATTGTGGCTCCCATGCCGCTAAAAAACTGTCCGATTAAAAACAGCGTTACACTATTGACACCAGCTAAGAAAAATCCTGCAGCCAGAAGTACAATTCCGACAAGATAAACCGCCCGCCAACCGTAGCGGGCACAACACCGCGACAATTTTGGCGTCAGCAGCAACGGCCCAAGTGAAGTCACTGACAGCGGTAATGCCGCGACAACCGTGGAGTCCGCCCAGTTTCCCTCAACCAGCAGTTGTTTCATCATGAACGGCAGGAACGCCACCGGCAAGCCGTAAATCATACTACCGATAAACGCCAGTTGCCGGATATGCGTATTGCTTTTATCATCGGGATGCTGTTTGGAAAGCCTGCTAATGCCGGCAATGAACAATTCAAACATCATCAGAAATACTACCGACATAAACGCCAGCATTCTAAATAGTGTATGCCAGTACTTATCGTTTTTTATCTTTCTGATATAGTAGGTGTCACAGCCAACTTCAATAGCGCCCACCACCCGGCCGTTTTGGTCACTTATCGCCGTTATCGCATATATCCATTCTCCATAATTGTCACGATACTGATACGTTGCGAATTTGTCTTGCTTTGCAATTACTTTATCTAATTCTGCAACCGGTTTAAAAAACGGGGCTGAATAATCGTTGTTAAGAATAATTCGGATATCATCCTTTTGCCTTTTATACAAAACATAGTAAATTGATTTGTCCTTGATATCGTCAACATCGCGAAACATCTGCTCACAACTGCTATTCAGGCGTTTATATGCCGGTGAATCATAATCATCGACAGAGTTAATTTCGACAAGATCGTTTACAGCTACTGATTTGGATGCCATATGCGCAACCAGTGCGACTTTTTGTTTAAGAGCGTTAATGTTATCCTGTTTGTCAGTCTGGGAAATGAGCGTCGCCGAATATAACGCAGTCAATGAAATAGCCACGAAAATCACCGCGGCAATCCTGATATTGACCGTTTGATAAAAGCCTGCCCGCACGAAGCATTTCCTGACAAAGACCATAAATAGCAAAATCAAAAATGCAACGGCAATCCAGGCACCAACTAATTTTATCCGGCTCAATAAACTAACCGGCAGCATATTTATCCAATGACCGCGTCCGTCTTTTTCAACGAAAATACTGTTATCTGCAAGAATAACCGCCAAATCACCTTCAACAAAAAAATCACAGAATTTTCTTCTGCCGGGATTATCTACTGGCGCAAAACCACCGGCACTATCTAATCTGATAATATCAAAGCGGGTCCCGCTGAAGGCATATAAGCCTCCGGATGGCGGCGCGGTAAGATTATAAACTTCCCCGCCAATTACTGCCTTCTTCATTACACGGGGCTCGCTCTCGCCTACTGCGAGTTTCAGTAAATCATTGTTCACCGCCAAAATATATAATTGTCCGTCATGACGGCCGGTAATTTCGCTTATTTTGCGAACAAATGGCGCCGTATGGTAGGGCTGAACGCCCACTTCACCGCTATGAATATTTATCGCGACATCTTTTATATCGGCATGCGACGAATCAAGAAACCGAATATAGCCATTTTCTGCCGCTATATCAAAAAAGAAACCGTCAGCCACCAGTCCATCGACAAACTTCTGTTCATACAGCGACCTGACATATTCACCACGTGCATCAAGAACAACAATGTTCTGCCTGCGCACCAGTTGCTCATCCTCAGACGGCATACTGTTGACGATATAGATATTTCCGGCTTCGTCGGCAGCAATGTCACGGGCATAGTAAAAACCACCCTCGCTTTTTCCGCCTTCGATATATTTCAGCACCGTAAAATTCGGCGCCATAACCACGATCCGGCGTCTGGCGTAATCGACCATGTAGAAATTGCCGTCAGCACCTTTATTGATTTTCCCCGGACTATCAATTTGGTACTCCGATAATAGCGGCACCGAAAACAGACAATCACGATTAATCCAAACGACCCCCAAGGCAACAATTATTAACAAGAGGCAAACAATTTTTTTCTTCAAGACAATTTTCTCTCCTTGTGTATCAAAAATACTAATATATTAAGTTCGCCAAAAAAAATAGTTTTCCTGCCAATCATCCAAAATGAAAAGCAGCGACCGCCAAAAGCGTCGCTGCCAAATTAATATTTCATCACAGACACAAAAAATCCCGCCAACACGTTTTCACGCATCGCGGGTTCCTGTCCTCCTGGAAGACCTTGGCCAAAGCTTGCGCTTCGCCAAGTTTCCGAGGTTTTGATGTATCCTCAGTCGTCTACACAACCCGTTGTTAAGTTGTGTTCCGTTGTCACCGCCGGACGCTTATCTCTCGGTCGGTTCTACTCGTATGCTGCTTTCTTTGCTCGCTTCACATACGGTTGCGGGACTTTCGTTGCCACAGTCCTTGCTTTAGCGGTA
>Ga0172379_10004574_pt1 | contig 20249 bp, 21 predicted proteins | sample GrowelOW334metaG_FD_119756 | JGI IMG/M metagenome (GOLD analysis project Ga0172379, IMG submission 119756) | Groundwater microbial communities from an aquifer near a municipal landfill in Southern Ontario, Canada - Groundwater well OW334 metaG | ecosystem: Environmental > Aquatic > Deep...
AGTTCAGAAATATATTATCCCTTTGCAGCGGGTGATGGGTGGACTACTCTGGGTGTAGTTCACACAACGTGCCGAAAAATAGTTTCCGTTTATTGGGACATTGTACGATTCGGCGACCGGGATTTCTTATTTGAAGGAAAATAATGTGATGAGTTTTTGAATTTTGATAAGGAGAAGAATAACTATCAAGACCGATTCATCTTAATAGAAGGCTCTTTCGAAATAGTGCCGAACTATTTCTAGATGCTCAACAGTTGTTCAAAGAATCCGCCGAATGTCCGCTCCTTGTTGATGAAGTGGATCTCCAGGATCCAATCGCGGGGCTTTCCCTCAATATCTTTTTCGCTCAATTTGATATGGTTGTCGGGATGGAGATAATTATGAACCTCATCGCCCAGGATGCGCTCGTGCGGAAAATTCCCGATCAGATGACCGCAATGGATATTGCCGAACTCCCAGCCGAACTTCGGAGCAAGCGATGAAATGTAATGATAGAACTGCGCTCCGGTGAGCGATTCATCCGCCGCATCGTAATACTTCTTTCCCTCATGCCATGCGGATTCGATATCGCCCCGAAGTTTTTTCTTCTGGAGATCGTTTCCAAGCACATATGTTCTGCCAAAATCCGCTTCCCAATCTTCAAAGACAGGACCGAAATCAAAAAACAGAATATCATCCGGCTGGATGATCAGATCAGGTGGATTTTCTTTATAGGGAAGAAGTGTATTTTTCCCGGCACGGACAATTCTCTTGTGCCAGTATTTGCGGATGCCGTACATTTCGAATGCGAGTTCATATACTTCATCATTAAGCGTCTTCTCGGATTTTGCCGGCACGATCAATCTGCGATTCTCGATCTCGCGGAATAAAGTTTCCGCTTTTTTCTGCGCAGAGAGAAGACTCTGCTTCCGTTCAGAGAGAGGCGTCATCGATAGATCCCAAAAAAATACGTGAACACTTCCGGCATGCGTTCACGCCAGCTGGCCCACTCGTGTCCGTCATTCACCACTTTGAAATAATGTGGAACACGGTAAGATGAAAGGAGATTGCTGTACATGGAATTGAGTGTCAAAAAATCCGTCGTGCCAAAGACGGTACTCACATCCATGATGTCGTACCGACCGCAGTCAAAATAGATCTTCAACGGCGGCATCGCCGTATCTGAACCGAACCGTTCCCGCGTCAAATCCATCAGCCACGGCGTGATGGTGGTGGATTGTCCCGCCGCATTGCGAAACACCTCCGGCCTGCGCAATACAGCGGCAATGGAAATTGTTGCACCGGCAGAGATTCCCATGACGGCGCGTTTTTCCGGCGCGCGGCTGGTCTTGTAATTCCTGTCGATCAATGGTACAAGATCATCCGCCAGCTGCCGCACATACTGTTCCCGCTGGCTGCCGAGATACTCCTCATACCTGGCTGCTGGCGGGATGAACACGGCAACGACCGGAGGTATACGTCCTTCAGCGATGAGATTGTCGAGAATCTTTGGGACCATGGCGAAATCGATTGCTTCAAATCCATCCTGCACGTACACCGAAGGAAGATTGGCCGCCGTATCGTATCCAGCGGGTGTGTAGACAATGACGGGACGGGTGAAGGGGAGATACCGCCGCAAGGCAGGGAGAACGTTGCCGTAAGTGTGCAGCGTATCCAATGTTCCATGCCGGATATCCGCCCGGTAGATGAGGTACGGCGATGAGACAAACCTTGGCATCCGTACTTCCGAATGTGGACCGTATCCGCTGGGTGTGGTGTATGGATTCAAAGGGTCGATCGACGAGACGCCGTCGATGATCAACTTATAATCCAGCCGCGCATTCGACGGTACGGTAAATGTCTTGTAAAAAAGGGAGTATGCTCCGCAGGGAATGCGTTCCATTTGAACCGGTGTATCCCAATGCTGCAGATTTCCGTTGACGAGTACATTGTGTGCAGTGCCGTAATGAACAAAATGGAGCACGGTATCATTTTCAACAATGGGGAAGAATCCTTTTGAACGAAAATACTCGTCCAATACAGGTGCGCGACTCGCTTCCGGCAAGCGTTCCACCTGCCGAAGGATAGCGTCAAACGTTTGGGCATTGAGCAGTGCAGCACTGAGGAGTAGTGTGATATACAGGATGAACAGCTTCACGGACGATTTCCTTTACACATGGAATAATGCCAATGCAACAGCGGTGGACCACGACAGTACTTTGAATTCGCCGTGCAACAGTGATTGCATCATCTCCTGACGGGTCATCACCACCACCTGCTGTTCTTCCAGGTCATCTGCAATAATTTCACCGACCAGGTGTGCACCTTTCGCCAAATAGAGATGCGCTGTACCGTTGCCATGGTTGCCGTCGCAAGGGAAATTGCCGAGCGGGATCCACTCTTTTGCTTCATATCCCAACTCTTCGCGCAGTTCGCGGCGTGCGCATGTCAATGCATTTTCGTTTGGTTCCAGATAACCGCCGACCGGAGCGAGTGTAATGCCGTTCGCCGCGTATTTCGTCTGACGAAAACAGATGAAGTTCTCATCTTCGTCCTGCACGACAACATTCACGTAGTCCGGTGAGACGAGCCAGCACCACTTTTCCAGAATGGTGCCGTTGGGAAGTTCGATGGTGTGATCTTCTACTTTCAACCATTTGCTGTGATCGAGAATTGTAGTGCGGGAAATGGTCTTCCAGGGCTTCATAGGTCTTTGTGTTAGTGGCAAATAGGCAGATGTTTATTTTAGCTTTGCATAGATCATCACATCGGTGATCATTCCATCCTTGATCACTGCGTTCTTTAGCCGTGCTTCAAACTGATATCCGTTTTTGATCAGCACGCGTGCTGATGCTGCATTCCACGCGAACACATCGGCGTACAAGCGGATGATGTCGAACTGGCGGAAGGCATACTCTGAAACTGCACCGACTGCTTCGGACACAATCCCGCGTCCCCAATACTCCTCGCCGATCCAATATCCGATCTCCATGGACTTCCGGTAGACATCCTCCTTCGATACGAGACCGATGCTGCCAACTGCGTTACCCTCCACGACGATAGCAAACACTGTTCCGGAAAGATGTTCGGATGCATGTTCTACCCACCGCAACGCATCGCCGTGGGTGTAGGGATGGGGAAAATGATCGCGAACATTGACCCACACTCTGCGGTTGTTGGCGTGTTTTTCCAGGGATGGTTCATCACCTGTCCGCCAGGGACGCAGCAGAGACTTTTGCAGCAAAAGTTCCATGGATCACACGGCCACTTTCACTATAGCCTTTTTGGTGACGGAGACCGGAGGCTGCGGTGCATGAGCATCTTCCGGAAACAATACGGCAAACATATCCGACACGATCTGTACCGTAAATAGCGGCGGGTCATTGAAAAATTTCACATCCTTATCCGCATTATACTCCGCAGCAATATTCCTGCAAGAATCGACATCGTGCCATTCTAACGGAAACGCCCCATCAATGGCTATCTGGATGTCGATGTACTTTCGGTGTGTTTCCAGTTTCCTCCGTTCCTTTCCGGTGTGATCGTCCGCGATGATCACATACAGGTCGTCACCCTGGATGTCATGGCGTCCTTCAGAGAGTTTCCGGAGATCGGTGCGCTGCAGATAATCGAAAGCATGCTTGAAACTTGGGTGAACGGTGAAATATTTTTCTGCTCGTGAAAGATGGTCGAGAATCATGGCGGTGTTCCTTTCTGATAGAAACGAGAAAAGGGTTCAGCGGGTCAACAAGGATAAGGTAGAAGTTTATCGGAAAAATCACAAGGGAATGTTATCCCTTAATTTTCGTTCTCCACCGGAGGAACGCAATAAAGAAGGGAATCCAGATGATATCGTTGAACAGATTGGTCCATCCTGCGGATAATGGGATGAACCCTGCAGCCGTACTGTACCACCAGCCGATAACGCCGAAGGATTTTCCCACAAGTCCAAGCAAGGCAAATTGATGGTTTCGGATGGGATCGATGGAGACAAGATAGAATCCGTACCCGTACACTCCTACGAACATTCCCAGTCCGCTCATCACAAAGGGATGATTGATTTCCGGCAGGCTGAGCAGTTGAAAAAACAATTGCGGGAAGAAAATCGTAACCGCTCCGGCAGCGATATTGTAAAGTGCGGCAAAAAAGAAGAGACGCCGGAAGAACTGTTCATTCATCATTTGTGCAGGAGTTTGAATGCAATCTTCGGGCCGATTCCCTGTTGATGCGCGAGTGTGATCCAGAGTTTGGCAAGCGATTCGAGCATCTCTGCGCTCCGCAATCCGCCCGCATCCACCGCATCAAATCCGATATCTTTCGCAAGCAGCGTCACAGCTTTTTTTGCTTCCGCATCGTCTCCGCAGATAAACGCATCGGCATGCACAGCTCCGAACGTCACATCTGATAGATTTGCCGCTCCAAGCGTGTTGAACGCCTTCACCACGGTGAATCCGGGAAGCCGTTTCGCAATCTCTTCAGCGGCAGACATTCCCTGCGCCAGCGGCCATTCCGGATTTGTGCGGATTGGATTGGTGCAATCGATCAGGATCTTCCCTTTGATGTCGACAATTTGGAATGCCACTTCGCCGACCGCTTCCCACGGTGTCGCGAGCACTACGATGTCGGATCGCATCACCGCTTCTTTAATCATCGTTGCGGTTGCCATATGATCCGTTTCGTGCAAGATACCCTGCATCTTTGACGAAAGAGGATTCCGTACGCCGTAGGTGATGGTGTGTCCTTTGGATGCCCAGATCCTTCCCAGCGTTGCGCCGATATGTCCTGCACCGATGATGCCGATGTTCATACTGCTCCCGTGATGAATAGTAGAAGGTAAATAATTTTATGAAAAACTGATAGAGGGAAGAACAAATCTCTCAAAATTTCAAGGTGCAGATGCATTGACAGTTTCCCGCGTTCAAACGACTCCTTGTCAATGTTGAGGAATTGTCAAGATACTGTTACGGTATGTTTCATAAACCGTAACGTCTCAGTAACATATACGTAACATCAAATTCGGAATTTTGTGCAGTTCAAAAATCAAAACTCTTAAGGAAAATTCACAATGATATACACACGGACATCGACACTGTTCGTTTTTCTTCTTCTTTCTATCAACGCCTTTTCTCAGGAACAAAGCAGTTTGGAAAAGATACGGCAGCGCCAGAGCCAGCAGGGAGGAACGCTTTCCGGAAAAGTGGTCGATCAATCATCCGGCGAGGATATTATCGGCGCCAACATTCTGCTTGTTGATACAAAAATCGGTGCGGCAACCGATATCGACGGTGCATTCCGCATACAGAATATTCCTGCAGGCATCTATGCGGTTCGCATCGCATTTCTGGGATATGAAACAAAAATAGTGTCCGATGTCGTGATCCGTTCCAACGAGATCTTGTCATTGAATGTGAGCCTAAGTCAGGATCAGGGAATTCAACAGCAGGAAGTGGTGATTAGTGCAAATGTTATTGCATCGGGCGAAGGTGCGGTGCTGGCGGAAAGGAAAAAAGCATCGAGCATCGGCGATGGAATCAGTTCCGAACAGATGAAGAAAGCGCCGGATGCGACGAGCGGCGACGCACTGAAACGGGTTACCGGCATTTCGCTGGTGGATAATAAATTTGTCTTTGTTCGCGGCGTCACGGACCGGTACAATCAGACGACATTGAACGGCGCTTCGGTTCCAAGCACGAGCGTTGACAAGAAAAGTTTTTCATTCGACATGCTGCCGTCCAACCTGCTGGATAATATCCGTGTTGCTAAAACAGCATCACCGGACCTGCCAGGAGATTTTACCGGCGGATTGGTGCAGATCAACACGCTGGACATACCGGAACATCTTTCCATCAAGATAATGACGGGTGGTACAGCAAATTCCATCACCACCTTCAAAGATTTTCAACGCTCTCAAGGAAGTGCGTCTGATTGGCTGGGAAGTGATAATGGAACGCGTTCCTTTCCTTCGGTAAACACTCCCATTACTCAACTCGGTGGTATACTTCCCAATTCTTGGGCATCGCAGCGCAAAAAAGGCCCTATGGCGCAATCATTCAGCATCTCACTGGGAGACAGGATCGATCTTGAAGAAGACCAGATCGGCATCATTGCAGCATTAACGTACCGGAATAATTTTCAGCATTCCGGCATCGGCATTAAGGAGTTTGGAGGAGGACAGTTGCGGCGTAATGTCAGCGGATTTTCGGATAAGATGTCCGTGTTATGGGGAGCCATCTTCGATATCAGCTATACAATGGGCGAATTCAACAAGGTGAGCATAAAAAACAATTACAACCGCTCCGCAGAGGACAAAGTGTATGTGATGAGCGGTTACAAGGCGGATGATGATGAGAATATCCGGTCCTACCAGACTGAATGGGAACAGCGCGGAATGTATTCCGGCCAGATCTCCGGCGAGCACCGGCTGCCGGAAGTGCTCGACACGAAGGTCGAATGGATGGCCAATTTCTCCCAAGCGCGGACCGAACAGCCGGATAGAAAGGAACTTGTGTATTCCGCTTCGCCGTATTCCGATCAGCCGATGATCGCAAAGCCGGGAGAACGCTCTTGGGGCAATATTTATGAAAAGACCGCCGGCCAAAAAATAAATGTCATCATTCCTTCCGGTGGAATGAAATATAAATTCGGCGCGTATAATGAACGCCGGACGAAAAATTTCGGCATGAAATTCTACCAAGTGAACAGCGGCAGTTTAGCACCGCAATATTTCGATCTGACGACCTACGCTGTCGATTCCATTTATCGCCAGGAAAATTTCGGTTCCGGAAAATTTTCTCTCACATCCTTCGATAATTCCAGCGGGGCCTACGCCGCCGGACAGGATCTTTTTGCCTATTACGGTATGATCGACATGCCGTTCTCACTGTTCGGTGAACAATTCCGGTTTACGGGAGGCGTGAGGGTCGAACAATCCCGTCAGGAAATTTCGACCGATCAGGGACGCTTGGGTTCATCGACCATCAATTCCTATCTCTACAATTCGGATATTTTGCCCTCTGCAAATATTACCTATATGCTGAATGAACAGCAGAATATCCGGATTGCTTACAGCCAGACAGTAAATCGACCTGAATTTCGGGAGCGGTCTGCCTTTTATTTCTACGATTTTGATAAATCGGAATACGTGCGGGGAAATGCACAACTTTCCCGCGCTCTCATCAGGAATTACGATCTCCGGTATGAGATCTTCCCGTCGTTCGGCGACGTGATTGCGGCAAGCTATTTCTATAAGTCTCTGACGAATCCCATTGAAGAAGCGAGAACCTACACATCGTTTATGGAGCGGACCTGGATCAATGCGGAAAAAGGAAAGAATTACGGATGGGAGTTCGAAGTACGGAAGAACCTCGCATTCCTCGGTGAGTATTTCATCTCCTCATCTGTTGTAGCGAACTATACACGGATTATTTCTACGATCCCGTTTCGGGAGAACAAAGGTAATTCGGTGCTGCAGCAGATCGTCGAAGGAGAACGTCCGATGCAGGGACAATCGCCGTACATGTACAATATTTCGCTTTCGCTCGTCGAGCCGACGCTCGGCACAACGGTGAACATTCTCTATAATGAATACGGATCGCGCATTGATGCGATCGGTGATGTGAAGGCGGGGGACGGCGATGTGTACGAACAAAAACGCGGCACGGTCGATCTGTCCGTATCACAGCCGCTGGGAATGCTGATGCAGGGACTTGAATGGAAGTTCGCTGCAAAGAATTTGAACAATCAGCCAATTGTGTACACGCAAGGAAAGGATGTGTACAGAACGAATATCGTCGGCGTCAATTATTCGATGCAATTCAGTTATGCATTGTAACATAACACTGCATGTAAATAAAAAAGGGGAATCGAAGACCGATTCCCCTTTTTTATTTACAGTATGATAACACAGCAGTCACGTAATGGTAAATCATGTTCGATACATTGCAGTACATAAACAATAACTGTCAATAGCAGCGTTTCATTTCACTATCAATCAACCAACAAAAGGAAACACAATGAAGAAATTTTTCCTGTTTAGCATGTTGCTGCTTGCAGCAACAGCGGTATTCGCCGGTACCCGTCCGACCAAGGTCATCGGTTCTGGTCTGAATGCTGCAGCGAAGACTCCGTTCCATCTTACTGCCGGTCAGGCGTTGACGCTTTCGAGTGACACAGCGTATGTGCTAACCGGATTTTATTATGTCGATTCCCTCGCCGTTCTCACTGTGCAGCCCGGCACAGTAGTTCTGGGAGACAGTGCCACGAACGGCACGCTGATTGTCCGCCGCGGCGGAAAAATTTATGCCAACGGAACGAAATCCAATCCGATCATCTTCACATCGTCGAAATCGGCAGGAGCTCGGCATCGCGGCGACTGGGGCGGCATCGTTGTTCTCGGTAATGCGCCGACCAACAAGCCGGTCACCACAAAAATTGAAGGTATTGATATTGGCGGAGAATACGGCGGAGACAATTCTAATGATACGAGCGGCGTGCTTCGCTATGTCCGGATCGAATACCCCGGCATCGTCATCTCGTTGAACAACGAGATCAACGGTCTCACCATGGGTGGCGTTGGTCGTGGAACCACAATTGAGTATGTGCAGGTGACCAATTCCAATGATGATTCGTTCGAATGGTTCGGCGGCACGGTGAATGCAAAGTATCTGGTTGCGCTGAACGGTACTGACGATGACTTCGACACCGATTTCGGATACTCAGGAAAGATCCAGTTTGCGTTCGGTAAACGCGATCCCAACTTGTGGGATGCAGCAGGTCAATCGAACGGATTCGAATCCGATAACGACGGCACACCGACAACGGCAGAGCCGTTAACCTCGGCTATCTTCTCGAACGTCACGCTTGTTGGACCGCAATCCGATACATCCGTTGCGCTTCCGGTCGGCAATAAATTTGAATATGGCGCCGTCATCAGACGGAATACTCGCTTGAGCATCCATAATTCGGTGATTGAAGGATATCCGTTCGGACTCTCGCTGCGCAACGATTCAACCGCAGCCTATGCACTGCAGGAAAAACTGCAGATCCGGAATGTGAGCCTGCAAGCGCGCACAAATGTATTGCATACATCAACCGTGGCACCGGCAGTCGGATTTACGTTCTCAACATTCTTCGGCACCTCCGGCTGGAACAACCTTAGCGCAACCCCCCGTCAGCCGTCAGCGGTTGCTTTGGTTGATGCATTCAATGCAGCAAATCCCGATGCACGTCCGACGGTCTCTTCTGAAGCAGCAACGGCTGGTACGGACTACAGCAGCGCACAATTGACTGATGCGTTCTTCACCCATGTAAGCTATCGCGGAGCTTTCGATCCTGCAGCAGCACGGGACCAGCAATGGGATTTCGGCTGGACCAACTATCATCCGCAGGATTATGATCCGACCGTTACGGCCGTTGCAGAGAATCGCGGTGGTTCGGTGCCACAGCACTTTGCGCTGGAACAGAATTATCCGAATCCGTTCAATCCATCAACAACCATCCGTTACGCCGTACCGGTCAACGGGAATGTAACGCTGAAAGTGTTCAATATGATCGGCCAGGAAGTGGCGACACTGGTGAACGAATATCAAACCGGCGGCAACTATGCGGTTTCGTTCGATGCATCACGCTTGTCCTCCGGCATCTATTTTTACAGCCTCACAGGACAACACACTGTTGAAACAAAAAAAATGATGCTGATGAAATAAATCGGCAGCAACGCAATACCGGAAAGCCTCGGAAAGAGGCTTTCCGTTTTTTAAACACCAAGAAAAACTTTTTCTCTACTGATGAAACACCTGCCACATCTGTGCAGAACATTGTCCAAGATGGATTTATAACAAAATGGTAATATCCTCGTCAAGATATAATGATGTTGGATGGGTATTATTATGGCAATGAAAACACCGTTTACCATTGCACATCTTTCCGATCTCCACCTTAGCCCAGCCTTCTATCCTGAACGATCCATGCGTTTTCGATCGATTTTATCATTTTGTGTTGAGAGAGAAGTAGATCACATCATCATCACAGGAGATATTACCAATCAGGCAAAAGAAGAAGAGTTTCGTCACTTCCGGGAGATCCTGATAGAACATTCATTGCTCGACAGCAGTAAGGTTTCGGTGATCACCGGGAATCATGATATTTTTGGAGGTCCACATTTTGCGGAAGATGTTCTCAATTTTCCTTCATTGTGCAGGTCGACTGATTACCGGCAAAAGCTGGAACTGTTTTATCACTACACCAAAGAGACATTTTCAACGGCGGAGTTTTTTTCCACCAACAGTCTTTTCCCGTACCTGAAAGTTATTGGAGGTATCGCCGTCGTAGGGTTGAATTCTGTGGCAGAATGGCATGTTCTTAAAAATCCAATCGGTTCGAATGGAAGGATTTCCAGTGGTCAATTCGACTGTTTGCGGACACTGCTGAAGAGCAGGATTCTGCACAAAAAGAAAATATTGATCGCAATCCATCATCATTTCTCCATCTCTGAATTGCACAGTGAAGCAACATCCCTGGAGAGGGTGTGGCAGGCCATTGAATCAACGACACTGAAACTCCGGAAGAAAAAACGACTGCTCCGGCTGTTTTCGAAAGAAAACGTCACCAAAGTGCTGCACGGACATGTCCACACGCACGGAACCTACACAAAAAACGGCATCGAATTTATCAATGCAGGAGCAACAATGATTCCGGCAAAGAATTCACCGCAGGCATTTCACATGATCACTGTGCGTGACGGAAACATAGAAACTGAAAGTGTTACCATTCCATCCGAAACAAAATCCCGCCGGAAGAATATCATAACGGAAGGTCATGTTCACATCACCGGTTTCCATGGCATTCTACCTGTGTATCCACGACGCACGCACTCTCTCGGTAGAAAATATTAACAAATACATAATACAGATATCATGTTACCCTAACAGTATTGAAAGATATTGTTGATACAACATCTGAGCAGACAATGGAACAGATATCCCTGAAACAAATACTTATTGATCCGGAGCGCTTCCTCGTCATGAAGGACGGATCGAAGATTGTTCTGACCAAAAAAGAGTTTTATATTTTATATCTCATTATGAGTGCAAAAGGAAAGATACAATCGAGGGACGCCATTTCCCGCTTTGCCTGGGGGGTAGATTTTTTAGATCGCCCCAGGACAATCGATACACACATATGCAATATTCGCAAGAAGGTGGGGAAAGTAAATGAGCGGGAGGTCATCTCCGTCATTAAAGGTGTGGGCTATAAGCTGGATGATTCGTTGACGGAGTAGTATTTCGTGAACCGACAGTTGTGGTGGAACAACCAATAAACGACAGGATGGCATTCTGTCGTTTGTTTTTTTACATTGTCGCACCACATTTATGGAGTACGCTGATGAGAGACAATCGTGTCAATTGGAACGAATATTTTATGAACATTGCGGAACAAGTGGCTACCCGCAGCACCTGCAGCCGGAAACATGTCGGTGCCGTGATCGTCCGCGATAAGACCATCCTTTCCACCGGCTACAACGGCAGTCTTCGCGGCGCCCCGCACTGCGACGACATTGGCCATGATATCGATAACGATCACTGTGTACGAACGGTCCACGCTGAAGCAAATGCTGTTGCTCAGGCGGCAAAGCACGGTGTACGAATCGACGAATCGGAAATTTACGTGACGGCATCCCCATGTTTGACCTGTTTTAAACTGATTGCAAACTGCGGGATCCGGAAGATCTATTACAAGGAGTTTTACCGCGACAATCGTATCACGGAATATGCACAACAGGCGGGCGTCATCCTGGAATATATGGGCGCGCAATAACACTTATGCAGAGGCAATAGCAGCAAACGACCTCTCTGCAAGGGATCGTGGTGTATCATTTGGGGAGACGGACAATTCCGGGTGAACGATTACCTCTGCAGATACCGACGTACATCGCATCAGCCGGATAAAATGGGGAAAGAATTCCATCGTTCCGTACCAGCACACCACGTCACGATTCAGGAATGAAAGATCGTTACCATCGACGTTCCGGTATCGTATTGTCATCGGCAGGATCGGTGTCCGCGATTCCAGTGCAGAGGTGAACAACATCGGTTTGAATGGAAGAAGGCGCGATCCATCGGTTGATGTTGCCTCCGGAAATATGTGCACTGATACCCCGCGCTGCAGTGATTGTGAAACTGCGGCAGTTGCGGCAAACCCCTTCCGCACAGAATTGCGGTCAATGAAAATCGTACCTCCCAAAGATGCCATCCATCCAAACAACATCCACGACCGCACCTCATTCTTGGCGACAAAGATCATCGGATGTACCGAAGCCGCAATAATAATGTCTAGATAGCTTTGATGGTTACTAACCACCAGAACGCCGTTGCGAAGGGTGTTCTTTCCGTTGAAGACTGTGGTCACGGAAATATTCAGCAAACGGAGCATTGTTATTCCCCACGCACTGGTCAATTGTGCACAAGTGCGTTCCGATACCGAAGAATCCAATCCAATGGAAGCAAAACGAAGGATTGCTGCGGCAAACAGGAATAGCAGCGACAAGAATGAAAACAGAATAGCTTTAATAATTCGCATTATGCTGCGACTGATTCTGCCGGTGAAAGGTAATGGTTTCGATAGCGGTCGGTAATACGCTCTTTTTCTACCAGGATAAAGAAATCAACTGTACCGAACTCTTTATCATAGGCTGGTTCACCGCACACGACGGCACCCAGTCGTAAATATCCTTTCAACAGCGGAGGCAGATGATGAAACGCATTGAATGCCGCAAATGTCTCTGCGTTGACCGCCGGAAGATGCAGCATACACTGCGGCTGCGGTGCGATTCGGAATTGTTCCGCGGAGTAGTGGTTCGCTCGGAGATATTCTGCAATCATTGCGACCTGCTGCAGATCTTTTGTATGCAGCGAGGCGCATCCGAACAATCGCGAAACTTGAAACAGTTCTACGTATCGTGAGATTCCGCTCCACAACAAATTGATGACGGTGGACGAACGGTGTGCTTTTGCCACGCACGATCTGCCCAGTTCCAGCGAATTACCGTCAAGCATTTTTAGTGAATGAAGATCAAACTCTCCTTCAGAATAAAATCCAATATGCTTCATCGCTTTCGCAGTAATCAATAAACGATACGTGCCGACAACGGCGCGGGTGCTTTTTTCGATCACAATGAGATGGTCACAAAATGTGTCAAACACATCCGAGTCGAATCCGACATCGCTGGACGAGGAGAGCCCTTCGTGTAATTCCAGATTAAACACTTCATACCGCAACCTGAGTGCTTTTTGAATTTCCTTCAGCGAATCTGCTAATTTAAGGATGTACCGGTCCGTTGTGATTACAAGAGGGGAATAAACATGCATTGTCGTCCATATCCGTTGATGAGGAAAAGTAAGTGAATTCGTGTGTAAAATATCCGATCTGTATTATCCGAACATTAGGGATCAATGATAGGGATATTATGATACGGTCGAGATATTGCCAATGAACTGTTAACAATTTCATAACATGGAGGTAAACGATACATAATGTATTCTTGGCAATTTCTTGATAGACAATAGACACACAAAACAAATGGACAATTATTTTTATTACCCAAAAGTAAACCTTATGAAAACAAAAATTGCAGGAATATGTTTGATCGCATTGATCTCCACCGCACTCTGGGGACAGGAAAAGTCGCCGTCGAAGTTCAGCGGGTTCATGTTCGGAGATTTTTTCTATAACGTCACACGTGACACGTCTCTTGGTTCGCTTGCCAACGTCTCTAATGGCGGCGTGAAGGATCTAAACGGATTTCAATTCCGACGGATCTATTTGACGTATGACAACGAGATCAGCAGCACGTTTTCCTCGCGCTTCCGGCTGGAAGGAACAACAGGCGCTCCGTTCATTAAGGATGCATACTTGAAATGGTCAGGAATCGTTTCCGGTTCAGACCTGATCTTCGGTATTCAACCCTCGCCGTCGTTCGAAGTGGCGGAGTCCTATTGGGGGTTTCGCTCTGTGGAAAAGACCATTCTCGACCTGCGTGGTATCGCACCGGCGCGGGACTTTGGTGTCAGCATGAAGGGAAAAATCATCGCTGATGGCATGGTGAATTATTGGATTCTTGTGGGGAACAACAGCAGCATCGGTGCAGAAACAGACAAATATAAACGCGTCTACGCACATATTGATCTCAAACCGATTGACCGTTTCAGGGTAACAGTGTATGCCGACTATAAAATGCAGGCACAGATCAACGATCCTGCCAGCACAACCTCCCCGAAAAAGACGTTGGGTAACAACGTGCTCACGTCGTCACTCTTCCTCGGATATGCTGAAAAAGGAAGTTACAGCGTTGGAGCGGAAGGATTTGTTCAACTCTCCGATCATGGATATATCCACGGATCAGCGCCGGTTGTTGTTGAGGACAAGACTGCGCTCGGCGTTTCGTTGTTCGGAAACTACACACTCAGCGCCGATCTTACCATCATCGGCAGGTACGATTATTTTGATCCGAACACGACGTCGGCGGCAAACACAGATGTTCGTCAACTGCTGATCGCCGGAGCAAGCTGGAACATCGATAAGAATGTATCGATCATTCCGAACCTTGAAGTAGAGACCTATGAAAAGGTGCAATCCGGTTCAGGAAAACGATCCGTCGATCCGTCCATCACCGGAAAGATCACGCTCTATTATATTTTCTTGTAAGGCCTCTTAACGATTTCCTAACATTGCCGTAATATCGGCATCATTGGTGTATCGTATTTTAATAGAAAAAAGGATGATATGAAAAAAACACTTATTGCTATACTTGCTGTGATAATCAGCAATACCGTTTTTGCGCAATTGCAATTGAACGGCGCCGGCGCAACATTCCCGTACGTGATCTATTCCAAATGGTTCGACGAGTATCAGAAAAAAACCGGTGTGCAGTTTAACTACCAGTCCATCGGCAGCGGCGGCGGAATTAAACAAGTAATTGAAGGAACAGTTGATTTCGGAGCTACAGACGGTCCGATGAATGATGCACAGCTGGAAGAGGCGAAGACAAAACAGGGAACCGAAGTGCTTCACATTCCGACCGTGATGGGTGCTGTTGTTGCGACATATAATGTTGACGGTCTTGGTGCCGGACTTAAACTAACCCCCGATGTGCTTGCGGATATCTTTTTAGGCAAGGTCACCATGTGGAACGATGCGAGCATCGCGGCATCGAATAAAGGCGTAATACTTCCGGCAAAACCGATCGTCGTCGTTCACCGTTCGGATGGCAGCGGAACCACCTATATCTTTGTGGATTATCTTTCCAAAGTGAGCGCAGCATGGAAGTCTGATGTTGGTGTCGGCACTTCGGTGAAATGGCCTGTCGGTCTCGGCGGAAAAGGGAACGAAGGAGTTGCGGGTCAGGTAAAACAGATTGACGGCTCCATCGGATATGTTGAGCTGGCCTACGCAGTGAAAAACAATCTTCCGTATGCATCACTCAAGAATAAAGCGGGAAATTTCATCGTTCCCTCGCTGGAATCCGTTACCGCAGCAGCGATGAACGAAGCAAAAAAATTGCCGGAAGATCTGCGCGTTTCCATCACCGATGCGTCGGGAAAAGATTCGTATCCGATCAGCGGTTTTACCTGGCTGTTGATTTATAAAGATCAGAAAAGTGAAGAAAAAGCCACTGCAATCGTAAACTTCCTGAAATGGTCCATGAATGAAGGAGAAAAATTTGCGCCTGCGCTGTATTATGCACCGCTGCCGAAAGCGGTGATCAAGCTGAATGAAAAGAAGATCGCTTCCATCCGTTTCAACGGGAAGCCGGTCAAGTAGATCTTTAAAAACATAATGACACAATCTTCACATTTTACTACGGGAACGCCGAAACCTTCCTCCAGGAATTTCGGCGATACCGTTTTTAAATACCTTACGACGTTCTTTGCCGCAATGGTGCTGCTGCTGATTGCGTTGATGGCGTACGAGATGTACGCAACGTCGACCCCGTCCATTCAGAAATTCGGTTGGAGTTTTCTTACCGGGACAGAATGGGATCCGGTGATGGATGTGTACGGTGCGCTGCCGTTTATCTATGGAACGCTCGTGTCGTCCCTGCTAGCACTCCTGATTGCCGTACCGGTGGGGATCGGGATTGCAGTTTTTTTGACCGAACTTGCTCCGCGGTGGATCGAAAGACCATTTTCCTTTATTGTGGAATTGCTCGCAGGAATTCCGAGCATCGTGTACGGTCTGTGGGGATTCTTTGTGATGGTACCATGGATACGAACAACGCTGGAGCCGTGGCTCAGTTCGTTTGCAGGTTCAATTCCCTTATTTGCCGGTGCTCCGTACGGAGTCGGAATGCTCGCTGCAGGTATCATCCTTTCGATCATGATCCTACCGATCATCTCTTCGCTCTCCCGCGATGTGCTGAAAGCGGTCCCGCTCTCGCAAAAAGAAGCAGCATTAGCACTTGGATCCACCCGGTGGGAAGCGACACGGATCGCACTCCGATATTCCCGTTCCGGAATTATCGGCGCAACGATCTTGGGTTTAGGACGCGCATTCGGCGAAACAATGGCGGTAACGATGGTCATAGGCAACCGTCCGGAGATCAAAACATCGCTGTTTGAACCGGGATATACCATGGCAAGCGTGCTGGCAAACGAATTCACCGAAGCAACATCGGAGATGTATATCAGCGCGCTTATCGAGATTGCACTGGTGCTGTTTGTTGTTGCACTGTTGGTGAATGCAATCGCACGGCTGTTGGTGTGGAGCTTTACCAGAAACACTGATGCGGGAGGAAGATTATAAATGATGAAAACAATCTTCTTTCAATACAGGAAAGTAAAAAATGTCGTGATGTATGGATTATGCGTTGCCAGCGCTCTTATTGCGCTGGTGCCGCTGCTCCTGATTTTTTATCACACCATTTCGCTCGGCATGGAAGCGTTGAATGTCGATTTCTTTACCCAGCTTCCCAAGCCAGTTGGTGAACCGGGAGGAGGACTCGCCAATGCGATCGTCGGTACGTTGATTTTGGTCGGACTCGGAAGCATCATCGGATTGCCTATTGGAGTTCTCACCGGCGTCTATCTTTCAGAATTCGGCAATAACACGTTCGGCACCACCGTCCGCTTTTTGACCGATGTGCTGAACGGTGTTCCATCGATCGTTACGGGTGTTGTGGCATACACTATTATTGTGCTGCCCGCAAAGCATTTTTCAGCGTATGCCGGTGGATTTGCACTTGGTATTTTGATGATACCGATCGTCACACGGACGACGGAAGAAATGTTGAAGACAGTACCGCATTCCTACCGCGAAGCAGCGCTGGCGCTGGGGATACCGCGATGGAAAACAACGCTGCGCATCATCATACCGACAGCACTTGGCGGAATCGTCACCGGAATTATGCTGGCAGTTGCGCGTGCCGCGGGCGAAACAGCGCCGCTGCTTTTTACAGCGCTAAACAATCGTTTTTGGCATACCACACTCGATCAGCCGATCGCATCGCTGACAGTGTTTATTTATAACTATGGCGTTTCGCCGTTTGAGGACTGGATCGCGCAGGCATGGGCCGGTGCACTGGTGCTGATGATGCTTATTGTTCTGCTGAGTGCCGCAGTTCGTTTTGCAACACGTCAACGAAATTAGGGAAGAACGTATGGTAGAATTTTCAACAAAGAAAGAATCATCCTTCAGCATACTGTCGGATATGACCCCGGCGGCGGATCATACAAAAAAAATCAAGATCAACGCTGAAGGGATCAATTGCTACTTCGGAAAAGTGCAAGCGCTGAAGAATATCTCCTTTGCAATGCCCGAGCATTCGGTTATAGCCATCATCGGCCCTTCCGGCTGCGGTAAATCGACTTTTCTTCGCTCCATTAACCGTATGCATGAACTCGTGCCGGAGAGCAAAATCACTGGCTCGCTAACGTTGGATGGAAGCGACATCTATGCAATGGACGCCGTTGTCGTGCGGAAACGGATAGGGATGGTCTTCCAGAAACCGAATCCGTTTCCAACAATGTCCATTTTTGACAACGTCGCAGCAGGGTTGCGGATGAACGGCGTTCGGGATAAGAAGCAACTCACGGAGATCGTAGAGAAAAGCTTGAAACAAGCGGCACTGTGGAACGAAGTGAAAGATTCTCTTTCGAAGAGTGGCGTCAGCCTGTCCGGCGGCCAGCAGCAACGTCTTTGCATTGCACGCACATTGGCGGTCAGTCCTGAAGTGATTTTAATGGATGAACCGGCAAGCGCACTGGATCCCATCTCGACAGCGAAGATAGAAGAGTTGATCTACGAATTAAAAAAAGAGTACACCATTGCCATTGTAACGCACAATATGCAACAGGCAGCACGGGTGAGCGATTACACTGCGTTCTTCTACATGGGAGAACTGATTGAATACGATGTGACGAAAAAGATCTTCACTGTTCCTGCAAAGAAACAGACGGAAGATTATATTACAGGGCGCTTCGGTTGATCGAATATGAACGCGAAGTCGCAGAGGCGCTGAGAGTATGAAATGTGTAGTCGCTTTGTGCGGCCGAATGTTGAAAGAATTTAAAAAGGAAAAATAGTATGGAACGACATTTTCAACGCGATCTTGAACAGCTGAAATCCAACGTGATTAAAATGGGAAGCATAGTTGAGCAGAACATTGTGGAGGCGCTGGAAGCAGTGCTGACGAATGATGCTTCACTGGCATCCAAAGTGATCGCGGCGGACGGAAAGATCAACAATCTTGAAATTGAGATCGATAACGGTGTGGTTGATCTGTTGGCATTGCAGCAGCCGGTGGCGAGCGATCTGCGCTTGATTCTGGCAATTCAAAAGATCAATAACGATCTCGAGCGAATAGGTGATCACGCGGTAAATATCGCTGAATCGGCATTCCGTTTGGTTGAGACTCCGCAGGAAGAACCGCTGCTGGAGATCCCGAATATGGCACTGATTGCGAAGGAGATGCTGCAGCAGGCGTTGGACGCCTTCATCCATTTAAATGCACAGCTCGCACAAAGTGTTTTGGAGAGCGATGACCGGATGGATGCCTTGAACCGCGGAATGAATGCTCAGGTAGTAAAGATGATTAAAAAAGATCCGAAAAGCATCGAAGGGGGATTGGAACTGCTGCGCATCAGCAGAAATCTTGAGCGTGTGGCGGACTTGACCACAAATATTGCGGAAGAAGTGATCTTCCATACACAGGCGAGGATCGTGAAACATCATCAATCCGACGAAAAATCTCTGTAATGATAAATCCCAATGGATAAGAAAAAGGCGAACCGAGGTTCGCCTTTTTTTTATTTCCGTATCTCTTCAAACTCGCCGATACTTTTATTCTTCCGCACATTGTCCCACAGAAAATATCTTCCATTCATGGAGATGTAGATTCCTTTTGGCAATGTTTGTACAAACGCAAGGGCGCTGCCCAGATTAAACAGTCCGTCCGAGCTGCCGAACTTATACGGGATCATCGCGCCGGTCAGCACGATGGTTTTATCCTTGATCCGCGAAGCAAGGTAACAAGCTGTTTCCACAATGGTGTCGGTGCCGTGTGTGATGACAATCTTTTCTTCCGGGGTATCGATACACTGCTGCGCAATTACTGCCCGGTGCTCGTCGGTCATTTCCAGACTGTCGATCATCATTAACGTCCCAATGTGCACGTCAATGCGGGAGCGGCCGAGGGAGAGCATCTCATGGAGATGCGTCTCTTTGAAAAAGAGAGTCCCATTCAGTTCATTATATTCCTTGTCGAATGTGCCGCCGGTGACGAAGATCTTGATAGCCATAGGTTTAAAAAATATTTAGCTCCATGAACGCAGAGGCGCTGAGATGCGGAGCATAGTGGGATAAATGTAGTCCGAGTTTGAGAGAATATCAACGATTCAATCAGAATTTACTGGGACTTTTGCTGTTCAAGTAATGTGCGGATCGATTTCAGCTCTTGTTCCAGCCGATCCATTTGCTCATTATGTTTCGTCCACACCTCGCTTCGTTTGATGGACTGTCGTTCCGCCATTTGTGCGGCGCGGACCACCCTGTCCATAAAATAGCCGAAGAACCACACACCGATGAAGCCGAGCGGGACGATCACAATCAGCAGCGACCGCAGCCGTGGTATTCCGAAAAAGATCTGCAGCTTATCGCTGGCGGTGATGATCAATAACGTAAAGTTGACGATCACCAGGAACGATTGGCCGAGATCGAAACGATATTTTTGTGCGAAAAAAACTTCGCGCCATCGTGCAAGACGAGTGCGGAAATCATTG
>Ga0172379_10004575_pt1 | contig 20248 bp, 15 predicted proteins | sample GrowelOW334metaG_FD_119756 | JGI IMG/M metagenome (GOLD analysis project Ga0172379, IMG submission 119756) | Groundwater microbial communities from an aquifer near a municipal landfill in Southern Ontario, Canada - Groundwater well OW334 metaG | ecosystem: Environmental > Aquatic > Deep...
GTGCTCATTATTTATGATGACCTTTCCCGTCACGCTTGGGCTTATCGTCAAATTTCTCTCATTCTTCGTCGCCCACCAGGACGCGAAGCCTATCCTGGCGATGTGTTCTATATTCACTCGAGACTTTTGGAGCGAAGTGCCAAGCTAAACGAAAATTTTGGTGGCGGTTCGATTACTGCTCTGCCGATTATTGAAACACAATCGGGCGACGTGAGTGCCTACATTCCGACTAACGTGATTTCCATTACTGACGGACAGATTTATCTCGAAGCTGATTTATTCTACAAAGGCATTCGTCCAGCGCTCAATGTGGGAATTTCCGTTTCGCGCGTGGGATCTTCTGCGCAAACAAAAGCCATGAAAAAAGTGGCGGGAAAATTGCGCTTGGATATTGCCCAATTCCGAGAGCTCGAAGCGTTTGCCCAATTCGGATCAGATTTGGATGAAAATACCAGACAACGCATTGAAAGGGGACGCCGAACAGTGGAAATTTTAAAACAAGGTCAATATGAGCCAATGCTCGTGGAACATCAAGTGGCCATCATCTATGCCGTGATTAATGGATTTTTGGATGATGTGGCGGTGGAGCAAGTAGCCAAGTGGGAACGCGATTTTCATAAATATCTCGATTCATCTGCAAAACCGGTGATGGATTTAATTTCTGAGAAAAAAGATTTGACAGATGAAGTGGTAGAAAGACTCGTTGGTGCGATTAAGGAGTTTAAGGAAGTTTACGAAAATAACACACATATACACAAATTAGTTTTATAATATGTGTTTTTGTGTAAAATTTGTATTAATCTGTGTAAAATTGGTGAATAGATATGAATAGTGCTAGAGATATTAAAAGACGTATTAAGTCTATCAATAATACCAAAAAAATCACCCGCGCGATGGAGATGGTTTCGGCTGCCAAAATGCGTCGAAGTGTTGCTAGCGTGGTGGGAATTCGGCCATATGCTCACTCAGCTTGGAGCGTACTTACTAATTTGGCGCGAGCTTTCAAAGATCATCAAACTGGACTCTTGGAAGTGCGCGAAGTGAAAAGTGTTCTTGTGCTTGTGATTTCATCCAACCGCGGACTATGTGGATCATTCAATGCGCAGGTGGCGAAAAAAATCAAAGACGAGATTTTAAATCCTGAGAAGTTGAAAATTAATCGTATCGGAGATAAGAAATTAGAATCGAATGTTCCCAACGGTGAACTGAAGATTGATTTTATTACCATTGGAAAAAAAGGCGAAGCGATGGTGCGCCGACTAGACAAAGAAGTTGTGGCTACTTTTCCCGAACTAACCTACCTTCCCAAAATCGAAGATGTCCGAGCGGTGGCAAAAATTGTAATTGCCGATTATTTGGCGAAAAAATATGACAAAGTGGCAGTGATCTATACTGATTTTGTTTCGGCGATCAATCAGCAGACCAAGATCAGGCAGATTTTGCCGGTGTCAAAAGTTGACATAGAAAAGCAAATTGCGGAGATGGACAGCGCTGCCAAGGAATATGGATTAAAAGAACCGGATATTGAGTATAAAATCGAACCAAGTCCGAAAGAACTGCTGGACTATATTTTCCCGCGTCTGATTGAAATGCAGATTTATCACGCCATCCTGGAGTCGAACGCATCAAAGGAATCATCTCGAATGCTCGCAATGCGAAACGCCACAGACGCAGCGGGGGAGATGGCCGACGGACTCACGCTAGCCTACAACCAACTCAGACAAGCAAAGATTACCCAAGAGATTGCGGAGATTTCAGCAGGGAAGGCGACGCTCGAGCAATAGACAGATTTGACACAGATTAAAACAGATTAAACACGGAGACACAAATTAAGTTTAATATATATTAATGCAAATTTAAATTAGACAAATTATGCACAGATTTTGACAGATTAAACACATAGACACAAATTGATTTTTCTTAATCTGTGTTTTTGTGTAAAATTTGTATTAATTTGTGTTTAATTAGTTAACCTCATATGAAAAACACAGGAAAAATTATTCAAGTCATTGGACCGGTTGTGGACGTGGAATTCGAAGGCAATTTGCCGGAGATTTATCATGCGTTGGAAGTCGCGCTGACCGATGGAAGTAAATTAATCCTGGAAACCAATCAACACATTGGAGCCAATCGCGTGCGGACGGTGGCAATGGGCTCGACTGATGGAATCAGTCGCGGGATGGTCGTGTCTGATACTGGCGCGCCGATTTCTGTGCCGGTGGGAAAAGAAGTTTTGGGGCGGATGTTTAATCTTTTGGGCGAAACAATTGACGGAGTGGACGAGAAAGTGGAAACAACCAAGAAATATCCGATTCATCGTGATGCACCGAAATTTTCCGAGCAATCAACCAAGGCGGAAATTTTTGAAACAGGAATTAAAGTGGTTGACCTCATTTGTCCTTTTGTGAAGGGAGGAAAGATTGGACTTTTTGGTGGCGCTGGTGTGGGAAAGACGGTGCTTATTCAAGAATTAATTCGAAATATTGCTCGTGAACACGGAGGGTATTCTGTTTTTGCTGGTGTGGGAGAAAGAACGCGTGAAGGCAATGACCTCTATAATGAAATGAAAGACTCGGGAGTGTTGAAACAAACCGCGCTGGTCTTTGGTCAGATGAATGAACCACCGGGAGCACGTCAACGGGTGGCGCTGTCGGCTCTTGCTATGGCGGAATATTTCCGTGACGACGAAGGCAAAGATGTTTTACTTTTTATTGACAACATTTTCCGTTTCACTCAAGCTGGCTCAGAAGTGTCGGCACTGCTTGGGCGGATTCCATCGGCGGTGGGTTATCAGCCAACGCTGGCAGAAGAAATGGGAAAGTTGCAAGAAAGAATTACTTCGACCAAAAAAGGTTCCATTACTTCTGTGCAAGCCGTCTATGTGCCAGCTGACGACCTGACTGACCCAGCGCCAGCCACGACTTTTGGTCATCTCGACTCAACTGTGGTGCTCTCACGTGCGCTCACGGAACTGGGAATTTATCCAGCCGTTGATCCATTGGATTCATCTTCCACAATTTTGGATCCAAAAATTGTTGGTGATGATCACTACAATGTTGCGCGTAAAGTACAAATGGTTTTGCAGAGATATAAGGACTTGCAAGATATTATTGCCATTCTTGGTATGGAAGAACTTTCTGATGAAGATAAGGTAACAGTTTCGCGCGCCAGAAAAATTCAGAAATTTTTGTCGCAACCATTTTTTGTGGCTGAGCAATTCACGGGAACTCCGGGAAAGTATGTGAAGCTAGAAGACACAATCAAAGGCTTCAAAATGATTATTGATGGCGAATTGGACGATGTGGCCGAGCAAGAATTTTACATGAAAGGGGCTGTTGACGAAGTCAACAAAACAAATTAAACACAGATTAAGACAAATTTAACACATAAACACTAATTTGATGGAGGAAATTGGTGAGGACAAAACTTATCTGCATAAAGAGCTTAGTTATAAATTGGTGGGGTTGTGTATGGGAATTCATCGGGAGTATGGGCGAGTGCATAATGAGAGAGTTTATCATAAAGTGCTAATTGAAAAGCTTGAAAAAGAAGGGTTAAGTTTTAAATCCAAACCAAGAATAACTATATATTCGAAAGAAACAGGAAAGCCAGTTGGGCATTATGAGCCAGACTTGGTTGTAGAAGAAAAGATAGTGATCGAGTTGAAAGCTAAGCCGATTGTTTTGCGAAATCATGAAATTCAACTTTCGGAATACATAAAGATATCGGAATATGAGTTGGGGTATTTGTTTAATTTCGGTTTAAGCTCATTGTATTTCAAGAGGATAATTTATACAAACAATAACAAGCCATTTATATCAAAGATTAGAAACTAAATTTGTGTTTTTGTGTCTAATCTGTATAAATCTGTGTAAAATATGTCTACCATTAAATTTAAAATTGTCACTTCCGAAAAAACTGTCTTTGAAGACGAGGTTGATCAGGCGACTTTTGAAACGACTGATGGGCAAATCACAATTTTGCCTAATCACAGGTCCTACATCACTAGCCTCAAATCAGGCGAGGCGATGGTTAAAAAGAAAGGCGAAGAAGTTTTTCTTTCCATTTCGGGCGGGTTTATTGAATTTCATGATAATACATTGGTTGTACTAGCCGACACGGCGGAACGAGCGGAAGAAATTGATCTTAAACGCGCCGAAGAAGCACGAAAGCGGGCCGAAGAGCTGAAAGACCAAGCCATTTCAATGGATGATGAAGAATATGCGCGTGTGGCAGCAGCGATTCAAAAAGAGTCCGCCAGAATTCGCGTGGCGAGGAAGCATTATACGAAAAAGGGGATTAATATTAATCAATAAAAAAATATGAAAATACCATTCAAATTCAAAGACGTGCATAATTGTGAAGCGGTTGTTCTGACTTGCATCGATTTTCGTTTTTGGCGAGAGACCTTGGAATTTGTGGAAAAAGAACTAAATCTTTTCACATTTGATTTTCCCTCTTTGCCTGGCTCAGCGAAAGCGGTTAACGAGTGTGCCGGAGATGAAGAGTTGGCAATGCAGTGCATTGGCGTGCCTTGCAATTTGCATCATGCCAAAAAAATTGTGATTGTGAACCATGAAGATTGCGGAGCGTATGGCGGATCGAAAAAGTTTGAAACGAGAGATGCGGAGCAGGCATTTCACGAAGGAGAACTTAAAAAAGCCAAAGAAAGAATTCTCAAAAATTTTCCCGATAAAGAAGTAATTTTGATTTATGCTAAATTGGACGAGGAGAAAGAAAATATTGAATTCTTGACAGTGGAGTAATTTTAGAGTATAGTACGAGGTTGTGTGGGCGAAACCTGCTCAGAACAATGAGTGGGTTTTATTATTGTTGTTTACAAAAAAGAAGGAGGAGGTTCTTGTGGCTAAGAGAATAAGAATTGTCAAAAGAATGGCATTAGTGGGTTGCGTTGATCCTCGCATAAATCAGCGTCCTGATGGGCGTGATTATGTCGGGGCCTATATTGCCTGGTTTGGATACGATGATTGCTTTCGCATAACAAGGGCCGGAGGTGTTCAGGACATCGTTCGGCCACAGGTTGAAGGGTATAGGGAGTCGATAATGCGCGACATTAGGGTTGCCGTATCTCATGGAATTGATTTCTTGGAATTAATGAACCACGAGTTATGTGCTGCATATGCTCATTTCGAATTTAAAAACCGTCAAATCGAAATCGCTCAGCACAAAGAGGATCTCCTGCAGGCGAAAGGAATAATTTTGGGAGGGTTTCCCGGATTAACTATAGGAACGAGCTTTGCTGAGCTTGCCCCAAAAACAAAGGATGTTTTTGTAATCAGCAGCTTCGAATAATTTTTAGTGATAAATGGTACACCATTTTTCACGAAACTTTCACTTGCAACAAACAATCAACCACCCGCCAGAGGTATTACTTCTGAGCGGGTTTTAGTTTTTGGGATATTTCCCCTAAAAGTGGGGGATTTTAGCGAGTTCAAAAGAGCCTTCCAAGACTTGGCTAAATTTGGCTTATTTGGGTATAAAAACAGCTTTGGGCTGTTTTTGATTGACAAAATCCTTTTTTTCTGTTACGGTTCTCTGTTAAGCGTAAAAGTCCAAATAGCAATTTTTATTCAATCCCGAAGGTTTTGGAGATTGAGATAAGGTTGTTATGGATTGTCCATTGACAACTTAATAGCTAAAAAACACTGAAATGAAAGGATGGTACAGCTATGAAAAGAAAGCAAATATTTTTGTTGGTAGGGGTAGTGGCTATCATCCTTTCTGGATGTGCCACAATAAAACAACCAATCGGGCAGGCAAATGTTCAAGTTACGGACATGAGGCCTCCTGTATGCTATCATGCCGTGCCGTTAGAAAACCTTTTTGGTATAACGGTTATTGCGGCGATTAAAGTCAGCCTTCCGGTTGACTGGGTTGTTCATCAAGGGTTTTCCAAAATCGGTAATCAAATTGTTCCGCGGATCACTTTTCCAGTGGCCATTAACGGTCGATGGGGATGGTTCATTAGGGATCCAGAAAATCTCTTTACGGGATTGGTATTAATTCCCGGAGTTGAATTTGGAAATATAACCCCGTCAGATGTTTACCTGTTGACGGAATCAGCCGATATATATCTGAAAATCGGTAAGGAGGAAATTGACTGGGTAAAGCCATTTGATTACTCTCCGAAAAATGAGGTTGGGCGAATAAACATCAAAATTCTGCTGTCAAGATTTTCAGCGACAGAGGATGGGACAGTTGCCACTGATCTGAGCGAAGAAAATTTCGTTAATGCTCGCAAGGCAAGTAATTTTTTTCGTCGAGCTGGAGGAGCGATGCCCACCATTTCATCGGCCTTAATCGTTCCTGTATCGTGGCCCTTTTATATCTTCAATTGGGGTCTAAACGGAGTAATGACAGAGGTAGCGCTCGGAGGCAGTTGTACTGCTTCCGCGGAAGATATACAAAAATTTCTAGAAAAAATTCCTGACAATAAGGAAAAAACGTTGATTTTGGATGCGCTGGAGCGCTCCAGAAAGGAGAAGTCATGAAAAAAAGCACATTAATTGTGGCGGCGCTCCTGCTCGTGCTGGTTTTTACTGTCACAGCAAGCGCTTACGAGTACCCGGTCAAAGAGGGAGATTCTCTTTCCCGAATTGGCCAAGAGACAGGCGTACCTTGGCCGTTTATTGCCAAGGCAAATAAGTTACATTCCCCTTATTTGATCCGAACCGGAGAGGTTTTGCAAATTCCGGAAAAAAAGGAAAGAAGCAAAAATCTGGGTGATCGGGTCGATGCTACACTAAAGCTGACCCACAGGGAAAGAATAAGTGGAGAGACTAATAAGCATTCGAACACCCTTTATGGGAGCGTAGCAATTTTTCCCCTCGAGTTTAATGATCATTATTTTGGTATCGGAGGAACATATATTGATGCCAAGGGGGAGACTTACAAAGGCTACAATTACGATACCAGCTATTGGTTTTTGGGACCACGCTACAAGTGGAATCCAAAAGAGGGTCACGAATTTGGAGCCGGAATTGGTTTCGGAGCCAAAAAAGACGAAGGAAAAAAAGCTCAGTCAGCAAGTTTGTTTGAGGCGTATTATTGCAATACCCAAAGAAAATTGGCCGGTGAAACTATGTTTTCCGAGTGGTCAGTATGGGGGAGCCTGATAAACTCCGAAAATAGAAACAGCACCTCAATTGGAGGACGCCTGTATATTGCGGATGGTGAAATCTGGCGGCTTTATGCGGATGCTTCCGCCGGTTTTGACTCCAATTCAGTAGTTGCAGTTGGACTAGGAGTTACCGATCGACAAAATATTGTCGAAGTCGGCGCAGGAGTTCGCGTCGGAACACAAGGTTTTGAAGGGTGGGTTGGTCCGGCTGTGAAGCCAGGCAACTTGCTCAACGGCGTCGTGCTAAAACCTGCCAATGAAACGGTGACAGTCGCCGAGGATGACGGTATCCAGCCAGTTGTTTTAGTGGCTGATGGCTTTATTGATCGAATGGATCAGGTTGCGGATGGCTTGAGTAGTCATGATGAAACCAGTCGCAGTAGAAGCAATAGCCAGACAATAACCAGCATTAACCCATCCGCCCCTGATCGGATGGATGAAGTACTGGCTAGCCTCGGCAATGCCAGTAGTAACAGATAAGCTTTTACGCATTAAAAGAGTGCTTTCAGTTTCACTGATTGTTTCGTTGCCGACATGGCAACTGAGCGTTCACAACGTTTACAACATAAACGTTGAGCAATGAACTGCGGAAATGATTGGACGAAACTTGAAACGTCCTCTTAGATTATATGAGCCCCGGGAATATCTATTCTCGGGGCTCAAATCATTTACGGGTAGATATTACATAGGATTTACACATTTATCCAGGATTTTTCTTGGGCAAATGTCTAAATATTATATCCAATAAAAGTCCTCAAAATATCGGGAAAATAGGGCTTATTAGGGCTTGAAACGAGCTACAGAAGGATTTTCATTGACAAGTGGTCTTTTTTCTGCTACTATATTAGGTTATGAAATTAAGGTAATCATTTGAGTAAAAATAGTATGAATCAAGAAAATTTTTGGAAAATTTTGAAACAAGAGCTAAGATTTATTTTCGCGGTTTCTTTTATCGTGGCAGCTTGCACTTTCGCGGTTTCTGCGGTAATGGAACCGAAATATCGTTCGGATATGAGTGTGCTTGTTATTCAAAAACAGCCGGAAGATAAGGTGGATGCTTTTTCTGCTGCGAAATCTGCCGAATATCTCAGCGATATTTTTTCCAAGATTATTTTCACCGATTCTTTCATCGACGATGTCTTGAGTTCTCCTATTGGAGTGAAGAATAAGTATTCAACCAACAAGGAGGATCGAAAAAAGGAATGGGAGAAAGAAGTTAGTGTGAAAAAAGTGAACAACACTGGAATTATTGAAATTTCTGTTTTTGATCCTTCAAGAAAAGAAGCGGAAAAAGCGGCTCAGGCGATATCGGGCAATCTTTCTGCTAACAATCAAAAGTATCATGGAGGCGGAGACAAAATTGTGATTAGTGTTATTGATGGACCGGTTACGACCCAAAATCCAGCCACGCCAAATATCCTCTTGAATATTCTTATCGGCTTTGCAATGGGAATTATCGGAGCGATTGGGTATTTATATTTTTTCGGAAAAGAAGAGCGAGAATACCGCGCGTTGGATCATTTTTATGAGCTGAGATAGGGCATCAATCAGAGACACTGGAAACTTGCAACAAATTACAAGAAGGTATAGGATAACTTGAATAGTACGTTAACAAATTTCTCGCCACCAACACTGAAATCAGTCAAGCAATCTGGTTTTGGGGTTGGTGGTTGGAAAAAATTTACAACAACAAGAAGAAAAAACTCACACAACAATGGAGGTAGCACATGAAAAAAATGGCAGCATGTTTAGTCGTAGCATTGTCTATCGTCGCCGGCGCAGTTTCTTTTGCGCAGGCGGAAATCGTTAATCTTCAAGGTGGGAAAGGTGCGGTTGACCTTCTCGCTTCCGATTTGCGATCCGAAGGGGTTGCAGATAACAACATTAATCGCCAGTACGGACAACCGGCCATGGGTACCTATGAAGGGAAACCGTGGCCAGGAGTCAGGTATCAGATCGGTTCCGATCAGTCAGAGGATGGCTGGGTTCCGGTCAGTGACTCGCGTGTCGACAAAGGCGTTCTCTGCCGGCTCCAGAAGGAGCAGGCCAAGCAGATCGCAAGGGTTCTGCGTTCGGGGTTTGCAAGAGGTAAGGGTGTTCCACAAGCGTTTGTGGCGCCTTCATCCGCTGGTAGTGGTGCAATCTGCTCCGGTCGAGAGTGCTGGCCGTACGACGGTTCAAAGGGGATCACGATTGACCTCCGATGTCCGGTCGTAGTGAATGGCCAGGCCGTTCGGACCGTGGTCATGCCACGCAAAGACCTTCGCGGAAACAACAATATTGGGGCCAAAGTCGAATATCATGACCAGAATGTCTGGTGGCCGCAAACCGGATGGGGTCCAGTCATCGTGTTTTATAACGTTGACAAGGATCCGAATGCCTTGATGACACCCCAGAAGCGGGGAGTAATTGAGGAGCATCTCCGGAAAATTATTCCCATGAAGGCTGGCCAGAGCGGTTTGGATGGAGACGCCTGCTACGATCTCGTTCTCAACGAGAACGGTAGTCAACTTTTTAAAAACTGAAAAATCAACCACCGAAGTATCGAAAACAGAGCCCGCCTTGGATCTATATCCAAAGCGGGCTCTTATTGTTTTATAAATAGCCTCCTCTCCATTAGGGAGAGGATGTCACGTAATCGTGACAGGTGAGGGAAAAGGGCGTTGATAAAAAAGAAAAGCGTTGTGAATAGTGAGGGTGGTTATTTAAGGGCTTCTCCCTCATCCGGCCTTCAGCCACCCGCCTGCAACGAGTTGTAATTCGGGCAGGCCTTCTCCCTAATGGAGAAGGGGAAATAATTTTTTACTCGGCTGTTTTTTTGTTTTCTGCGCATAAATCAAAAAGACGATGGTAATAATGAATTTGTGAAAATTTTCAAGATGTGGTAACTTATTCTTAGGAGTGTCCTTTGAAAAGTTTTTATCACCTGTTTTGGGGCCAATCGATTGATGCTGAAATTGGTGACAAAAAACAACAGCAACTCCGCGACATTTCGCGGAAAACCAAAAAAAAGGAGGAACGTTCGTGAAAAAAGTAGCTTTAATCATCGCGGTATTAATGGTAGTGGCAGTAGCTGTCGCTTCATCTGCGACGGCCGCGACGTGTACGGGGGATGATTGTATTGAATATCCATACAATCCTTTAGGGTCGTACGTAGATTTTTACGGATTCGCGTATGATGGTTATTGGGTGCTGGTGGTCAGCAACCAAAACAATACGCTGTTTCCAGCAATGACAGTTTCAGCAGGATGGGTGCGTCTTGCGACGGCTCCATACTACAGTACTGTGATAAAGGTTACTGTGAGAAATTACGGCAACTTGGATCCCTGGTTTTTTCTGAACGTTCCTGGTCTTGCAACAGAGGTGGTTAATTACATTAACTGGCTCGTTGAGAATAGCCCTGGATATTTAGATATTGGGGAAAGCACTTGCGTAGTGTCCTGGCAGATCAGTCAGAACATGCAGAGCTATAAAAAGCTCCCCTGATCCTGCGTGGCAAAGTTGTCGCTGCAGCGATCGCCATATATCAAATTAACACAAAAAAAACGTGACTACTGCAGTAGTCACAAAAACACATCCTTGTCGGATAAATTTTTTTCGGCAAGGTGTTTATTTTCTAGAAATGTTTTTTTGTGCATAAAGTGCAAGGGCAATAGCGACAAGACTCCAAGTGGTCCATTGCGTGACGGTCTCGCGAAGTGTGTTGTTGGTCAGAGAAAAACTCAAAATAGCGATGAATAATGCCAAGACGAATAATTCGAAGTCCTTGTTCCAAGGATTTTTTTCTTGTCTATAATTCAAGACTAATTTGAAAAAAGTGGCTAGAAGCAAGATAAAATAGGAGAGGGCGCCGATGATGCCGGTTTCTAGCGCGACGCGCAAAAAGTCATTGTGCGTGTAGGGGTTTCCGGCGTTGAATCCAAATTCTCTTTCGTGGATGATTGTTTCCGTTCCAATGCCATAACCAGTCAGAGGTTTTTTTAAAAATAGCCCGTACATTCTTTCCCATTGGGCAAATCTCCAGCGAACAGAACTATCGGCCGGAGGATTGTAGATGTCTTCTACGCGATCACGAATCATTTCCGAGGCGAAAAATAGGAACAGGATGGTGAGAATTATTCCAAAAAGAGCCTTGGGGTATCTGATGGTGGTGAGGATGAGCAAAAATAGGATAAACGCCAGCCAAGCTCCACGGGAATAAGTTTGAATCAGAAGAAAAATTCCCCAGATAATCATCGCTCCCAGAAACCATTTCTGGCGGGGTATTTTTTCTTTGATAAAGAAAAAGATTGAAACAACGAGCACAATGAAAACAAAAGAGGCAAAGGGATTAGGGTGGCTGAATGTGCCAAATAGTCGACTATCGACCCCCCCTGTCCCTCCCAGGCCGGTTCCAGTGACTAATTGGTAGGTGGCAAAAAGAAAGGGTATGATAGCGGAATAGATCAGGGCATAGGCAATCTGATGGTAATTTTGTTCCTTTCTCGCGAGAATAAAAACGGAAATAAAAACCAAAAAGATACTGATAATTCGAATTATTTCATAGAGGCTGGCGGGAATGTCAATTGAAAATATTAGGCTGAAAATTATTAGGGCGAAAAAGATGGCCCAATATTTTTTCAGAGGAACATTTTTTATTTCCGATCGATTTTTGATAATAAAGAGAAGGAGAAGAAAGACGACCAAGGAGCCGAAAATAGCGGAAGAGTTTATATCCATATCTCTAATTGATATAGTGAAAGTATCGCTGAACTTATCAATTGCCGGTCGGATAAAAAGAATCAGGAAAATGCCCCATTTTGGACGGTGAAGAAAAACAATGAATAGGATGAGGCCCAAAGTTAGGACCGAATCAGTGATAAGTGGTTCGGTCGAGAAAAAGCCCAAAAACAAAATAGCGACCAAACTGCCCACAAAAATTGCTCCAGCTATTCTTTTTGAGACTAGTTCCATAATTTTTATGACTTACGCCTACCCCAAAACAATCTTTAAAGCGCGCAATTTCCCAAAGTTTGTTTTTATTTATGTTAGCCCCTAAAATCACAGAAGTTTCCCTAGGCTAACCTTGGCTATAGAAAAGCTTGCTTTTGGCAAACACGTAAGTCCTGATTTTGATAATCCTTTAGTTTAGTCTATAATACAAATGCAAGTTTGTAAATTATGAAAATATTGCAGATTCACAAATACTATACGCGGAAAAGAGGTGGCGGTTCGGTGACCGTTTTTTTCGAGATGCTGAAAATACTTTCGCAAAAAGGCCATGAGGTGATTGTTTTTTCAATGGATGACAAAGACAATGAGCCGTCGGCGTATTCAAAATATTTTACCGAGCATTTTGATTTGAATGATAGAGTGGGGATTTGGGAAAAGGCTAAAAGAGCCTCGAAATTCCTCTATAACTTTGAAGCCAAAAGAAAGCTAGAGAAACTAATCATCGCGGAAAAACCTCAGATTGCCCACTTGCACAATATCTATCACTATCTCAGTCCTTCGATTATAGACACCCTAAAAAAACACAATGTTCCTATTGTGCTGACACTCCATGCTTACAAGGAAATCTGTCCAAACTATAAGCTGTTTGTCAAAGGTAAGATTTGTGAAAAATGCAAAGGGGGAAAATATTATCACTGCTTTGCTAATAAATGTCTCAAGGATTCTTTTTCCGCTAGCTTTCTGGCAATGCTGGAAGCCTACCTGCACAGACTTTTAGGAACCTATGAGAAAGTAAATATGTTTATTGCTCCAAGTGAGTTTATAAAAAACAAATGTGTTGAGTTTGGAATTCCGCAGGAAAAAATTACCGTTATCAGAAATCCAATCGATGCCGGACAGATAAAAAATATGCCGGATAGCAAGGTTTCAGAGAAAAACTATTTTCTAAATTATGGCAGACTTTCTTCTGAGAAGGGGATTGCTGATTTGATTCGCGCCACGGCAAAATTGGAAAAAGAAAATAAGTTAGGGGAAAACGAATTGTATATTGTCGGAAAAGGACCGGAAGAAAAAAAGCTCAAGAACTTGGTGGGAGAATTAGGTCTTGCGGGTAAAATAAAATTTCTTGGATTTAAGCAAGGTCGGGAGTTGGCGGACATAATTGGGCGAGCTAAATTTATCGTGGTGCCTTCGATTTGGTATGATAACTCCCCGATGGTTGTCCTGGAAGCGCAAATTGCCAAGAGGCTAGTCATTATCTCTGATTTGGGTGGAACGAAGGAATCGATAATTCCGGGCGAAACGGGCAATGTGTTTGAAGCGGGAAACGTAGATGAATTAGCGGAGAAGATCGAAAAAACGCTCCGCCTTTCGCAAGCGGAGCGTCTTTCAATGGGAGAGAAGGGTTCTACTAATATTCTAAAAATCAATGACAACGAAAAAATATATCGGGAAACAATGGAGGTTTATGCTACTCTTTTGCGATGAAGATTGAGCGCTCTACTCTTTTTTTCCAAAAGCAAGTCCGCGTAGAGCTTCAGGGTTCTTGAAACATTTTCGTCCCAACTATAATTTTTTTCGACATGGAGCTTGGCCAAAAGGCCAAGTTTTTTTATGCTTTCAGGATTTTGCACTGCGAACACTAGTGTTTTTTCCAAGTCGGAAACATTTTTATTTTCAAAAATGAGACCATTCTCACCAACAACAGTGGCATTTTCTGGGATGTTACTGACGATAGGCGCGATTCCATAGCCCATTGCCTCAAGGAGCACATTAGAAAGCCCTTCTGCTTCAGAAGGTTGAACAAAGGCATAAGCATTAGAAAAAAACTGAGCCAAGGCGGAGCCTTTCTGAGTTCCGGTAAAAATGATATTCGCATCATTTTGGGCTATTTTTTTCAAATAGGTTACATAATCATCCGTATAAGCACCTTCTCCCACAATGGCAAGCTTGAAATCTTTCGGCAAAGAACCTTTTTTTTGAGCACTTCTAAAGGCTTCAATCAGGTAATGGATTCCCTTATGCTTTATGAGTCTTGAGGCAGAAAGGAAATATTTATTTTTCTTCAAAGTCCAATTATGCAGTTCATTATCCTCATTAGTCAAAGTAACAGCCGAGCCATTATGAATAACATTGATATTTTTGTTAGCATATTTTTGGGTGGAGTACTCCTTGATGAGCTTGCTAACCGTAATTGTTTTATCGGGAACTTTATTTATGACAAATTCACCAAAGCGCAAATAGGCCCTGGCAACATTTCCCCATTTCTGATGTTTATCATCTCTTGAATTGAAAGTTGCCACGAGTCCGGTGTTTGGACTCAGGAACTTCACAATCCAACACAAAGAAGATGGACCGGGTGCTTGGTAGTGCACAATATCGTATTTCTGAGTAGCGGCATGAAGGCTAGCGAACAATGTGTGAGTAATTGCTTCAAAATGCTTAGTTTCGATGCAAGGAAGATGGATTATTTTCACACCCTGATACTCGGAAAGCATTTCCGGGGAATAATTTTTTCGCGCATAGACAAAAACTTCATGACCCAATTTGGCCATTCTAATAGCCAACTCCTGCACCCTTCTTTCCACTCCGCCGGAGCTAACCGGTATTCCCTTTTGCCCAATAAAAGCGATTTTCATAGCATTAGCGGTAAATTTATTTAACCTAGTATGATAGCATGTCTAAGACAAAAAGTCAAATCAAGCGGACTGAGCTTGACTGACTAATTTTTTGTAGCGGAAATCGTTTTTTTAGTGTATAATTTAAGTAGTTTAAAATAAAAATGTTTATGGAAAGTAATACACCAAGTTCCGATGAGATTAAAAAAAATCAAGAGTTTTTGCGTCAAAACGTTGAAGGGTTTTTTAAGCTTCTTGAAGGGGATGATGAGGCATTGAAAAATTTGCAAATTGAAACAAAAAAGACTGGACAGAAAAACGAAAAAAATAGGTTGCGTAAGGAAATCAAGGAGCTTAAGCGTGAGTATGCTACTGCTGAAAAAAACGGATCGGAACTTGATGCGGAGATCTTAACCAAAGCGAAGAAGCTTCATAATGAGAGTGAAGTTTTTTGCCTTGAGATTGGTGCTTGGAATAAGCTTACTCCAAAGGAGAAAAAAGCAATAGAAAATGCGAAGAAGCAAAAAAATAGGGAAATAGCACTAGCAACTGCAAGTGCGTCTGAAGAAACTGTGGCGGAGCCTGCTGATAACCCTGGCGACATTGAGAAAAATGAAGCATCGGAACAAGCTGTGGAGGCGGAAGCGACGAATCCTGTAATTGAAAATGTTCCAGTGAAAAAAGTATTAAATTATGACGAAGAACCGTCAGAAAAAATAGAGACACTTGATTTGAGAAAAAAAAGGCTTGAGCAAAAATTGGGCTTGGCGGAAACAGAATTTGAAGAAGCCGAGTTAAAATATGAACAAAAGAAAGCGGACAATCGGGAAACGTTCAAGGGGCTGATGGCAACGCTAAGAATTAAGAGCTTTGGCGGTGGGCAGGTTAAGGCGGAGGAGGAATTTTTTAGAAAAAAGATGGAGGAAAAGAAGCAAATAGTTGAAGACTTGAAGAAAAAAATACAAGACTTAGAACCAGAGCAGGAAAAAGAGGTGCCCAATCCCGTATTTGATGGTTTCAAGGAACTGGGGATAAAAAAGGAGGAATTAGAAAAGATGGATGGATTTGAAAACTTGTCTGAAGGACAAAAACTTTTGGTTTTGGAAAATTTGAAACAATTGACATTGGGGAGGATTCAGGAAGAGGCGGTGGAAAATGTTAACAAAGATATTGCCGGGTCAAATATTTTGGGTAAAATATGGAAAAATGTTAGTAAGAAATATCATATTGCCAAAAAAGAAAAGGTAAATGCCAAGGAATTGATGGGTGGCGGAATGAGTGTGCACGAGGAGACGTTGAAGCAACTGGTAGCTGGAGCAAAGGATGGACCGGCAGTGGAAATCAAGGATGGTGAGCTAGAAATCCAATATGTCAGTGGTTTGAATAATTTAACACCAGAGCAAGAAGGGCAAGTGGCAGAATTCAATGCTGTGGCGACTGAATTTAGTAATATTCCCTATGAGTGGTCATTGGATACGGCTAGCAAAAAAGAAAGAGAAAAATATCAGGAAGTTTACACTAGATATCAAAGGTCGCTCGAAAGTATCACTGATATTGTAAACAAGCAAAATAAAGGAGATAAATGTGTGACAATGCTTTACATCAACGATGTAGAGAGAAACATTAGGCTCAATCAATTTCTTAATAACAATCCCGAAATTGAAAAACAGTTGGAAAATATTAAAGATGATCATGTCTGGCAAAGGTCTTTGGCAGAAATTATTACAGAGAGAGGAATTTATTCAGCAGCTGGTTTTGCGGTGCGGTCTGCAACAGTTAGTCTTCTCGGCCTAGCGGGTGTTCCATTGGCTGCTGCGGGAATGGGTGGTTTTCTCGCATGGAGGAGGGGGAAGAAAAACCTAAAAGAAAAGGAAGTAATGGCTAGAAAGGGAATAGTGGACAAGGAATTGGAAGTGAAAGATTTTGTTGATGCTAAATATATACAAGAATCAATTGATTATCTTGTGGTGGAAATTGAAAGACTCTCGAAAGAAGTCTGGCGAGACTCCAATGGAAAGCTCATTGAGATGGAGCCATCCAAGCAAACAGAAAGTGAAAAAAAGAGGGAAGAGATGCTCCGTTCACTGAAATCGCATCTCGAAGATGCAGAAAAAAAACTTACTGATGGCACGGTTAACTTTGGGAGTAGTAAGGAAAAGTTGTTTAATCAATATGAACTTATGAAAACAATTTCTCGGGGCGCTGTTTTTTTGCAAATGAATAATCTCGATGTCAATAATGAAAAATACAAAAAGGATTCTGATGTAATTTCAAAGTTTATAGAAAAGCAAAATACTGAATATTCTGAGGCGCGGAGAAGATATTTGTATGAAACAACGATCAGGGGTGTCACATGGGGGGCGAGCTTTGCTGCAGTTGGTTGGGCAGCGAGGCATCTTGGTGATGCTTGGTTTGGCTGGGGAGGAGCGCATAAGGCAGTCGAAGGAGGGACGGAAAAATCAATGGAATCTGCGATGACTGGTCTTGGTTCAGTGGATAATATACAGCCCGGCAGTGGTCCTGCTGCAGTAGCAGCAGAAAATATGGCAAAATCAAATGTTGTTTCGGCTGCAGAGGTTGGAGGCTCTGGTGCTGGAGGAGTGAATCATGGCGTTGATTCAAATCCAGATCATTCTGGGCCGATGAATGAACCAAAGGCGCCAGGCAGAACTGGTGGTGGAACGACAAAGATTGAGACAGATCCAAAAAATATGCCAGATCCGCGAGGAGAAAATAAGTTTCCACTTGAAGCGAAGTCTAATATGCCCAGTAGCCCTGCCAATCATTCAATTGAAGCAGGCACAGGGGCGCCAACGCTAGCCCATGAAATTTTCGAAAGTGGTGAGGTTAAAATTTCTGAGCACAGCAGTATTGAGGAAGAGATAATGAAAAAAATGCAAGCACTAAAAGTTTCCAAAGAGGATGCGGGAAAGTATGCGCACAGAATGGTGGATAGATTAATCAAGGAAAGTAAGAGGCTTGCCGATCTTGATCCGTCGGGCAAGCTTAAGCCGACTACCCTTGCGCAATTGAATAAGGTTAATCCAGGAGAAATTCTCAAATTCAATATCGATCCAAATAATTTAGACAATAGCAATATAACAAATTTTAGAGGATTTTCTGCACCACATACGGATATTTCGCCTAGTGGTGGTTCTCCGATTAATCCAAATATAAGTCCAGCGATGACAGAGCAGATGAATCAGGAGGAAATTAGCAGAAACTACAATAATCAGATTATGGGAGAGCATGCTGGTGTGCCAGAAGCAAAAACGCAGGCTTTTAGTTCGTCCGATGGCGATCGCTTGCATCAGGGAGAGGTTAAAACACAAGCTTTTGGTACATCCGATGGCGATCGTTTCAGGCAGGCAGAATTAGAAAAAACAAAAATGTTTAGCGCGTCTGATGGCGATCGGTTGCATCCAAATGCGCCGGAATCTCATGCTGGAGCGGCTGATGGCGATCGATTCCATGCGACTGAAACAAGAAGCATTGAACACGCTGGAGCATCTGAAGGAGATCGATTTACTCCAACTGAAGCAAAAAATCTGGAACATTCCGGAGCATCCGATGGTGACCGATTTCAACCAACCCAAGCAAGGAGTCTTGAGCATGTTGGAGCATCTGATGGCGATCGATTTAATCCAGTTGAGCTTTCATTGCTGGAAAAAGCCAACATAAAAAAAGTGGCGGACATTTTTGATGACAGCATCTTTGGTGGTAACGAGCTTGCCAAACAAATCACACAAGCAAGGGATATGAAAGGAGCGAATTTTTATCGAGCATATCGAGAAATTTATGCAAAAATAATCGGGAATACTTTTCGTGAAAATGGGATTAGCGCTTTGAACGCTGGCAAGTATCTGGAGAATGGTTATGGCAATAACTCAAAAATAGATGCATTGATAAAATACAATTCAAGCATTAAGGGCTATGATGTCGAACCGAATGTGACCGAAACAATGGGAGAATGGATGACAAGGAATATCGACAGGGCACTGGGATCTTGCGGGATAGGGTTGAATAATACGCGCTTTAAAAATTGAAACTGGGCCATAGAGTAGCTCAATAAGCAGGTTGCACCTTGATTTTAGGCGACAGCCTGTTTTTGTTTTTCTGAGCTTGACTTTTGGCTCGTTTTGGTGTACAATAGACGGTTAATATAATTTAGTGATAATAAGCCTTAAATACTGATTTTTATGCAAAAAAGTAATCGTAATTTTATTCTCTTTTGGGTTTTTTCTATCCTATTTCTCGTAGGCTGGTATTTTTTTTGGCAAGTGAAAAATAACAAAGAATTTGGGACGATGAGTGCTGTTATCGATTTTTTGCCAACTTCCGAACTAAAAAAAGCCAAGTTCAAAACAATGGCCAGTTTTGCCGAGTATCTATTTGAAAAAGATGGCGAAGAAAAAACTTTTCTTTTACTTTTTCAAAACAACATGGAACTTCGTCCGGGTGGCGGTTACATTGGTTCATTCGGAATCTTAAAAATGCAAGATGGGAGTGTGAAGGAATTGCAAACGCACGACCTTTCCAACTTTGATGGCCGTGTGCCCAATGGCATCACACCTCCATATCCGATCAAAGAGACTTTGCGTGTTTCCGATTGGAAGTTGCGTGATTCTAATTTTTCCCCGGATTTTCCAACTAATGCGGGGAAAGCGGAGGAGTTTTATCACTTAGGGCAAGGGCAGGAAAATTTTGTCGGCGTCGTGGCCATCAATAGTAATGTACTGATTTCTTTTCTCAAGGTAACCGGTCCGGTGGAAGTGCCGGGTTATCCAGGAACTTATGACAGCGAGAACGCCGTTCTTAATTTGGAACACCAGGTTGAGCAAGGATTTTATAAGCAAGGGATTAAATTGGGCGAAAGAAAAGGTGTGATGAATCTTTTGGCTGAGGAAATTAAGAAAAAAGTGTTTGCGCTCAGTATGCGGGATAAAATTAAATTGGCGGAAATTATTCTCGACGATCTAAACCGTAAAGATATTCAGCTCTATTTCAAGGATGAAAATTTGGAAAGGCAAGCGCAAAATGCCCAGTGGGATGGCAGTGTGGACAAAAACTGGTCGCAAGATTATTTAATGTTGGTCGATGCGAATATGGGAGCACTCAAAAGTGACTATTACATGCGTCGCTCATTTAGCTATACCGTTGATTTGTCAGGAGACGTGCCAACGGCGAATTTAAAAATTACCTATAACCACAGCGCCAAACAGAAAGATTGGATGACAAAAGATTACCTGACCTATTTGCGGGTCTACACGCCCAATGGTAGTTGGCTTACGGAAACAAAAAATTTGGGCGAAAAAAAATTTGGGGACGATTTAGGCAAAAAATATTTTGGGACAATCGTTGGTGTGCCTTTGGGGCAAACTAAAACCTTGGAATTTTCCTACACTTTGCCGCAATCTGCGGTGGAAAATTATGACTTGCTCATCCAAAGACAATCCGGTTCGGGCGATGTGAAAGGTGAGGTGACTGTGACTTACAAGAGCCAGAAAAAAATGACCTATCAAATTAATTTGGCGAAAGACTGGAAGTTGAGTGAGAA
>Ga0172379_10004576_pt1 | contig 20247 bp, 14 predicted proteins | sample GrowelOW334metaG_FD_119756 | JGI IMG/M metagenome (GOLD analysis project Ga0172379, IMG submission 119756) | Groundwater microbial communities from an aquifer near a municipal landfill in Southern Ontario, Canada - Groundwater well OW334 metaG | ecosystem: Environmental > Aquatic > Deep...
CCACGCCATCCTCCCCATGGCCCGCCATTTCCGCGCCTCCCCTGCCGGCGCCGGGCACATCGTGCGTTTCATCGAGTACATGGATGTGGGCAGCAGCAACGGTTGGAAGCTCGATGAGGTCGTGCCATCGGCCGAAGTGGTAAAGCTGATCGGCGCCGAGATGCCGCTGGCCCCCATCGATCCCAATTATCCCGGCGAGGTGGCCGAACGCTGGCGCTACCTGGACGGCGGCGGCGAGATCGGGGTGATTTCCTCGGTCACCCAGGCATTTTGTTCCAGTTGCACGCGCGTCCGTCTGTCCACCGACGGATCGCTGTACACCTGCCTGTTCGCCTCCCGCGGCAATGACCTGCGCGCCCTGCTGCGCGCCGGACAGTCCGACGCGGAAATCGGCGCGGCACTCGGCGCCTTGTGGGGTGCACGGAGCGACAACTACTCGGAGCAGCGCTCAGCTAACACCGCGGAGCTGAAGAAGATCGAGATGTCCTACATCGGCGGTTAAGACGGAATGGTACCCAAGCTCCAGTTGACCCAAGCAGCCCGTCCCGCCACCATCACCGTCGACGCCTACAACCAGCACGGGGAGCGGGTAGCGACCGAGATCGCCGGCGAACATCCGCTGACGTTGTATCTGGACAAGCGCGAGATCGTCACCCTGATGACCCTGGGCGCCGCGCCAGAGGCGCTGGTGCTGGGCTACCTGCGCAACCAGCGCCTGGTGACGGCTATCGAGGATATTGCCGCAGTCCAGGTCGACTGGGAAACTGACTCGGCCGCCGTCACCACCCATACCGGCAGCCAGGACATTGCCGCGCGCCTGGAACGCCGCACCGTCACCAGCGGCTGCGGTCAGGGCACGATGTTCGGCGACCTGATGGAGGATATCGATACCATCGTGCTGCCTGACGAGGGCCGCCTCGATGCCGCAACGCTGGCGGTCCTGCTCGACAATGTGCGCCGCTATGAGTCCATCTACAAGCAGGCGGGGGCCGTGCATGGCTGCGCCCTGGCGTCCGCCGCCGGAGATATCCTGATATTCGTCGAAGACGTCGGCCGCCATAACGCCGTCGATGCCATTGCCGGGTTGATGTGGCTGGACGGCATGGGCGGCGGCGACAAGATTTTCTACACCACCGGCCGGCTCACCTCGGAGATGGTCATCAAGACCGCGCAAATGGGCATCCCCATCCTCGTCTCGCGCTCCGGCCTCACCGGCATGGGCCATGCCATCGCCCAAAAGGTCGGCATGACCATGATAGGCCGCGCCCAGGGCCAGCATTATCTGCTGTTCACCGGGCAGCAGCGCTTCAAGCCCGGCAGCGCATGAGCCGCATCACCGGCCTGATCCTCGCCGGCGGATTGGCGCGCCGCATGGGCGGCGGCGACAAAGGACTGCGCCTGTTTCGCGGCCAGAGCATGGTGGCGCATGCCATCGAGCGCTTGGCACCGCAGGTCGATACGTTGATCATCAATGCCAACCAGAACCGCGAAGCCTATGCGGCGCTCGGATACCCGGTCGTCGCCGATGCGATCGAAGGCTATGTCGGGCCGCTCGCCGGCCTGCACGCGGGACTCAGCGCCTGCACCACGCCGCTGATGGCCACCGCGCCCTGCGACTCGCCCTTCCTGCCCCTCGACCTGGTCGCCCGACTCGACGCCGCCCTGGAGACAGCCGGGGCGCAGTTGGCGGTGGCGCACTGCGGGGGATACACCCAGCCGGTGTTTGCACTGTGCCGACGAGAGCTGCTCGACGATCTGGGCGCTTTCCTGCGTAGCGGCGAGCGCAAAGTCGACGCCTGGTATGCTTCCTTGAACATGGTGCAAGTTCCCTTCCCGGACGAGACCGCCTTCGCCAATATCAACACACCTGAAGAACTTGAAAGACTGGAACCGCAATGACCCCGCAAATGACCTCGGTGTTGCAAGCGCTTTCCTGCGCCGACGACTACGACCCGAATTCCCTGCCGGTTTCCCTTGCCCGTGACTTGATACTGTCGCTGGTCGAACCCATCGCCGGCGGCGAGCGCGCCTTCGTGCGCCGGGGCCTGAACCGGGTGCTGGCGGAAGACGTGATCGCCCCGATGGACGTACCGGCCCACGACAACTCGGCCATGGACGGCTATGCGCTGCGCCATGCCGATCTTGCCGCCAACGGCGAAACCCGGTTGAAGATCGCCGGCAGCGCCTATGCCGGCAAAGCCTATGAAGGAACGCTCAACCCTGGCGACGCGCTGCGCATCATGACCGGCGCCATCATCCCGCCGGGTCTCGACAGCATCGTGATCCAGGAAGTGGTCCGGGTCGAAGGCGATAGCGTCGTGATCCCGCCGGGTCAACGCCCCGGCCAAAACTTTCGCCACGCCGGCGAGGACTTGAAAGCCGGCCAACCAGCGTTGACAGCCGGCAAGCTGTTGCGACCGGCGGAAATCGGCCTGCTGGCTTCGCTGGGACAAGTGGAAGTGACGTTGAAACGCCGACTGAGGGTGGCGATGTTTTCCACCGGCGACGAACTGGCGGCGCTCGGCAAACCACTCCTGGCAGGGCAAGTCTATGACAGTAACCGCTACACCCTGTGGGGCATGCTGGAGCGGCTGGGTTGCGAGGTACTGGACATGGGCGTGGTCAGGGACGACCCGGCGGCGCTCGAAGCGGCATTGACGGAAGCCGCGGCCAGCAGCGACGCCATCATCACCAGCGGGGGCGTCTCGGTCGGCGAGGCGGATTTCATTCGCGAACTGATGACGCGATTGGGCGAAGTGGCCTTCTGGAAGATCGCCATGAAGCCGGGCCGGCCGATGGCCTTCGGCAGGATCGCGGGTACTGGCAACTGCGGCGACGGCGCCTGGCTGTTCGGCCTGCCGGGCAATCCGGTGGCGGTCATGGTGACCTTCTACCAGTTCGTCCGCCCTGCCCTGCTGAAGATGATGGGCGCCGAGACCGCATCCTTGCCGAGTTTCCGCGTCACGTGCAGCACCGCCCTCAAGAAGGCGCCGGGCCGCACCGAATTCGTCCGTGGCCTGCTTTACCAGGACAACGGTGAATGGCGCGTCCGCCCGACTGGTGCGCAAGGCTCGGGCATCCTGCGTTCGATGTCCGACGCCAACTGTTTCATCGTCCTGGAACATGAGCGCGGCAATGTCGCCGCCGGAGAAATGGTGAGCGTGCAGGCGATGGAAGGGCTGGTGTGAATTCTTTCTCGGGCGAAAAACATGATTCGAACCACCGAAGTGCCGGGCGACAGCGAAATCCGCAAGCACCTTGCGGGAGCTCATTTGTTCGATGCCTATGAAGTGCCGACGGACGGGAGCAACCGGTCGGCACTCGAAATCTACATCGATATCATGGCGCAAACGCCCGAGTGGATTAACTCTCTGATGGCGGCCAGAAACAGGGTGGTTGCGCTGTTCGGCTTGAAGAATCTCGGGCATCTGGATAATGTCGATAGCCGCAAGAAACCCGAGTCCTATCGGGTCGGCGATCGAATCGGAATATTTTCCATCCTGTTTCTCTCGGAGCGCGAGATCATACTCGTCGAGTCCGACAAGCATCTGGATGCGAAAGTCTCTCTATGCAAGATGGCAACAGGCCAAGGCAATACGGCGGTGATGACCACGGTCATCCATCTCCACAATCTCCTCGGACGCGCTTACATCCTGCTGGTCTGGCCGGTGCATAAGCTCATCGTGCCATCGTTGTTGGCACGTCGCAGTCGAACCAACCGTTTCGCCTGAATCTCAAGGCCCGGTCCGACTATCCCTATAAGATCTGCCGCGTGATGCGCAGGCGCGTCGCGCTCATGTCGTCGCCGCGAATCTCCCTGAGCGCGTAGCTTACGAAAGTCGAAACAACGTCCTTGCGCCAATACAGGTCGAGGTCGGTGTTGTCCATCGGTTTGGCGGCGGAGGCGGCCTTCTTGCCCGCCGCGGCGATGGCCTCGTCGGTGAGTTGGCCGCCGACAAGCAGCGAGCCCGCCACGGTCAGCAACGGACGCGAGGACACCGCGCCGAGCACGATGCGGGCGTCTTCGACCATACCGTCGGCGGCGGTGCGTACCGCCGCCGCCACGCCGAGCAGCGGAAAATCGAAGGAGCTTCGCCGACGCAGCTTCCAGTAGGCGCTCTTCCAGCCGCTCTGGTCGGGCAGGGCCACCTCGGTCAGGATCTCATCGGGCTGGCGGGTGAGATAATCGATGCCGTCGTTTCGATACAGCTCGCCCAGCGCGACTTCGCGTTCGCCGGCGGCGGACATCAAGCGCACCTTGGCGCCGAGCGCAATCAGCGCCGGCGCGGTGTCGGAGGAGGATACGGCCAGGCAGCGCTTGCTCCCGGTGGCCACCCAACAGGTCGTGCCGTCGCGCTTCATGCAGAAATCGATGGCGCGGCGCCAGTCCTCGTTCTGGTTGTAGTACAGGCAACGGGTGTCCAGGCAGAGATTGCCGCCGAGCGTACCCATGTTGCGCAACTGCGGCGAGGCGACCTGCGACGCCGCCTGCCACAAGGCCCGGTAGTTGTCGCGTAGCGCCGGCGCCGCCAATACTTCGCTGAGCGTCAGTCCCGCGCCCAGGGTCAGGCCCTGGCCATTGACCAGGCGCTTGAGTCCCTCGACCTGGCGCAGCGACACCAGCGTCGCCGGCGTTTGCTGCCGCCGCTTCATGTTCGGCAACAAGTCTGTTCCGCCGGCGATCAGCTTCGCACCCGGACCTTCGGCGGCCAGGATGCGCGCGGCTTCGGCGACGCTGCGCGGCGCGCGATAATTGAACCACGGCAAGCGCATCATGACGCAGTAACCTCCACAAGCCTGTGCGCGGGACTTCTTTCCGCCTTCTTGGATTCGTTGCCGTCGCCGCCTTCGCCGGGAGGCAGGACGAACACCGGCTCGGGATACGGGACTTCGGGAAAGCGCTCGGGGCCGACGCGCGGGTTCTTGCCCGCACGCTTCAGTTCCAGGGCGCGCAATATCTTGTCTGGGGTGATCGGCACTTCGTCGATGCGCACGCCGACCGCGTCCCAGATCGCATTGGCCACGGCAGGCATCACCGGCAGCAGCGGCCCCTGCCCGGCTTCCTTGGCGCCGAAGGGGCAGTTCGGATCCGGATCCTCGATCAGCATCACTTCCACCTCGGGCATGTCCAGCGAAGTGAGGGTCTTGTATTCGAGCATCGACGGGATCTTGTGCACCAACGCGCCGGAGAGCTTGGGCGGCAGGCGGCGGAACACCTGTTCTTCCATCAGCGCCTCGCCCAGGCCCATGTAGATCCCGCCGATGACCTGGCCGCGCGCATGCACGGCGTTGATCGCCTGGCCGAGATCGTGGGCGATCCAGATCTTGGGAATGTGGATCATCCCGGTCGCCGTATCGACTTCCGTCTCGACCACGCAGGCCGAGAAGGAATAGGCGGGCGACGGGCCAACGCCCGAGCCCTTGAACTTGCCCGGCGGCTTGGGCGGGGTATACGAACCGACGGTGCCCAGGGTGCCGAACTTGGTCTCGGCGACGACCACGGCTTCGGCGAAGCTCATGCCCTTGTTGGGGTCCTCGGCGGCGAACACCCGCCCTTGCGACATCACCACCGAGTTGGGCAAAGTATCCAGCTTCTCGGCCACTGCGGCGGTGATGAGGTCATGCACGCGGCCGGCGGCCTGCATCGCGGCGTTGCCCATCATGATGGTGACGCGGCTGGAGTAGGAGCCCAGGTCGATCGGCGTGATGCCGGTGTCTCCGGTCACGCAGCGTATCTGCGAAGTACTGATGCCCAGCACCTCGGCGACGATGGCCGCCAGCACGTCGTCGGAACCCTGGCCGACTTCCGTGGCGCCGCAGAATACCGTCACTTGCCCGCTGCGGTCGAGCATCAATTGCACGCCCGAATGCGGCATCTTGTTCCAGTAGATCGACACGCCAGCCCCGCACATATAGGTGCTACAGGCAATGCCGATGCCGCGGCCTTCGGGCAGCTTGCCGTGTTTGTCCTTCCAGCCCGAGCGTTCGACCACCTGGCGGATGCACTCGGCCAGCCCGTTGGAGCCTATCTTCAGCCAGCTCGCGGTCAGGGAATCGGCCTTGGTAACCATGTTCAGGCGCATCTCGGCCGGATCGAGGCCGAGCTTCTCGGCGATCTTGTCGAGCTGCACTTCCTGGCCGAAGCGCGGCTGCGGCGTGCCGTGTCCGCGTTTGGGTCCGCAGGCCGGCTTGTTGGTGAACACCCGGCAGGCGTCGAACTTGAAGCGCGGCAGTTCGTAGGTGACCGGCGTCAGCACCCCGGTGTAGAAAGTGCTGGCCGGGCCATGCGAGCCGTAAGCGCCACCGTCGAGCAGGGTCTGCAAGTGCATCGCCGTCAGCTTGCCGTCCTTGGTGACGCCGGTGCGGAATTTCATCAGCACCGGGTGGCGACCGCGGTGCTGATAGAAGACTTCCTGGCGGGTCAGGCAGATCTTCACCGGACGGCCGAGCAGCAGCGCCGCTTTCGACACCACCATTTCGTGGCCGGCGGGGTCGCATTTGCCGCCGAAGCCGCCGCCGTTCTGCACGGCGATGACGCGGATCTGCGAGGCGGACATTTGCAGCACCTGCGACAACTGCCGGTGCAGGTAGTGCGGATCCTGCGTGCTCGTGGACAAGGTCAGCTTGCCGTCGCCTTCGACGACCGCCAGCGAGGCTTGTTGCTCCAGCGCCATGTGATTGTCGCCTTCGTAGAAGAACAGGTCTTCGAAGACGTGGTCGGAGTTCGCCAGCGCCTCCTCGATATCGCCGAATTCGTAGGACTGGTTGCGGTGGATGTTGCCCTGTTCGCCGTAGTCGTGGATGCGCGGCTGCGGGTTGGCGAGACCCTCTTCGGGCGAAGCGATGGTCGGCAGCAATTGGTACTTCACTTCGATCAGCAACAGCGCCTCTTCGGCAGTCTTTTCGTCGCGGGCGATCACCGCCGCCACCGAATCGCCGACGTAGCGCACGCGTTCGGGCGCCAGCGGATATTCGTCCTGCGCCACCGGCATGATGCCGAAAGGCACCGGGAAATCCTTGCCCGTCAGCACCAGGTGCACGCCGGGATAGGCGGCCGCGCGCGAAAAATCTATCGATTCGATGATGGCGTGGGGGTGCGGCGAGCGCAGCAGCTTGCAGTGGAGCATGCGCGGCAGCGACAGATCGTCGGCGAAACGCGTCTGCCCGGTCGACTTGGCGCGGCTATCCACGCGTCGGCGCGCATGGCCCACGACCTCCAGCTTTTTCTTGGGGTTCATGCTTGCTCCCGCGCTGCGTTGCGGCAGCAGCCTGCCGCCTTTTCGACCGACTCGACGATCTGCTGGTAGCCGGTGCAGCGGCACAGGTTGCCGGACATCGCTTCCTTGATCCGCTGCGGGCTCGGCGACGGCTCGGTATCCAACAGCGCCTTGGCGGTCATGATCGCCCCCGGCGTGCAGTAACCGCATTGCGACCCCCCCAGGTCGGCGAACGCCTCCTGTAGCGGATGCAGTTCATTGCCCTTGGCCACGCCCTCGATGGTCTCGATGGTGCGGCCCTCGCATTCGAGGGCCAGGGTCAGGCAGGACAGCAGCGGCGCGCCGTCGATCAGCACGGCGCAGGCGCCGCACTCGCCCAGTTCGCAGCCGTGCTTGGTGCCGGTGAGCCCAAGATCCTCGCGCAGCACTTCCAGCAACGTCTTGTAGAGAGCGAAGGAGACTTCGACGTCTTCGCCATTCACCCGCAGGGTTATGTGCACCCGGCGTGGCATTTCCGTTTCGATCATCGCGCTCATTGTGCTTCTCCGCTGAAATTGCCCTGTGAATTTTCTACTTTATATCCAATAATTGGCAATCAAACAATAGGCAGCGCGGTGCATGAAGGGCGGATGCCGGAAGAATACGGCTCAGACCAGGCGCTGCGGGTGAGTGTAGGCGGTGAGCCTGCCGTTGCGAACGAAACCGCACAGCGTAATGCCGAACTGCTGCGCCGCGTCAATTGCCAGCGACGATGGCGCCGAAACCGCGGCGACGATTTCCACGCCGGCGCGCGCCGCCTTGACGACCAGTTCGAGGCTGACGCGGCCTGACAGCACCGCGCCGCTGCCAGCCGTGGCCGTGCCGCGCAGCAGGCATCGGCCGATCACCTTGTCCAGGGCGTTATGCCGGCCCAGATCTTCCGCCGCCGCCAGGATGCTGCGGTCCGCCGCGAATAGGGCTGCGGCATGGGTGCCACCGGTGGTGTTGAAGACCAGCTGCCGGCTCTCCATGGCCACCATGATTTGCTGAAAGTCGGGTGGCGCGACGTGCAGCGTCTGCGGCACCACAGGCAAGCCGCTGCGCAAGTCACCGATGCCATCCACGCCACCGCAAACGCCGCAGGAACTGGCGATGAAGCCGCCGCGGCGGGTCGCTCGCCCCTGTGGCGGGGCGACCAGACGCACACGAACGACATCGGGCGAATCGGGGCAGATCGCCATTTCGGCGATGTCCGCCATACCGTCGATGATGCCTTCGGTGAACAGGAAACCGGCGCTCAGCGCCAGCGCGTCCGGCTCGATCTGCTCGCCGATCACGCCATCGGCCGCGACAAAGCCGGCGGCGGCGGGCGCATCGGTGCGGGTCCACATCAAAGTATACATCCCGACCTCGGCAACGTCGATGAACAGCGCCAACTCTTCCACCACCCAACTGGTTTCCGCTACCGCTGCGATGTCCGCGGCGGGAATGCGCAGGGCGTTCACCCGGCGCATCCCCCCAGACTCGGCCAACAGGTTGAATCGCCCCGCTTCGTCGACTCTGCTCATGATCTTCCCCGCTCAGCGCCCGCCGGCCAGGCGCACCTGGACCCGCACAATGTCGGCGCCGGACCCGGTCGCGTCGGTGAGTTCGATGGTCATGGGCGCGATGGTGTTCAGGCTCGGTGCCTTGAGATTCTTGGCGTAAGGGGTGGCCCAATAGTCGAACTGGCCGACCATGACCAGCGTGTCGGGACGGATGCCCTGTAGCGTAATCGCCGGCCCCTGGGTAACCTCGATGGCCGAGGCAACCTCGATCAGATCGCCGTCCTGGATGCCCATCCGGCGTGCCGTGCCGGCATTGATCATGACGCCATGATGGCCCCGCACGTTCTGCGCCATTTCATCCATCAGTTGGATCGCGGCGTTGCCGCCTGCGTGGTATTGCATGCTCTTGGTGGTGATCAGCCAGAACGGGTAGTCTTCCGGCTTGAGCCCCCGCCGCACCAGATCCTGCTCCCACATGCCGGGAAAATCGTGCCACTCCGGCAACGCCTGGTACTCGTTGAGTTGCCGATCCCACCAGGTGATCCCGGCTTCGTGCAGGCGATTCGACAACTCCCGCCCCGAGCGCATCAGCCGCTCCTGATACGGCAGTTCGAAACGCAGTCCCTGTTTGGCGAGCGTCGGATACAGGTACCAGCCGGTACGCGAGTATGGTCTGGTCAGCAGTCCATGTTCCTTGAACCAGTTCAGATCGCGGATTTCCTCGCCGCCGGTAAGTTCGTGGCTGGCGGCGCGGCAGACCGCGTTCCAGATCTCATCTACGGAATGAACCTGGTCTTCAGCGAGGGAGAAATCACGGCTCTCGGTCTTCAAGGGCGCCCCGAAGGCGCCGCGGTTGATGGCGGCGTTATAGGGCTTCAAGAGGTCGGTACGGCGCGCCAACTCCGTGGCGATCCAGGTAAAGTCGCGTGCGTCTCCGCGCGGTGCCACGGCCGGCTGGCGCAGCACGTAACCGTGATTTTCCCAGTATTGCTCGATGAACTTGGTCTTGCCCAGGCGGATTAGCTGGGTGGCTTCCAGGTCGGTGGCATCCGGCAGCAGCAGGTCGGCGAAGTGATTGGTTTCGTCCGGGGTAAATGCGAAGCAAACCGTGAAGGGGAAGCGAGCGATGGTCTTGGAAACGTTGCGGGTGTCCCAGAAGGAGATCGACGGGTTGGTGCGATAGGCAAACCAGATTTCCGGCATGCTCGGCTTGGGCCAGTTCTTCGGCACATGGGTCTGGAACATCCACGCCAGGTGGGAAGGCCCCAGCGACTGGCTCCAGGCACCGCTGTTGCCCGACAGCGGAACCAGGGTGCGATGGGCATTGCGGCCGGTCGGCTGTTTCAGCCAGGTGTTCTTCTCGGTCGGATTGAGCTTATTGAGCATGAAACCGTCCGGGCCCGGCACGACACTCTTGTGCCGGTTGTCGCGCGGATTGTTGATGCGTACCGTCGTGCCCAGGGTCCCGCCCGGCACTTCCAGGGCGCCCACCAGAACCGCCAGCATGGTGCGCGACCAACAACATTCGTACGCACCCCAACCGTTATTGACCGTCTTGCCGAGGGTCACCGCCACCGGTCGGAACGGCAGCAGCATGCCGTCGACCTCCACAGTCTGGCCGACACAGGCGTTGTCGAGGAATTCGTTGGCTACCCGGCGAATCTTGTCGGCCGGCACCTCGCAGATGGCGGTTGCCCACTCCGGACTGAAGCGCCGCATGTGCTCCGCCAGTTTGCCGAAGGCGGTTTCGCCGGTCACCGTGTCGTGGCTCCAGCGTTCCCCGTCGGGGCCGACCTCGACCACCTGGGACAATTCGAAGCGGCCTTCCAGCGCCGCTTCGATGTCGGGCATATCGAACGCTACGGCGCTCCCGCGGCGTCGGTCCCAGAGCAGCGGCTTGAGGCTCTCGGCATCCCGCAGGTAGTAGCCGTGAGGTCCGACGAGATAGGGCGAGGACGTCATGTCGCGCAGGAAAGGCAGATCCAGGCGCTCACGCGGATGCTCATGCAACAGCACGTGAATCATGGCGAACATGAAGGCCGGATCGGTCTTGGGCTTGATGGGGATCCATTCGGCCGAGGCCGCGGCCGTGACCGAAAGATGCGGCTCGATCTGCACCCGCTTGGCGCCCCGCACCCGCGCCGCAGCGTGCCGCGCGGCGGCGCAGACGCCGCCGGTCACTTCGTTGTTGGCGCCGAAGGAAACGTTGTAATTCATGTACGGCGTATCGGCCGAAACGGTAAATGCCCGGTGCCAGTATTCGCCGTAGAGATGTTCCGAGTGAACGCACTTGACACCCTGACCGGAGCCGAAACTGTAGTCGATGGGGCCCCAGGCGGCGAGGAAGGCGGGAAAGGTGCCCATGTAGTTGGCCGGCGTGCCGCCGTGCCCGAGGGTCAGCGCCACGCGCGGCAAGCCCTGATCATCGAGCAGGCCGCGGCCACGGATGTCACACAGTTTGGCGGTGATGATGTCGAGCGCCTCGTCCCAGGAAATGGGGACGAAGGCCGGATCCTCGTCGATTCCCTTTTTGGGATTGGTGCGCTTCATCGGCGACAGGATGCGATCCGGATGATAGGTCTTCTGTATCAGTCCGTAGGCCTTGACGCAGGGCTTGCCGTCGCCCGGATAGAGATTGCGGCCGGCAACGTTGGGCGCAATCTCGGTGGCGACGCCATTCTTCACCTTCACGGTCAGCAGATCGGGACCGGCGACGCAGTTATAGCAATAGGTCGGGACGTAATGTACGCCGGGTACGTCGGGTACGCCGGGTACGTCGGCTTGCGGTTCGGTCTTCATGCGCGCCTCTCCTGTGCAGACTGGCAAAGGCGCATGTTATGATACATTCTAACTACATCCAATATGACTTTTTGTATCATATTTGCGTATTCCGGTCGCTGCTGTATATATGCATCCGGATGGGGACTGGCGGCGCCGCGATGCCGAACGGCTGTCCCCACGTCCTTGCCGGCAGTTCGAAAATACCTTCTTGGAGCTTGATCATGTCATTACACAAAATTTCCAATTTCCTGGTTCTCGCATTCGGATTCCTGTCCTTCCACGTGCTGGCGGCGGATGGCGAGACCCTCTATGGCGGCGGCACGCACCGATTCGCCCTCGCCACCGGCAGTCCGGGCGAGTTGGGCTTGTTGCAGCGTCTCGCCGAGGAATTCGCCCGCGGCCACGATGCCCAGATGGTGTGGATCAAGGCCGGCACCGGCCAGTCGCTCAAGCTACTGAAAGAAAAGAAGGTCGACATGGCGATGGTGCATGCGCCGGCGCAGGTCGATCAGGCAATCAAGGATGGTTGGGCCAGCGGCAAGACCCTGATCGGATCGAATGAGTTTTACATCGTTGGGCCCAAGTCGGATCCAGCGCAGATTGCATCGGCCGGCAACGCCGTGGATGCCTATCGGCGCATCGCCAGGACCAATGCCCGCTTCGTATCGCGCGGCGACAACTCCGGCACGCATCAGAAAGAAATGCAGATCTGGGAAAAAGCAGGGATCGCTCCGACGGGCTCCTGGTACATCGTCACCAAGGACTTCATGACCGCCAGTCTCAAGCGCGCCAATGCCGAGGGCGCCTACTTCATGAGCGACTCATCGACCTGGATCATGGAAAAAGGCGTCGCGCCGGACCTGGTCATACTCTTCCGCGGCGACAAGGCGCTGATCAATACCTACCATGCAATTGCCGCACCGGCCGGAGCAACTCCCGGGCGCGACACCGCCGCGAAATTCGTCGCCTTCGTGGCCTCGCCCGGAGGACAGAAGATCATCGCGGACTATGGACGCGACCGATTTGGCGAAGGCGTCTACAATGACGCGGCCTATGCTCGGCAGTTCGACCAATAAGTCCCAGCTTCGCCCTTTACCGGAGACACGCAGGACCATGGAACAACGCACACAGTTTTACATCGACGGCCGCTGGGTCGCACCCAGGGGAATTGCCAGCATCGACGTTTTCTCGCCCACCGACGGCGCGTTGCTTGCCAAAGTCCCTGAAGGCAATGCCGCCGACGCGGCGGATGCGGTACAGGCCGCGCGGCGTGCCTTCGATGGCTGGGCCGCGACCACGCCGGCACAGCGCGCCGACTACCTGAAGAAAATCCAGGATGGCCTCAAGACCCGTACCGACGAGATCGCCAGGATCATCACCCTGGAGATGGGCATGCCTTACAAGTTGGCGCAGCGCATCCAGGTCGGTTCGCCGACGGCCAGCTTCGGCATGTATGCGAAGCTGCTGGCCGACTTCCCTTTTGAAGAACGGGTCGGCCATTCGAAAGTCGTGCGCGAACCGGTCGGCGTGGTCGTCGCCATTACGCCGTGGAATTACCCGCTGCACCAGATCGCCGCCAAAGTTGCCGCGGCCCTGGCGGCCGGCTGCACCATCGTGCTCAAGCCGTCTGAAGTGGCGCCCCTCAACGCCTTCTGCCTGGCCGAGATCATCCATGCGGCCGGCGTGCCGCCCGGCGTATTCAACCTGATCACGGGCTATGGTCCTGTGGTCGGCGAAGCCCTGGTCAGCCACCCGGAGGTCGACATGGTCTCCTTCACCGGCTCCACTCGCGCCGGTACCCGCGTCTCGGAACTGGCCTCGGCCAGCGTCAAGAGGGTGGCCTTGGAACTCGGCGGCAAGTCGGCCGCAATCATTCTCGACGACGCCGACTTTACGGTCGCCGTCAAGGCGGTGGTCGGCAACTGCTTCCTCAATTCCGGCCAGACCTGCACCGCACATACCCGCATGCTGGTGCCGGAATCCCGCTACGAAGAGGCGGCCCGGCTCGCCGTCGAGGCAGCGCAGGCCTACCGTCCGGGCGACCCGATGGCGCCCGAGACCACGCTGGGGCCGCTGGCGTCGAAGATGCAGCAGGAGCGTGTCCGCGATTACATCGGCAAGGGTATTGCCTCAGGCGCCCAACTCCTCGCCGGCGGCGCCGCAATGCCGGACGACGTGAATCCGGGCGGCTACTACGTCCGGCCGACCGTATTCGGCGGCGTGAAGTGGGACAGCACCATCGCGCAGGAGGAAATTTTCGGCCCGGTACTTTCAATCATCACTTATCAGGATGAGGACGACGCCGTGCGCATCGCCAACAGCACCGTCTATGGCCTCGCAGGCGGCGTCTGGTCGGCCAGCGACGAACACGCCGAGAGTGTGGCGCGCCGCCTGCGCACCGGCCAGGTGGACATCAACGGCGGCCCGTTCAACCTGTATGCCCCGTTCGGCGGCTACAAGCAGTCAGGCAATGGGCGCGAACTTGGCAAGTATGGGCTGGAGGAATTCCTGGAGTTCAAGGCCATGCAGTTCAAGCCGGCGCCGAAGGCTTGATCGAAGACCGGCTCGGCACCGCGCACTAATCCCCGCGCAGGCTTTCCAACGCCGGCCGCTGTAGCACCGGGGCGGTGCCCAGCCAGCCGGCCAGGGCGATGCCGGCGGCGCCGAGGGTCAGGCCCAGCGGCAGCAGCCAGGCATCGGGCAAGTACTTGAGGTGAAATACCCAATGCGCCAGCGCCCAGCTGATGCCGGCCGCGCCGATGCCGGCGAGCAGGCCGGCGATGCCACCGAGCAGGGCGAACTCGGCCAGCAAGGCACCGCGCAATTGGCTGCTGCGGGCGCCGAGCGCGCGCAGCAGTGCCAGCTCATAGCGACGCTCGTCGTAGCTCGCCTGCAAGGCCGCATACAGCACCGTCAGGCCGGCCAGCAGGGCAAAACCGAACACCACCTGCACGGCGCGCGCCACCTGGTCGAGCGTCGCCTGCAACTGGCGCACCAAGACGCCGACGTCGATCACCGTGAGGTTGGGAAATTCCCGCACCAGCTCGTTGATCACGCCGGCGCGGTCGGTCGGCAGATAGAAACTGGTGATATCGCTGCTGGGAAAACGCTCCAGCACTGCTGGCGGCGTCATGACGAAGAAATTGACGCGCATCGAATCCCAGTCGAGCTTGCGCAGCGACGTGACCTCGCCTTCCAGACGTTGTCCGGCGATTTCATAAGCCAGCTTGTCGCCCACCATCAGGTGCAGGGTCTCGGCCAGCCCTTGCTCGACTGAAAACTCGGTCACCGTCTGCCCGCTCCCGGCGCCGTGCCAGCGTCCTGCCGTGACGCTGTTGCCTTCCGGCAGGAGCGCCGACCAGGACAGGTTGAACTCGCGGTCGACCAGGCGCTGGGCGCGCTCATCCTCATAAGTCTTGGCGGTAATCGGACGCTCGTTCACCGCCACCAGGCGGCCGCGCACCATCGGCTCCAGGCGTGGAGGCGGCAATTTTCGGGCGATGAAGAAGTCCGCCAGCGGCTTTCTTTGCTCCGGCTGGATGTTGATGATGAAGCGGTTGGGCGCGTCCGCCGGCACCTTGCCGCGCCAGCTCTCCAGCAGATCCTGGCGTGCCACGGTGAGCAGCAGCAGGGCCGTCAAACCCAGACCGATGGCGGTGGCCTGCAGCACGCTGGCGCCGGCGTGGCGGCGCAGGTTGGCGAGCCCCAGGCGCAGCCCCGGCCGTCTGGTCATCGCGGTAGCGTGATTGACGCGCGCGATCAGCGCCAACAGGGATCTTGCCAGCAGCGCATACAGTCCCAGGGCGGCTGCGAAACCGACGATGACCACCGCGCCCAGTAGCAATTCTCCGGCTATCCACAGCATCAAAGCCGCGAGGGCTGCACAGCCGAAGGCATAGGCGGTTAGTGACAGCGGTTCGACCGAGGTCCATTCCCGGCGTAACACCCGCACCGTCGACACGGCTCGCAAGCGCAGCAGCGGCGGCGCCGCGAATCCCGCCACCAGCACCATGCCGACCAGCAAACCGTGCCCCCAGGGCTGCCACGACGGCGCCGGCAGGTCGGCGAGTAACAGGCCGGCCAGCAGGGTCTGGAGTCCCCACTGCACGGCGTAGCCTGTGAGGCAGCCGCTCAGCGTCGCCAACAGGCCGAACAGCAGGAACTCCCCGCCATGCACGGCCAGGACCTGCGACGACCGCGCGCCGAGGCAACGCATCACGGCGCAGGCATCCAGGTGCCGGCGCATGTAGCGATCGGCGGCAAAGCCCACCGCCACGGCCGCGAGTACCACCGCCAGCAGCGCCGCCAGGCGCAGAAAGCGCTGCGCGCGCTCCAGCATGGTGCGAATTTCCGGCCGGGAATTGCTCAGATCTTCGAGCCGCTCGCCGCGGCCCAGCGCAGGCTTGGCCCAGGCAATGAAGGCCGCTACCTTGGCAGCTTCTCCGGTCAGGTGCAGACGATAGGAGACACGGCTGCCCGGCTGAATCAGGCCCGTGTCGGCCAGGTCGTCCAGGTGCATCAACAGCCGCGGGGCGATGGCGAAGACATTCACGCCGCGATCCGGCTCCAGCGTCAGTACGGCGGAGACACTGAAACGGCGCGTACCCAAGGTGATCTCGTCGCCGCTCCGGACATTGAGCGCCGCCGTCAGGCGCTCGTCCAGCCACACCGTACCACGCGCCGGGATGGCCCGCGTCTCGGCATCGGGTTGGTTCAGCGCCGGGGCGATGCGCAAGGCGCCGCGCAACGGGTAACCGGGACTGACCGCCTTGACCTCCGCCAGTTGGCTGGCGCCATCGACGCTCACCATGCTCGGAAAGCTGACGCTGTCCGCAAGTTCCAGGCCGCGCTGCACGGCTTCGCGACGCAGGCCCTTGCTCCAGGAATGGTCTGCCGTCAGCAGCAAATCGCCGCCGAGCAGTTGGTGCGACTCCTGAGTCAGCGCCTGGCCCACCCGGTCGGTCAGGAACCCGACGCTGGTCAAACTTGCCACCGCCACCGCCAGGGCCAGACCGAGCACCGTCAGTTCGCCGGCGCGCCAGTCGCGCCGCAGCATCCGCAGCATCAGTCGAAAAGTATTCACGGTCAGAAACTGCGCAACTGCTCAATGGCCTGTTCGACACGGTCCAGCGCGATCACCTCGATACCCTTGATCGGCTGCTTGGGGGCATTGGCCTTGGGGATCAGGGCATGGGTGAAGCCGAGCTTGGCGGCTTCCTTGAGGCGCTCCTGGCCGCGCGGTGCGGGCCGGATCTCGCCGGCCAGGCCGACCTCGCCGAAGGCAATCAGCTTGGCTGGCAAGGGCTTGTTCCGCAGCGACGAAACGATGGCCAGCAACACCGCCAGATCGGCCGCCGGTTCGGTGATGCGCACGCCGCCGACGGCATTGACGAACACGTCCTGATCGAAACAGACGATGCCGGCATGCCGATGCAACACCGCCAGCAACATCGCCAGGCGGTTCTGTTCCAGGCCGACCGTCAGCCGGCGCGGGTTGGGGGCATGGCTGGAATCGACCAGCGCCTGGATTTCCACCAGCAGCGGGCGCGTGCCTTCCTGCGTCACCATCACGCAACTGCCGGAAACCTCCTGGGCATGCTGCGACAGGAACAGCGCCGAGGGATTAGATACGCCGCGCAAGCCCTTGTCGGTCATGGCGAAGACGCCCAGTTCATTGACCGCGCCGAAGCGGTTCTTGACGGCACGCACCAGACGGAAGGAGGAATGCGTTTCGCCTTCGAAATAGAGCACGGTGTCGACGATGTGCTCCAACACGCGCGGGCCGGCCAACGCGCCCTCTTTGGTCACATGCCCGACCAGGATGATGCAGGTGCCGGACTGCTTGGCGTAGCGCGTCAGGTGCGCCGCGCACTCGCGCACTTGAGCCACCGAGCCGGGCGCGGACTGCAAAGCTTCGGAGTACAGGGTCTGGATCGAATCCATCACCGCCACCGCCGGCTTTTCGCGAGCCAGGGTGGCAAGAATTTTTTCCAGGCTTATCTCGGCCAGCAACGCCAGCCCTTCCGTCGGCAATTGCAGGCGACTGGCGCGCAAGGCCACTTGCTCGCCGGATTCCTCGCCGGTGACATAAAGCACCTGCTGGCGCGCTTCGGCAAGCCGGCACAGCGCCTGCAACAACAGGGTGGACTTGCCGATGCCCGGATCGCCGCCGATCAACACCACGCCGCCGGCAACCAGCCCGCCGCCGAGAACCCGGTCGAACTCCTCGATGCCGGTCGGAGTGCGGGGTTCCGCCCGCGGACGAATCTCGGACAACTGCTGTAGTTTGCTGGCACCGGCCAGGGCGGCAAAGCGATTGTTCGGATTCGCCGTCAAGTTTTCGGCGATGGTTTCGACTAGGGTATTCCACCCGCCGCAACCTGGACACTGTCCCTGCCACTTGGGCGCGCTGGCGCCGCATTCGGTGCAGGAATAGATGGTCTTCGCTTTGGCCACTCAGACCTCCACGACACGAACGCGCGCGGCCAGGGCGCAGAACAACTCGTAGCTGATGGTGCCGGCGGCGGCGGCCACTTCATCGGCAGGCAGGCCCTTCCCCCATAGCACGACCGGCGACCCGACTCCGGCGCGGGGAATACCGGTCAGGTCGACACAGATCTTGTCCATGGAAATCCGGCCCAGGGTGCGGCTGCGTAGCCCCGCCACCAGCACCGGCGTACCGGTTGGCGCATGGCGCGGATAACCGTCGGCATAGCCGCAGGCGACCACCCCGACTGTCATCGGCGCGTCGGCAATAAATGTCCCGCCGTAACCGATGCGATCACCCGGCGCCAGATGGCGCACCGAGATCAATTCGCTGGTCAGCGTCATCACCGGCTGGAGTTCGAGGGCAGCTGCACTCTTGAGTTCGGGGAAGGGCGAACTGCCATACAGCATGATGCCGGCGCGAGCCCAATCCCGGCCGCTCCCCAGGGTTTCCGGATAACGCAGCAAGGCCGCCGAATTTGCCAGGCTCAGAGGATGCGTCGACTCCGATCGCATCGCCGTCAAACGCCCCATTTGCGCGCCGACGCCCGGTCCGTCCGGGCCGCAATCGGCGTCGGCGAAATGCGTCATCAAGGTGATCGCGCCAACGTGCGACGCGGCGCTCAGCGCCTTCATGGCATCGTCCAATTCGTTGTAGTTCAGGCCAAGGCGATTCATCCCGGTATTGAGTTTTAGATACACAGGCAGTCTGCCACCGGCAGGCAAACGGGATGCAATCAGCATCTGCACCTGATGCAGCGAATGGACCACCGGCGTCAACTCGTATTCGGCTATCAGCGGCAACTCGTCGGCAGCATAGCAGCCTTCGAGCAACAGGATCGGCTGCCGCAGACCGGCCTGACGCATGGCAATGGCGTTTTCTATTTCGATCAATGCAAAGCCGTCGGCGCAGTCCGCCAGCGCCTGCGCCACCCGCAACAGGCCGTGGCCGTATGCGTTGGCCTTGAGGACTGCCCAGACCCGGGCGCTGCCGGCGTATCGACGCGCCACGGAAAAGTTATGGCGCAAGGCTGCCAGATCAATGCTGGCGTGAATCGGGCGAGTCATGACAGAAAATTCGAGGACAATTTGATCTCGTAAGATACCATGAGGATCGATCCGACATGGTGTTCGCCGGGATGGGCAAGTGCCGGGCTCACTGTTCGTCGATGACACTGACACTCGCGTCCACGGCAGACAAGCATAAGTGCTTCGTGTTATAAACCGCGTCAGTCTAACGCCGCGCGTTCTCTGCAACCGGACAAACCATACCTGAAAACCGGATGAATCTAGGCTTTTATCTCATCATGGCGGCGCAATTTTTTTCCGCGCTCGCCGACAATGCCCTGTTGATTGCCGCCATCGCCATACTGCGCGACTTGCATGAGCCCACCAGCTATGAGCCGTTGCTGAAAACCTTTTTCACCCTGTCCTACGTCTTGTTGGCGGCATTTGTCGGTGCTTTCGCCGACTCCATGCCCAAATGGCGGGTGATGTTCATCAGTAACGGCATCAAGATTGGCGGTTGCCTGCTGATGTTCTTGAATGTCCATCCATTGATTGCCTACGCCGTGGTTGGCCTGGGTGCAGCCGCCTACTCGCCGGCCAAGTACGGGATCCTCACCGAATACCTGCCCCCCCGCTTGCTGGTGGTCGCCAACGGCTGGATCGAAGGCTTGACGGTCATGGCAATCATACTGGGCACCGTGATCGGCGGCATGCTCATCAAGCCCGAGATCGCACTATCATTGCTCGCCTTCGACTTTCCTTACCTCGACACCCATATTGATACCGTGGCGGAAATGAACCTGGCGATCATCGGCGCAGTCTATCTGATCGCGGCATTCTTCAACTTGCATATTCCCGACACCGGCGTGGATCACAAAGCGCTCAAGAAGAATCCGCTGTACTTGCTGCATGACTTCAATCATTGCCTGAAGCTGTTGTGGCGCGATAAGCTGGGGCAGATCTCGCTGGCGGTTACCACGTTGTTCTGGGGCGCCGGTGCGACCCTGCAATTCATCGTCATCGAATGGTCGAAAGCGGCGCTGGGCCTCGACTTGTCGAAAGCCAGCATGCTCCAGGGCGTGGTCGCCGTGGGGGTGGCGCTGGGCGCGGTGCTGGCGGCAAAGTTGGTCTCCCTGCGCAAATCGATCAGAGTGATTCCGCTTGGCATAGGCATGGGCCTGGTGGTGATCGCCATGGTCTTCGTCCGCGACACCGCCGTCGCCATGCCG
>Ga0172379_10004577_pt1 | contig 20226 bp, 20 predicted proteins | sample GrowelOW334metaG_FD_119756 | JGI IMG/M metagenome (GOLD analysis project Ga0172379, IMG submission 119756) | Groundwater microbial communities from an aquifer near a municipal landfill in Southern Ontario, Canada - Groundwater well OW334 metaG | ecosystem: Environmental > Aquatic > Deep...
GAATCAGAAACGATGCAGGCAGGAAGAGACACTGTTTAAATGATATCGGTGAAGATAGCTTGATAGGAGTATGTCGTGAGCACAATACACAAAACCGGCTGCGTCCTCTGCGCCCAGAACTGCGGCCTCATCGTGGAAGTGGAAGACAACCGGATTGTCAAGGTCCGGGGCGACAAGGACAACGTTCGGAGCGAGGGGTATTTATGCCGGAAAGGCATGAACATCGCATGGCATCAGCATAACGCCGATCGTCTCCAATATCCCCTGAAGCGAACAGCCACGGGCTTTGCCAGGATCTCCTGGGAGGAGGCCCTGGGAGAAATCGCCGCCAAGCTGAAGGGCATTATCGGTGCATATGGGCCCCGGTCCTTCGCTTACATGGGCGGCGGCGGGCAGGGCTGTCACTTCGAGGCCGCCTTCGGCGTCCGCCTCATGCGCGCCCTCGGATCGCGCTACCACTACAGCGCCCTCGCTCAAGAGCTGACGGGGCTGTTCTGGGTCCACGGCCGGACCCTGGGACGGCAGTATCTCGGCCTCATCCCCGACGAAATCAATACGGACATGCTGCTGGCCATCGGCTGGAACGGCATGCAGAGCCATCAGATGGTCCAGGCCCCCCGCCATTTGCAGCGCCTGGCGAAAGACCCGGGCAAGCTCCTGGCCGTTATCGATCCCCGCGTCTCGGAGACGGCAAAGATCGCCGACATCCATCTGGCTGTCCGTCCGGGTACGGACGCCCTGCTCTTCAAGGCGATCATTGCCATCATCCTTCAGGAAGGATGGGAGAATCGCACTTATATCGCCGCTCATACCGCCGGCTTTGACGAGATCAGGCCCTGGTTCTTGGATTTTGACGCCCGTGCAGCCATCGCCGTCTGTGAACTTGACTATGACCGGGTTTACGAATTCTCCCGGCTCCTGACCACGCGGCGCTGGTCCTGCCATTACGACCTGGGCATCATGATGAACCGCCACAGCACCGTCAGCTCCTGGCTGGCGATCATCCTGCTCGCCGTCTGCGGACGGATCGGCGTCCGGGGCGGCAATGTCTTTCCCGGTCACTTTATGCCCCTGGGATCCCATTCGGACGAGCGAGACCCCAAGACCTGGCGGACGGTGACCACGGATTTCCCGCCCATCATGGGGGTATATCCCCCCAACGTCATGCCCGAAGAGATTCTTTCCGACCATCCTGAACGGCTCCGGGCCGTCCTGGTCTCCGGCTCCAATCCGCTCCGCTCCTACGCCGACACCACCGCCTACGAAGAGGCCTTCGGAAAGCTCGACCTCCTTGTCACCTGCGAACTGGCCATGACGGAAACGGCGCGGCTTTCCCATTATATCCTGCCTGCCCGGTCGGCCTATGAATCATGGGACGGAACCTTTTTTGCCTGGACCTTTCCCGGAATCTTCTTCCAGATGCGCCGGCCCCTTGTCGCCCCGACGGGAGAACCCCGGGATCTGAGCGAGATCATGCTGGGCCTGGCCGACGCCCTGGGCATTATCCCGCCCCTGCCGGATGTCCTTTACGAGGCCGCCCGGCAGGACCGGCAGACCTTTGCCGCGAAACTGTTCGAGTATGCCCTGGCGGAGCCCCGGGCCATGAAAATGATGCCTTTTGTCCTGGGTAAAACCCTGGGGCCGGCCCTGGGGTCGGTCAATCTCGCCGCCCTGTGGGGCATGCTCCAGATCCTGCCAAAGGATTTTATCAAAAACGCCGGCCGGGCCGGGTTTGCGGCGGGACCGAACCTGGGAAACGATCTTTTCCGGCAGCTCATGGAACGCCCCGAAGGCCTGTGGATAGGTCATGCAGACCCGGAAAACAACCTGGAAAATCTCCGGACGGAAGGCAAGAAGGTTGAACTCATGATCCCGGAGCTTACGGACTGGCTCCGGGGCATCGACGCCGGTTCGGAAGCGATCGCCCTTAAGGGAACGGCGGAGTACCCCCTCGTCCTCATGGCGGGACGTCATTTCGACAAGAACGCCAACACCCTCATGCGCAATCCCGAATGGAATCAGGGAAAACGGGACTGCACCCTCCTTATGCACCGATTGGACGCCGAAGGACTGGAGATAAAGGACGGAGAGAGGGTCCGCATCGTCACTGCGGCGGGGGAGGCGGAGATCGAGCTGGAACTCACGGAAACGGCCCGGAAAGGGCATGTCGTCATCCCCCACGGCTTCGGCCTGGTCTACGACGGTAAGGCATACGGGATCAACGTTAACCGCCTGACGAAGAATACCCACCGGGACGCCTGGGCGGCGACGCCCCTGCACCGCTATGTCCCCTGCCGGGTGGAAAGATTGTAGGGAAAGCGAATTTATGGTATTTTGCAAAACACGTCAAAATCGAATCAACGACGAGAAAAAGAAGGAGGAAGCCATGAAGAAAGAATTGCAGATCAAGACGGCGGCGGGAGTCATGTTCACAATTTGTCTGTGCCTGGTTCTCGCCGCTCCGGTCTCCGGTGCGACGATTATCGACGAATGGAGCAAGGTCATCACCCCGGCAGCACCCCAACTCAAGGAAGTAAAGTTACCTGCCGAAGGAACGGCGCTTCTCGTGCTTGATTTCAACAAGCAGGTCTGCAATGACAAGCAGCGCCCCCGGTGCGTCGCTTCCGTCCCCGCCGTCAGCCGTCTCCTTACCGAAGCGAGAAAAGCGAACATCCCCGTTGTTTACAGCCTTACCATCGGCTCTGCCGCCGCGGATATAGCGCCCGCCCTTGCACCCCGTCCCGGAGACCCCATCGTTACCTCCGGACCGGATAAATTCCTGGGGACGGACCTCGAAAAAATCCTGAAGGAACGCAACATCAAAACCGTCATCGTCACGGGAACGGCCGCCCACGGCGCCGTAATCTGCACGGCCGGCGGCGCCGCCTTCCGCGGCATGAAGGTGATTATCCCCGTGGACGGCATCTCCGCCGAGAGCCTCTACCCGGAACAGTACACCGTCTGGCACCTCCTGAACGCCCCCCGGGTCGCGGCGGTGACAACCGCCACCAGAACGGATATGATCGAGATAGAGAAGAAGTAATCAGGATCAAGAATTGTGATTTGAGATCAAGTAAAGCAGCCGCCAGCGGGAAGCCGTAAGTATCGGCGACCCGTTGGATGGTCTGGCCGGACATCCGATCATAATTGTAATCATTATTCTGGTGGAGGTTGCTTACATAGCAGCTTTCAAACGATACTGTTCAGGCAAGATGAAGGAAAATGTCAAGGGTGGCGGTATCGCTGTCATCTACGAGTCAGTAACTTTGGCCTCTGTCTTACAATGAGGATTACCGTTTGAAATCATCCCCGTTCAATTTGAAAACCTTTTTCCCGGAATAATCGTAAACAGGTATCCACCGCATCTGCGTCATAAAGCGTTCCTTTATTGCTCTCAATCTCTTCCAGTGCCGCATTTAATCCTAAGGCAGGACGATAGGGACGATGGGAAGCCATGGATTCTACAACATCCGCCACAGCTATAATGCGGGCCTCTATCAGAATCTCATCCCCTCTCAGATTTCTTGGATAGCCGGAACCATCCATGCGCTCATGATGCTGATAAACGATCTCGGCCAAGGGCCAGGGGGATTCCACATCCTTCAGCATCTCGTATCCTGTTCGGGCATGTTCTTTAATCAGGGAAAACTCAATTTCAGACAGTTTTGTCGGCTTGGATAATATTTCCGCTGGGACTGACAGTTTCCCGATATCATGGATGGGACCCGCCATGCGGATGGCTTCGATTGTATCTTGCGAAAGTCCCATCTCCGTGGCAATGGCTCGGGCAATATCCGCAGACCGGATCTGATGACCGGCCGTATAGGGATCTCTGGCCTCTACAGCGGATACCATGACTTGAATGGTCGCGCCAAACGCTTTTCTGAGACTTTCGAGAGTCTGTTGGAGTTGCTCCTCTATCTGCTTTCGCTCGGTGATGTCCGAAATAATGCCGTGCCAGAGGGTGCTGCCATCCACCAGACGCTCCGGGTGTGCCTGGGACCAGCGCCAACGCAGACCTTGTCGTGGGAGAATGACCCTGAATTCACAATAAAACGTCTGCAAAGTACGAGCCGATTTCTGAATGGAGACGACGACGTGGTCGTAATCGTCTGGATGCAACCGCCCGAAAACCGGGGTGGCATCTTTCCGTACATCTTCGGGTGTCACTTCATAGATGTCATTCATACCGGGGCTCGAATAAGGAAAAGCCGACCGCCCGTCCGGGTATAACCGGTATTGGTAAACAACGCCAGGTACCTGACGGGCGAGGTTTGTGAGCAAATCGTAGCTTTGTGCCAGTTCTTTCTCCACCCGCTTTCGCTCGGTGATATCTTTATCTACGCCACGATAACCTTTAAGATTTCCTTCTTTGCCCAGCACGGGTACACCATTGGTGAGGAGACAGATTTTTTCCCCATTCCTTCTGATATTCCAATTCTCCAGATCCTTTATGGGTGCTTTGTTTGCTACGATTTCTGAGAATATCGCGGCTACTCTCTGCGCTTCATCCGGTGGCATGAAATCGAATGGTGTCTTCCCGAGAATGTCTTCAGGGGATTCTCCCAAAAGGTCTATGCCCTTCTGTGAGCTGTAGGTATAGACGCCATTTTCATCCACCTCCCACACCCAATCGGCGATGCTGAAAATAAGATCTCTTAGCCTCTCTTCGCTCTCCTGCAGCGCATCCTCCGTCCGCTTACGGTCGCTGATGTCGCGGACGATCATGCTCGTCTTTAGGTTGCCATCATGATCCCTGAAGATGATGGAGGAGATTTCACCAGGAAACGAGACGCCGTCTTTGCGAACGAAGGCGAATTCGCCCTGAAACCGGCCGGTGCGCGACTGTTCCGAAAGCGCCGCCGCCAGGCGCGGATCAGCCAGATCCATCAGACCCGCCCTTCCGATTCGGCATATTTCCTCTTCGGTGCGTCCGAAGATTCGACACGCTTCGGGATTTGCTGCCAGGATTCTTCCATCCGGCGTCGTAAGCATGACGGCATCGATAGTGTTGTCAAAGAGAGAGCGGTACCGATCCTCGCTTTCCCTCAGCGCCTCCTCCGCCAGCTTGACACTTGTGATGTCCTCAACCATGGCAATGGTATGATCGACGCTGCCATCGGGTCTCCGGACACACCCCACAGAGAGATTGGTCCATACAACCTTTCCATCCTTACGAATGAATCGCTTATCCATATTATAATGGTCAATCTGACCCGATAGAACACGATTAAATTGCTCGAGGTCTGCGGCAAGATCATCGGGGTGCGTTATTTCCGACCATGTCATGCGGACGATTTCATCTTGTGAATAACCCATGATGGAGCAGATGCGGTCATTAACCTGAATCCATCCTTTCTCGGGGGAGGTTATGGCAATACCGTGCAAAGGCAAATCGAAGCAACTGCGGAAGCGGGCCTCACTCTTTGTTAGCCCTTCCTTTTCCTTCTTCCACTCCGATTCCGGTTGTTTCAGCTCCTCAATCCTCTGTCTTAGAGAATCCAGTTCCTGAATTAGGACCTGTTTTGTCTTGGATTGATCTTTCATAGGATGTCCCCAGCATATTGAGATGATCTGTGGGGTTGGGGAGTTAACCAGTGACTGCCATGACCGACTGATGGTTCTCAATCATGACCATATAAACATATACTTACATATAGACCCTAAATTAGGTTTAGTGTCAAATGGAATTGTTGCCGATAAACGCATATTGCCATCTGAATTTTTGAATATTTCAGCAAGCAAAGTGATTGTTGAGTTCAGGAAGCACAGACGCCCCGACCTTCAGAAAAAACAACCTCCAAAGCATACAGGTTACGATCAGAAATTCAATGGATTTGAATAGTGTTTGCCGCCGCCTCATCTTTGCAGTCACGATCACCTTTGGCAGTAATGAGTCCGATATACACCATGTGTTTCGGATTTGCTATGTTCTGACATCTTCTCTTTATCAATCATGAAATCCGGTTTATCAATGTAGCAACATGAGGCATTTAAGGAGACTCAAACATCATATATCCCAGACAATTTTATTTTTAATTCACTTGCCGTCTTTATCATCTTCTTGTCTTTGGTAAGAATACAAGCATTGTGCCTTCGTGCCAAGACTAAATAGAACAAATCATAGGCAGGGTGTTCTGCTTTGATTGCTTCGGAAAATACTTCTATACAAAGATTTTTTGTATTTATGTAGTCATCGACAAGATCAAGGCAGTAATTTATTCCCTTTTCGCATTTTTCTATTGGCAAGTCAGAATATGAGCCGTATTTCCAAAATGCATTTGTTATTTCTGACGGGAATGTGTCCGGAGCCAATACGAGTTCCGACTGTATCAATAATTCTCTAAAGCGATCACTGTCATCTTTGTTAAGCGCTATTTCGATTGCTGCATTTGCATCCAGAACAATTATCATCTGTCTCGGTCCTCTCTAATCAGAGTGACCGGATCAGGCAATTTGCTTCCATCTATATCAAGGACATTGGCTTTTTCTAACATTTTCCTTCTTCTGTCCTTATTTCCCAATTTGGATGTAATGCCTTCTTTTAGAATCACTATCGTTTCTTGCGACAGGCTTCTATGTTCCTTTTCAGCAAGGTAATTAAGCTGAACGTATACATCTTCCGGCAAATCTCTTACCTGCAATGTTGGCATATTCTCCCTCCTGCCATATGCATGCAATATACATTGCATATGCATGCACGTCAAGTTCTTTTTGAGTGGTTAGCCGGTTACGGCTGGCGGGGTCATCCTGATGGCCCGGACCGGGCATTCGGAAGCGCAGAAACCGCAACCGATACACTTTTTGTCTTCCTTCAGGAAGGGATGGGCATGGGGCTCCCTGCTTGCCAACGGCTCGGCAGGGGCGAGACAATTGACAGGACAGGTCTCGATACACATGCCACAGGGCATGCATGCTTTCAGGTCGATTTGCGGTTTTTCCCAGGCGGAGCGTTTGATCCGTTCGCAAACAATCCCGAAAGGATCCTTGACCGCTGTCACCGGGCAGATCCTTCCACAGGCCCCGCAGTCGATGCAAAGCAACGAATCGATCAGATGGCGGTTTTTCTTCTCTCCCGTGATGGCGCCTACGGGACAGAGCTTGACACAAGCCCCGCAACCGTTGCATGCTTCATCAATTCGATATGACATACTGTAACCTCTCTGTATTCCCTCCTTTTCACGGGGAGGGCCGGGTAGTGACGGGCTTACCACCCCTCCGGGCGACCGGTCTGCGGATTCCAACCACATTGGCGCCAGTAATCACTTCGCATCTTTTCAATATCCATAGTCCGGCCCTTGTTGGCTCCCCGGTCTTGGGGCGGCCTTCCGACCGCGCGGTCCACGGCCCGGAAGGAGCGGGGATCGACGCCGTGCTTGATATTAAAGCTTTGTTTCATGGTCTGGATAAAGGCTCCGATGGCCATGTATTCCTCCGGCGTCTTGCGCCAGCCCGTGGCGGCGTTTAGCCATTCGAAGGTAGGAATCCGCGCCGTCCCGAGGAAGAGGCCGAACATGCATAATCCCGACCCGTTGGCGATATTCATGAACCTGCTGCACGCCGCCGCCATGACGGCCTTTTCTTCATCGGCGACATACTTCCGGTCCTTATGGTAAACCAGCGGCGGCCGCGGCAGGCCCCGGACCCGCTTCCAGAGCTGGAACATCTCGTAGTAGAGCTGAGCCCCGATGGTATGGCGGCCGGGCGTGGCTTCTACGGAATAATGGACATTGAAGCCCGGGTCGTTCCGCCCGTCATGCATGGGCAGTTCCTGGCCGCCGGCGTGCATGGCATAGGCCGCCGCTCCCTTGCCGATCCTCCGGGCCGCCTGAGCCGTGCCGTCGGCGAGAAGGTCTCCGACGCCCTCGCGTCTGATCATTTTCTCGACCAGAGCGATCATGGCGGCGGCATTCCCCCAGGTCAGATCGAGACCGTCCAGATCTTCCCTCGTCAGGATTCCCTGCTCGTAACATTCCATGGCAAAGGCCACGGTTCCGCCGGCGGAGATCGTATCCATCCCCGCCCGGTTGAGCATCTCGTTCATCGTAAAGATGCTCTCCAGATCGCCGTTCATACAGAGGCTGCCCAGGGCCAGGACCGATTCGTATTCCGGCTTGTGGGCCTCTCCATGAGGTCCCTTCGTCGTGCAGACGCCACCGCAGCCCAGGGGGCAAGAATAACAATGATATTTGACCCTTTCCCGGGCCTTGAAGGCGTCGGGATTGACGGACAGTGATTTCCCGATTCCCCAGTCTTTGTTACTCCCCTTCCAGTTCATGACGGGAGCGTCGCCCATCTCGACGGACATCTGATTCATGCTCACTGTCCCCCACTTTTTCAGAAGGATCTTGTAAACCATGCCTTCCATGGCCATCTGGGTGGGCAGGATGCGCATGAGGGTTCCCACGTAGGCCGCCATGGGCCCGGAAATAAAGGGGGGCTGGAGTTGGACCCACTTATTGCATTGCCTGCTCAGGCGCTGCATTTCCACACGGTTATAAACGGGGACCCTTTTTTTGCCGTTGAGAACAAGGGCCTTGAGGCGTTTTGACCCCATGACGGCCCCCAGGCCGGAGCGGGCGGCAATCCGCCCCCGATCGTTGCAGATCCCGGATATCAGGGAGAGGTTCTCTCCCGCCGGACCGATAACGGCTACCCGGGCATGCCCTCCGGCCTCGGCAATGAGGCATTCCTCCGCTTCCGACGTGTCCTTTCCCCAGAGATGGACGGCATCCCTGAGTTCCGGCCGGCCGTGATCGATAAGAAGATAGACGGGACTTTCGCTTACACCGGTAAAGAAGATCCCGTCAAAGCCACAGCGTTTGATGGCCGGCGATAGGGTCCCGCCGCAATTGGCATCGCCCCAGCCGCCTGTGAGGGGAGATTTTCCCACGACCATCCAGCGTCCGGTAAAAAGGGAACCCGTCCCTGTCAGGAGCCCGGAGACGAAGCCGAGGATATTTTCCGGCCCCAGGGGATCGGCCCCGGCCGGGATACGTTCAGAAAGGAGCCACGCCGCCAATCCTATCCCGGACAGGTATTTCTCATAGATTTCCCCGGGAATATCCTCTTCCCGGAACTCCTTGCTTGTCAGATCCACCCACAGGATCTTGCCCATATATCCCCGGTTCATAGTTTTCTCCTCATGTGCGGATGCAACCGGGATCAAGGGCGACTCCTTCCCAGGCCGCCTCCAAAACCATCAAAAAGTCATCATAGTCCAGGTCTTCCGGGTTGTAGAAGATTGACCCGTCGCCGAGGGCAGTCCGGGCGATATCCAGCAATCTTTCCCTGGGCACGGCAGGCTTCCCTTCACGATCCAAAACCTCCTTGAAAAAGCGTGCGTGCCTCCCCCCCGAGGCGTCATGGAGATCCTGATTCATCTGGCGGACATAGGCAATAACCCGGTCCGTCCGCTGCTCTTTAGTGGTTCCGGCAAAGACATCGGAGCCGCCCATGGGGAAGAGAAGTTCCCCCATGACGGCTTCCCGTTTGTGACGGTTATACTCCAAGCCATAGGGTAAAAGGATGGCCATACAGACCCCGTGGGGAACCCCGCATACGGAACCCGTGGCGTGCCCCAGGGTATGGACCATGCCCACCATGGAGTTGGAAAAGGCCATGCCGGCCAGGGCAGCGGCGTTGGCCATCGCCAGACGGGCCTCGCGGTCGGAGGGGTTCCGGGTAACCTTGACGAGGTTCCCGCTGATCAACCGGATCGCCGCGAGGGCGGTGGCGTCGCTCAGGGGGTTTTTGCTCAAACCGTAGTAGGCCTCGACGGCATGGGTCAGGGCGTCCATGCCCGTGGCGGCCGTGATGGCCGCCGGCAGGCTCAACGTCATGCGGGAATCGAGAATCGATGCGTTGGGAAGGAGAAAATAGCTTACAAAGGCCATTTTCAGATGCCGTTCATGATCCTTGACCACGGCCACGAGGGTGACCTCCGAACCGGTTCCCGCGGTGGTCGGAACGGCAACGAGGGGCTTCAATGGCCGCTTCAGGGCCCCGGCGCCGCTGAATTTCATGAGATCGTCGGCCCGCTCGGAAACGACGATGTTGATTCCCTTGGCCGTATCCATGACGGACCCGCCGCCGACGGCAATAAGGGCGTCGCAGTCCTGTTCCCGGTAAAGGGCGGCCAGGCGGTTAACGACACGCAAATCCGAATCGGGAGGGACATCGTCGGCAACGGCCCCGATGGTCAGTTGGTCCTTGACGGCCCCCAGCACGATATCGACCAGCCCTGCCCCGGCGACGCCTTTGTCCGTTACAATCATCGGTCGACGGGCATGGAGATCTTGAAGGATTCCCGGAATTCTCTCCAGGGCGTCGTGACCGGCGATGATTTTCACACCACAGTAGTATTCATAATATCCGGGAAGTTCCATATCATTCTCCTTACCTAAAATCTTGTTTCCCACGCCTTTTCCAGAATGTTGCGGATATCCTGGGGGTCGTATTCTCCCCTTACCCCGGCGGCGCTTCCATGGGCGACGATTTTTTCCAGATCTTCCTTTTTAATACCCAAATCCCTGATACTTCTCGGAAAATACGTAACAATGCTCTGGAGCTCCAGTAATATTTCCACAATCCGGTCCACAGCCTTTCTGGCGCTCGCCTCCGCCATTGTTCCGGCAAAGGCCTCCGGACCCCCGATGAAAAGATATAAATCCTTCCTGTCGGTTGTCTCCTTTCTCATCTCCAAGAGCAGGAAATGGGGAAGGAGCAACCCCATGATCAAACCCGGTTTGGTATGACAGCTTCGAGACACGGCCATCCCCAGCTCATATACCATTCCCGGGGCAAGGTTGTCGAAAGAGGTCTGGGCAAAAAACGCCGCATTGGCCAAGGCCAGCCTTCCCTTCCGCTCGGAAGGATTCCTCATGACGTTAGTAATATTCTCCATGATGAACCTGGCCGCCCCATAGGCATAGGCGTCCGTCAAGTGGTTCCGCGCGGGATGGAGACAGGCCTCGACGGCCTGGGTCATACTCATCAGGGACGTGGCCGCCATAGTCTTTTGCTCTTCCTCAGTGGCGGTGCGGGGATCGATAATCATCAGATCCGGAATCAGCGCGGGAGAAGTCAGGGAGAGGGAACCGAGGGAGGCGTAGCGGGTCATTTCACAACCGGAGAGATCAAGGTTCAAGATGGCCGCCAGCGGTTTTAGTTTCTTCGTCAAAGGATTGCCGGAAGCCAGGCTCTCCAGATCTTCCGGCTTGCCGGAAACGGCAATATTGAGGGCCTTGGCGGTGTCCAGCACCGGCCCGCCGCCGAGGGCGATTATCGCATCGTAGCCATTATCACGATAGAGACTGTATAGTTCGCGGATAAGCCTCAGATCCGGTTGGGGAGGGACGCCGGCAAAGACGCCGATGGTAAGATTCGAATCGCCGAACGCCGACGCCATGACCTTTTCCATCCCCCGCGCGGACAGTCCCGGGGTGGTTAGAATAAGTGGTTTGACGGCATTCATGCCGTCTAACTCCACCGGCAGATTCTCCAGGGCCTTGTTTCCCGAGAGGACCTTGGTGGGGCTATAAAATTCGTATGTTTTTTGCGGTTGAAACACGGTTCCCTCCTTATGATCTGTTGCAAAATAAATGTAACAAACCCTTATAATCCGAAAATGGCCCCGCCATATATCCGGATCCGGTTCCGTATCTTTTCTCCGAAAGACCAGTCGGGATAACGCTTGACGGCAAGCTTCGCGATCAGCTTCGGCAGAAGATAAACCTCCACAATGTCGAGGACGCGGACAATAGCGCAAGCCGCGGGAACTTCGCCATCGACGATGAGGCGGTTCCGCGCCGAGGCCATGGCGGTGCTCTCCTGAAAAGTAAACATCAAAATGGCCCCTTCCAGATTCTTTACCTTCATTTTGAGATCGATCTTCTGTCCTTCCGGATCCCAACCACGATATCTTACCAGGCCTTGGTCATCCTTCCCGACAATCATCGTCGGCCCCTGGGGCATCACTCCCAGGGAAAAGGTGAATCCCGGCGATAAACCGTCAAATTCCGCCTTGACTGCTGCGTCAACCCTGGCTGCCGCCTCGATGGCCCGTCCTACGAACCACAGCATCAAGGCGACGTAGGCCCGTTTAAAGGGTTTACTTCCAGATTGTATTTCTTTGTATTCATTCATTTATCTTAACCTCCGCAAATAGCTCACGATCTTGTTGTAAAATTTCCGAAGAGCGGCAACGGCAGATGCAACCTTTCCTCCGGATCTCCCTTGTAGAGCACCTGTGCCAGGAACAAGCCCGAAGGCGGGGCGGTAAGCCTGGCAGGCAGCTCGGAAAGAGAGGTCAGCATCGCCTCCACATCACTCTTCGTCAGATTCCCGCGACCTACTTCAACAAGAACACCCGCCATGCGCCGCACCATCTTCCAGAGAAAATGAGATCCTGCCACCCGGAAGACGATCAAGTCGCCTATCTCCTCAATACTTATGGAGTCAATCAGAACTTTCGTCGAGGCATTCCGGTCCAGGCGCCGGTCGGCAAAAGAAGCAAAATCATGAAAACCTTGGAACAATTGGCAGGCCTCTTTCATTTTTCCGGTATTCAGGGCGTCTTTGACCCACCAGACGTAACGCTTGCCGAAGGCAGTCCGGACCCGGGAAAGGACATAGACATAGACCCTCGCTACGGCGTTATGGCGGGCATGAAAATCGGCAGCGACCTGCTCCACCTTGAGGATGTTGATGCCGGCAGGCAGCAGGTCATTCAATCCTTCCTTGATTTTCCGGGGCTGCTGTACATTCTTTACCGTGAGATGCGCTACCTGACCAAGGGCATGGACACCGGCGTCCGTTCGTCCTGCGCCCTGGACATCAACGTCCTGGCCGAAGAACCCGACCGCCGCCTGGATAAGGGTCCCTTGCACAGACCGGGCGTTCTGCTGGGTCTGCCACCCCCGATAGCCCGTACCGTCATATTCCAAAGTTAGTTTGTATTTCACCGACGTCGTTATCGCCATATCAAATCCCACCTGACCTTATCGTAATGGCTCCTGAATATCAAATACCTCTTTCTTTTACAAGCGGATCTGCCCTCAACGTCCCGTTCCCGGAGGCGGAAAGGACATCTGTTCCTCAGGAACGATCATGATCATCCCCCGCAGATACCGGGAATATACTCCCTCCGGCGGTCCCATGCCGTTGAATTCCCTTCCGGGATAAAGGGTTGTGATCGCCGCATGACCCACGATTTTCTTACCCTGTTGTCCCCGTTCGCTCATCGTTTTGACGCCCCAGAAATTGTGAAAGACCAGTGGTTCACCGTTTCGGGAACCAATGTAGAGCATGATGTGTCCCTTCAGCCACAAGAGGGTTAGATAGGAACCCCCCCGGGCAAGGATGAGCTTCTTTTTTTCTGTTACGGAAAGGTTGGACAGATCCACATAGAGCCCGCCCTCGCTTGCCTGATCCGCAGAGTGTCTGGGGAGCCAGATACCGAAGGGGGCAAAAAGATCGCGGATCATGGCGGAACAATCGCGGTTGTTCCGGAGCCCGCCCCAACCGTAAGGTTCACGAATCATCTCGTTGGCCAGGGAAGCCAAACGGCAGGGGGTCAAGGCGATGGGCCTCGTCATTGCTGTCTCTTTCAGCAGGGTAACCTTACACATCTCCGCCCGTCCCTGCTCGCTCCGCACCGGCACAAGGATTTCCACTGTATCTTCGTCTTCCACCGTTTTCGGGAACATGGACCCCAAAGAGGCTCGGAAAAGGAAACCTTTATCTTGATCATAAATCGGTGTTTTGTCCCTAACGACAGCAACATGGGGCCCCTGCTCCCAGCGGTTGATAAACTCGGGGGTAACGACAGCCAGTTCGTTTAAAGGCATCCATCCGAGTGCATAACCGGTCTCTGCAATAGCCCAGGCTTTGTCTCTGGAAACATGGGAGATGTATACGGGCGTGCCGGGGGCAATCGACGAAACCTGGAGTTTATCAAAAGGGCTTCTTGTTTCACCGGTAAGGGCCTTTCGGAAATAAACGGCCTTAGCCGCGGGAAGATGGCGCAGATGGGCCACACCAGTGGTTATCGCCTTTACGGATGCATTTGGATAAGACAGGAGTCCGGCATTAGCAGCCATCTTCCCAATCCAGGCCCGGCGCCGCCTGCTGCTTTTTTTCCCATCCTGCACATCGTTTTTAAACATCACCCATGCCTGTTCCACGTCGCTCTGCGTAAATCGCGAGGCCGCTTGATGCCAGGGCTTGAAAAAGTTTGTCCGGTACTGCTCATCCATCTTTTTTTGCCACGCCACACTCGCCAGTGGACGCTCACATTGTGCCTTGTCCACGTAAGAAAAGTGATCCTGACTGAACTCCCGGATATCTCTGATGATATCAGGGTTGCTGTTACACCCGGACGATCCGAGAGCCAAGGCGACCACAAAAAGCAGGCTATAAGGCATTGCCGCGATCAAACGAAAAAAATATGAAATATAAACAAATCGGCAGTTTTTCAAATCTGACATAATAGACGGCCTCGTAAAAATCCTAAAGTGTAGCCATAATAGACGGCTTCGTAAAAATATCTGCAGGCAAGGCGCGCAAATTATGAGGAACGAGGCGTACTTGGCGTACGCCGCAGTGACGAGGAATGAAGTGCAACGCAGCATCCGGACTTTTTACGAACCCGTTATGATTTATGGTAAGCTTTTTCCCGGGATTCGGCAATTGATATTATCAAGGGAAGACCATTAATTATTTATGGCATTCTCAAACAAATCTTGATAGTAATATAAGCAAACGAGACTATTTTCTGAAGGAGGCGCTCTATGGTTACCGCAAACGTGCTGAAGGAATTTAACTTTTTCAAGGACTTTACGAATGAGCAATTGGAGCGACTGTCCTCCATCACCGCCGAGGAGACCTATGCGGCAGGAAGCCAGATGTATAAAAAGGGCGATCCGGCGCGCAGTCTTTACATTCTCCTGGAGGGGAAAGTGGTCATGTCCCTCGAGTCCTACCTAGGACCCCATCGGCCGCCAATGCAGGTGACGGTGGATACCATCGCCCGTGGTGAAACCATGGGCTGGTCCGCAGTGGTTGAGCCTTACATCTATACCCTGGGGGCTTTATGTATCGACAACTCCAGATTGATTGCCCTCAATGCGGCAAAGCTGCGGGATCTTATGGATGAAGACTGTGACCTGGGCTACAAGGTGATGAAGGCCATCGCCAAAATAATTTCCTCCCGTCTCAGCCACACGCGCATTATTCTGGTGGGGGAAAGAGGCCTGTCGCACCTGACGGAATACTGAAAGGCAGATGCGGCAATGGAAAGCAAGGCACTGATTTACGGCAAAAGCGGTTGACCCTACACGGAGCAGGCCAGGTCGGCCTATGGGGACCGAGCTGTCTACGTGGATGTGAAGAAGGATGCCCCCGGGCTTCAGGAGATGTTGAGGCTTTCCGGAGGGAAGCGTCAGGTACCCGTCATCGTGGAGGGGGAAAAGGTAACTGTCGGTTACGGCGGTACGTGAGGCGTATAAAGGCCCATCGTTGATGGGTTGCCAAACCGGGAACATTTAACCATTCAGGGGGCAATTTGCATGAAAAACAAGAGTCTGGAGGCGATTCTGGAAAAGGCCATCAGGAACGAGGAAGGGGCCTTCCGGTTTTACATGGATCTCTATAACACCGTTGAAGACAAGGTCGCCAAGAATACGCTGGTTTTTTTGGCAGATGAAGAAAAGAAACACCGGGACTATCTGATCAAGTACCGGGATGGTGTTTATCCGGAAAATGCCATGACCGTCTCGGAAGAAACGACAGCCAAAATCAAGGAATTCACGGGAGAGCACGATATCAAAAAAAACTCGCAGCCCAAGGACATTTATCTGGTGGCTGCCGATCGAGAACTTAACGCCTATAACTTCTACAAAAAACTCGCCGATATCCATCCCTCCGGGCAGGTTAGGGAACTCCTTTTGCGCATGGCGCAGGAGGAGCTCAAGCACAAGGAAAAGATGGAATACCTTTACGACAATACGGCGTTCCCCCAAACAGCGGGGGGATGAATAAAATATCTTTCTCCTCATTGACACGACCTGAACAACCTGATAAGCACGGCGTCAATATTACATTATTCCATTGTGGCAAAGGAGGGGTTGGCTATGAAAACCCTTGTTCCTAAAAAGGTTTTTTTTACCAAAGGGGTTGGCACTCATAAGGATGAGCTCCATTCCTTTGAACGGGCACTCCGGGATGCGGGTATTGAAAAGTGCAATCTCGTGCAGGTCTCCAGTATCTTTCCTCCGGGATCTAAAATGATCTCCCGGGCTCAGGGGCTAACGATGCTTGTCCCCGGAGCGATCACTTTCTGCGTTATGAGCAGGGCCTGCAGTAACGAACCCAAGCGACTTCTCGCCGCCTCCGTGGGTTGCGCCATCCCCGCCGACAAGACATCCTATGGCTATATCAGCGAACATCATGCCTTCGGCCAGACAGAAAAGCAGGCCGGAGAGTATGCCGAAGACATGGCCGCCGCCATGCTCGCTTCCACCCTTGGCATAGATTTCAACGTCGATGAAAGTTGGGACGAAAAGAAGGAAATCTTCAAGATCAGCGGTCAGATCATTCGCACCCGCAATGTGACCCAATCCTCCATCGCTAAAAACGATGGCTACACTACCGTCGTCGCTGCCGCCGTCTTCGTTTTCTAAATTGGCTAAAGAATCTCTGCCCCGAACAACGAGTCGGAATCTGGGAGAAGCTGAGATACCATATCTGATATACGACGCCGACGGTCCACCTCTCATGTTTCTTCACGCCACCGGCTTTCTGCCCTGGCTGTGGCATCCTCTGGCAAGAGAGATCTCCCCGCCTTACCAGGTCGTTGCTCCTTACTTCTGCGACCATCGGGAGACATCGCCTGACGATGGCGGCCTAAGCTGGCTCCTGCTCGCTCAGGACCTGGCAGCATTCTATAACACCTTGGATCTTGAACCGCCATTTCTGGTCGGGCACTCCATGGGGGCGACGATTATGACCATCGCCAACTCCCGTTTCGGCCTGAACGCCCGGGGAATGATTCTTATCGAACCCATTTTTCTGCCCCAGGATTATTACGGTCTCCGGATTACCGTCGAACAACACCCCTTGGCCTCCAAATCCATCAAAAGGAAAAACTACTGGAATTCTCAAGAAGAAGCCGGAACCTATGTCCGCTCCCGTCCTCTCTTTAAGAACTGGGATGAAGAGATGATGGATCTCTACATAAAATACGGAATGAAACCTGGTGAATCCGGAGGACTTCAGCTTGCCTGTTCACCCCAGCGGGAAACAGCCCTGTTCATGGGAGGGATGCAGTATGACCCCTGGCCGGACTTGAGTAAAGTTACCTGTCCGGTATTGGTTTTGGAAGGTGAAAGAAGTGAAAACCGGCATTTTATCGATCTGCGCAAGGCGACGTCATTATTTCCAAAGGGGACTCATCAGGTGATCCAGGGGGCCGGACACCTTGTCCCCATGGAGAAGCCACGGGAAGTCGTGAGCATTATAAAGACCTTTTTTGATTCCATATAAATATGGGAAGCGTCCCTATATTTACTATCGTGACATACGGAATAGCTTTCAGCCCGGAATTCTCTTTACCGAACCGTCGGACATAAGTTCTTGGAGCTGGGCCAGAAGCTGTCGCTCCTGGGGATCGATTTTCATATCCGCATTTGCAAGGGCGAGGATCTTTTCGTACTCTGTGGTCGTAATCTGGTGATCTTCGATGGCCTTATCGATCATTACCTTCAATTTGGCGGCTTCACTGCTTAACATAAAATTCATCTCCTGATTGATTTATTTCTGCTTTTCACCGGATCGCCCTTTTCGAGCAAGGCGTATATAAAAGAGGAAGTCGGGAATGTCAAGGGACTAAATGCGGAGCTATTTTTTTAACGCCTTCGCAACCTTTTTCTGCCGTTTCAGGATCGCTTTCAGGGCTTTTTTGTCCGGTACGGGAGTTCCTAATTGACCGGATGCCATATCCCTTGCACTACGGGCGTCACGGTCGGGGTCTCTGCCGCTCTCCGCGGGTGGCGTTACATATCCGCTCCCGGCTTGCACAACGTGCATCTCCCGCACCATTTTCTCTTTTCCGGCCGTTTCAGCTTGTTTTTCCGGTTTTAAATTATTCTGCACCGCAGGTAAAGGCGGTTCCGCCGTCTTGCCGCCAGCTCTCCCGGTTTTGACCTTCGCGATTACGAATTGGGCAAAGCTCTTTCCGAACTGACCAATGAATCCCGCCGCCAAAACGACGATAGCCCACTGCAAAATCGACCAGGTTCTTACATCCAGGAACTCGGGCATATTTTTCTATCTCAAGGCGATAAAATTGGCCTTTTCCAGCCAATCGACAAGCCCCGCAATATCATTAACATAGAAACAGGGAACTTCCACCGTCAACGGTTCATCGCTGACCAAGGCGATAAGGTTGTCGTTTTCCCCGCACAGGCGCTCCCGTCTCAGGGACGGGCGAAATACCTCGATCTTGGGATAGGGGTTCTGCTTGTATCCCTCGACGATAATCAGGTCCACGTCCCGGATATAGCGGTCCCTCAGTTCGGCAATCTCGTAATCCCGCTCCGTATCTTCCACCACCGCCACTTGGTGGGGCGAGGCGATGACCGTCGTTCTGGCCCCGGCCTGCTTGTGGCGCCAACTGTCCTTGCCCTCGTGGTCGATGGCGAACCCGTGGCGGTTATGCTTGATCGTCGCCACCCGCCAGCCCCGCCGGATCAGCTCGGGGATCATCTTTTCGATGAGGGTGGTCTTGCCGGAATTTGATTTGCCTACAATAGAAAGCATGGGAATGGTTTTTGACATGATTCCTACATATCCGATTACGGCTCTCGACTCAAGAGGATTTCCCCGGGTAAAAGCAACTCTTGATCTTTATTGGTACAAGTATTAGAGTGTAAGTGAAGACCTTGATGGGTCATAGGTCTTTCAAATGTATAAGGGGCAGATGATTATGCAAAAAACAGATCAGAGTCAGGGTTCAGAGCCGTTTTCCGGTAGAGGGAAAGGCATTCGCAAGGAAAGACTAAAAAAACTAAGGCAGTTCCTGATCATTCTGGCAATGTTGATCCTCACCACAATACTCAATGTTTTTCTGGAATACATCATTCAGCCGTCTTCTTTAGTTTTTGTTTACCTTGTTCCAACGATTGCAGGTGCAATTTATTTCGGAACCTGGGCTGCGGTGTTATCTTTTGTTATCGGTTTTCTGATATTCGATTTTGGTTTTGTGGAACCATATTTCTCTCTTCATATTTCCAAACCACAGGATATCTATAATGTTACTGTCTATTTCACCATTGCCGCTCTTATTACTTATCTCATCAACCTTGTTCGGCGTCAGAATACATTCCTGAAAGGCAGGCTGGATCGCGTTTCGCTCATCGAAGATATGAGCAGAGATTTTCTGCTGCTTACCCCTATCGAACAGGGTTCTTCAACCCAAAACATCCCGGAATCTCTGCGAACAAGGGTGTTCAGCCAATTGGGACAGCTTGCTTTGAAGTACACAAAAGCGATCTTGGATGTGCCGGCTTTCGTCTCTTTCCGGGAAGAGGATGGAGGTCTTAAGGTTTGGGCGAAAAGCAGCGTTGACCTGGAAATCACTGAAAACGAGAATGATGCTGCAACCTGGTCCTTGAACAATGGAGAGGTCTCTGGTGCGGGAACTCATACCTATTCAGATACGCCATTCTATTTCATTCCGATGAAATCTCTTGAGGAGATTATTGGCGTGCTGGGAATCTTATGCGATTCTAAAGATCTTTTCCCGGAACAGCGCCGCCTTTTGGGAACGATCTCCAATTTGACAACGATAGTCGCAACGAGGTGGATGAGTCTGAAATCTTAGCGGACCTGATGCTTAACCTCAGGGATGGGGTTATGAATGTTTTATTTGCATTTTTCACTGTGTGGCGTTAGAACTCGCCCATGACTCTGCAACTCATGGACAGCGTTCGACAGATCCTGGCCGCTGTGGAGAAATCATCCGGCAAAACGATAACCTATATCGAAAAGCCGGATTTGCCTGCCCCAATCAGTTTCAATATCACCGACAAAGACGACCCTCAACTCAAGCTTTTCTACCACCCCCATCACGATGAAGGCGTCAATTATGACGTCGCGAATCAGGCCGGGCACATCCTCCGGCTCTTTGCCGCCCCGCCGGAAGAGCGGTTTGTCTCCGTGGCCAAC
>Ga0172379_10004578_pt1 | contig 20225 bp, 23 predicted proteins | sample GrowelOW334metaG_FD_119756 | JGI IMG/M metagenome (GOLD analysis project Ga0172379, IMG submission 119756) | Groundwater microbial communities from an aquifer near a municipal landfill in Southern Ontario, Canada - Groundwater well OW334 metaG | ecosystem: Environmental > Aquatic > Deep...
ACTTTTCCGGGATTGTGGGTGGCAAAAATTATTTTCATAATTTTATCTCCGTCGAGAAATTTGCCAAACTGAAGCAAGAGCGGAAAGAGTCGCGACAAGGAAAATTACTGAAAGCACGTTTTGCGGCACGCCCCAGCCGTAAAGTTTTGCGAGATCATAAAAAACGTAGATTGCAAAAGTGAACGCCAAGCCGTACATATACGAACGGCCTCGAAACGCGGCCACTGCCGAAAGAAGCGCGACCAGCCCTTCAATGGCGATTGAAATGAGAGGGATGAATTCCATAGAAAAAAGTTAAATTATCTTATATCATTATCCCAAAAAATTGGCTTTAAGTCAAAAAGAAAACCGTCTCTCCTCCCCCAACGAGAAACGGTTTTGTTTCGGCTCTTTATTTTTTCCTTTCGCCTACCACCCGCAGCCGATGCGGCCTAGATAGATTTGCCAATCCCCATCGTGGTCGTCGGACCAAGCGAAGATGTATTCGTGGCCAGTCCAGACCACGGCAACTTTCTCGCCGATTCTTTGGCTGGACGAAAGTTCAATTTCCGAGCCGAGCACTCCGCCGTTTTGGTCCAAACGGACAAAGTGCGCCGTCACTCTAGCTGAAGGGCCCGAAGCCTCGTCCCAGGTGAACCCGTATTCGCTTCCATTCCAGACGAGATTTACACTATAAATGAGGTTTGAACTGCTCGTTACCAGGACTTCGGGTGTAAGTGGCGTGCCAGCTGCATCAAGTCTCCGAAAGTAGATTTCGCTTGGGCCGATATCCATGTTTTTGGTCCAGACTAGCGCGAACCCCGAACCCTGCCAGGCGAGACCAACTTTTTCTCCAGTCCCTAGACCCGAACGAAACGAGTCAACAGTTGTAATCTCACCAATTCTTACGCCGGAGGGATCAATCCGCACAAAAAATATATCTTGGCGACCGGAAATTGAAACCGTATAGGCCAGGCCATATTGTGTCCCCGTCCAGACGAGTACACAAGAATAATCCTCTACATAACTTCCACTTACAACCGCCGTCTCGGAAGCAACCGGCGTGCCGTCGGGATTCAAGCGGATGAAATAGAGATCCATAGGGCTCGCCCGGCTGTCTTCAAAAGCAATACCGAATTCACTGCCCGTCCAAACGAGAGAAGTGAAACCGGTTCCCCCAACAAGATCCGAGTGATCCGTCAGCCGCGCATAGTCGCCAATTTTAGCCCCGTCTCTATCAAAACGAACAAAATATAATTCCGAATGAGCGCCAGTACTTTCGTCACTCCAAGCCATGCCATATTCTGTGTCAGTCCAAACAAGTGACGGTCCGTGATACCCCCGCGGGGCAGGAGTCACTCTAACTTCATCTCCAATTCTTGCGAGCGTTGTGTCGGCACGGGCAAAGTAGATATCCGCGTAGGAATACCCGACGCGCCAATCTTCCCAGGCGACGCCGAATTCCGTTCCTGTCCAAACGAGAGTGGGATAACTTCTCTGGTGAGCTAAATTCGTCAGCCGCGATTGGGCAAAAGCGTACGACCAAACCGCGGGGTTCAAGTCGTTACAGTCACTGCCGCCGCAGAGGTCGTCCATGTAAGTGTCACTATCTCGATCGCGACCAACATTTTGGCAAAGGCCAGAGAGACAAGAGTCTGCCGTACAGTCATTGCCGTCGCTGCAAGAAAGTTCTGCCGGAGATTCATCTGTCTCGCCATCGCAGTCGTTGTCCAAGCTATCGCAAGTTTCCGGCATGCCCGGATCGGAATTGCAGTATGAGCCAGAACCACCAAGCGAGCAGACGTAGATTCCATCACAGGGGTAAATTCCGCAGGCCGACCCAAGTTCTGGCCAGTCTTCGTCCGTCTCGCGGTCGCAGTCGTTGTCCAGCCCGTCACAAAGCTCCGGAGAAGGCGTGCCAATGTCCGCGCTGCAGATACTGCCGCCGAGCAGTGGCTCACACTCCCAAACCCCGCTCGCCCGACATTCGCCAAACCCCGCATCACAGGCAACGCCAAGCAACGGCCAGTCTTCATCAACTTCGCCATCGCAATCGTCGTCCAAGGAATTGCAACGCTCATCACGGATCTCGCGGTCACCTTCGCAAATCGTACCGCGATGAAGCGGCTCACAAACCCAGACTCCCGTCCGCTCGCAAAGCGGCGTTGGCCTGAAAGTGCAAGCGTCGCCAATCAAGGGCCAGGTTTCGTCGGTCTCGCTGTCGCAGTCGTCGTCCAGGCTGTTGCAGAGTTCTGTCACGCCAGGATGAATATCCGCATTCGCGTCGTCGCAGTCGCCTTCGGATTCAGAAACCGTGTCGCCGTCGTCGTCTTCGTCGACCCACGCTGTTGGCGGACAATTTACCCAAAGACGATTTGCCCCACAATTCGGATAAGCCGGGCTCTCCCCGTACGGATCAATCTTGTGGCCGCTCGCGTCGCGGACTTCAAAATGCAAGTGCGAACCAGTTGACCAACCAGAGTTGTCGCCAATCCCCAAGAGTTCGCCAGCCCTCACTTCATCTCCCACGCCAACTTCAAGGGTTCCTATTTTAAGATGGCCGTAGATAGTGCGGTAGCTATTGTTGTGACGTATTTGCACATAATTGCCATATACCCGCCTTCCGTGGTAAGTGTTTGCCCAGCCATCTTCCGCAATCTCTACTACACCTTCCGCAGTAGCAAATATTCCATCACCGTCGTCGCGGACGTCGTAATCAATACCGCCGTGACAAGCACCGGACGCAGTCCGATAACCGCAGAAACCGGCGGTAATGACTGGCGTTCTCGTGATGGGCAGATACAAAAATTCCTCTGCCCCGGAGACGCGCGGCAACAAAAACCAGAACATCAAGCACAGCGTACCCATCCTGATATTTTTCATTGTCCTTCTCCTACTCTATCTCGGTGAGATTGGTGATCATACTTTCGGCAGTGGGGACGTAACTTGTGCCGTCTGACACGAAGAGTCTCAAAATCCCATCACGAAGAGGAATCAGGTAGACCCTGTCATTTTGCTCAAGGATATTGGAATAGTAAATGATCTTCTTTACTATTCTGCCCCCGAACGTTGTGTCCTCGGCCGAAACAACGTCCGTGTAGTCTGACATCGCACCTTCCACTGTCCCAGCATCATGGAAAATCATGATTGGAAACAACGGTTCTGGCGGCATAGTTACCGGCAGTTCTTGATCCGAAAAGGCAAGCGTCACCACTTCCTCACCCTCAACCGTCTCACCATACTCGTGGTACTGCCAGCCGGTGGGGTAAATGAAATTCACACCCCACCTCGTATTCTCGTACTCCGTCCAACCGGCCGGAACTTCTCCGGTCGTATCGGGCGTGACTTCTGGCGTGTTGTCTTGGGAAGAGTCAGACACTTCGTTCGTGTCCGAGTTTGTATCGGTGGGCGCCGCGGAATTTTTTCCGCAACCCCAACCAACCAACACCAACGCGCCAATGATCGCCACAACGAAAACGATTCCCTTCTTCATTTCTCTTTCTCCTTCTCCGCCAATGGCGGAATTGTTAAAGAGCCGACCTTTTGTCCCTCCTTCAAAAAGGTTAAGCATAGATTTTTCTAATTTTAAAAATTAAAAACTTTTTCTTTCTTAATTTTACCACAAAAAATTTATTAAACAAAAAAGCGGCCGCTCGGCCGCTTTTCAATTACCAATTTCTATTTACCAATTACTCAATCACTATCGTCCCCATAATTCTATCAATCACCCCGTCCAAATCAAATGCTTCCCGCTCGGCCGCGCATTCGCTCTGTTTTGGATCATCATAATTTAAACACTGCGGATAGCGCAAAACAAAATTCAAAGAAATAATATCGCCTTCGCGCGCCGTCGTATAAGTATAAGTTGTGTACGCGCTTCCGGCGGCAGCTTCGGTTTCGGCTGTAACACAATAAACTCTATCGTCAACTATTCTCCGCACCACCCTCCTCGGCAGGCTGCTTTCCGCCGGAGTTTCCGCACAAGAAAATACGCCCGTCGCCATCATCACTTTTGGCGGCCATTCATGCGTGTCAATATATTCTGCCGTCAATTTTTCCGGATAACTAAATTCAATCACGCCATCGCTCGAAGTTTTCCAGCCGGGAGATAAAGGACAAGCCTCAAATTCGCAGTTCGGCGGCACCCGGCCGACAGAACTGCCGTCCGGACAAATTTTGGCTTCGAGTGTACAGACCACCGGCTCGGGACAAGGCGAAAATTCGCAACTCGGCGCGACTCTTGAAACATAACTTCCATCAAAACAAAGTTTGGCGTCGGCCGCGCAGAAAACCGGCTCGGGAGTTTGCTCGCCAAAAGTTTGCCAAAGGAAAAGCCCGCCCGCGGATAGAATTAAAATGGCAATAAGTACGACTAAAAATTTATACATACGTATTTCAATTATCAATTACTATTTACTAATTATTTCAAAATCTCCGTATTCGGCAAAGTGGAACTTATTTTTTCCAAATCGGCCGCGGAAATATTATTATTGCCCGAGACGTCAAGAATTTCAAGCTGCGTTAAATTTCCAATTTCGTAAGGCAATCCGGTCAATTGATTGTTTGATAAATTCAAAATTTTCAATTTTTCCAACTGCCCGACTTCAGCCGGCACGCCGGTAAATTTATTGCCGCTCAAATTCAAAATTTCCAAATTTTTAAGTTGTCTCAATTCCGCTGGCAGGGCGCCCGTCAAATTATTTCCCGAGAGATTTAATTCGGTTAGATCAGTCTGATTAAAAACACTCATCTCCACTCTGGTCAGCCCTTGATTGCTTAAATCCAAATAATTCCATTCCGCGGGAACATTCGCGTTGCCATTTGCATTGCCATTAACATTTCCGTTTTGATTTTCCGCAAAACATCCGGCTCCGAGCAAAACAAGCGCGAAAGCCGCGATGAGTAAGGGGAAAATAAATTTTTTTGACATAATAGTAAAGTTATTTTAATTAAACGTAGAATTATTATAACAAATTTGGATGAATCTTGCATTAAAGATCCACGGCGGAGTTTTACCAATCAGCAATTCCTTCCTGCCCGTCGTCCCCGTCTTCTTCTTCCACCGCCGACTTTCTTATCCGAAGATATCTCGTCGGACACCGGACGCTCTGATAAATTTTTACCACCGCAAACGCCAATAAAATTATTATGCGCTTCTAAAATATTGTCAGGGGTCATTTTGAAAAATTCTCCCGCTGTCCCAACCGAGCCGGCGCGAAATTCCTCGTCTTTGGCCAAAATTTCCGGATGCACCCGAAAGGCGCGATCATTCCAGCCGAGAAGATAAATGCCCGAAAGTTTTCGGACCCGCGAGAGCGCGACATAGCCCTGCCCAAATTCAAAAACATCGGAAAGATCCATTACGGCTTCGTCCAAACTCATCCCCTGACTTTTGTGCACCGTAATCGCCCAAGCAAGACGAAGCGGCAACTGCGTAATCCGGGCGCGAATTTCTCCGTTTTCCTCAACCATCCAATCCATCGGCGAAACTTTTATCCGCCTTCCGCCTCGTGTCGCGACAATCGGAAAACCGCTTTCGCTATCAAATCCCGAAACCTCGCCCAACGTGCCGTTAACAAATCCCTCTTTCAAATTATTTTTTGTAAACATTACCGCCGCGCCGATTTTTAAGTAAAGCGTTTCCGGCGAGAGACATCCTTTTTGAAGCGCCGCGACTTGCGCTCTCGGGCCCTGCGATGACATTTCAAAAACTTGCGGCTCGCCAAAAATTTTCCCGAGCATTTTATTGTTAATGCTGTCCACGTCGGCATTCAGAGAAAAAAGTTTTGGCACGCCCTCCGGCGCCTGATTGGATTTTATTTTTCGCGTTTCAAGAGCGCGAAGATGATTATTGGAAAAAACATTTCGTCTGATTGATGAAAGAATGGAAAGAAAACTCCCGTCGTCTTGCCGATGCTGTTCGGTAAGATAGCAAACGGCCGGCTTGGCCTGCCCCCAGGCCGGAGAATCATACGCAAAACGAACCCTGGGTTCGTCAATTAACACGCCCTGCCGGTCGCCCTCCGCCTCAAACTTTACAACCGGCGGAAGCTGGAAAAAATCTCCGACCAAAACTATCTGCATGCCGCCGAATGGTTCCGCGTTCTGTTTTATTTTTCGGCAAACAACATCAACCATGGAAAGCGTCCCGGCGGCGAGCATTGATACTTCGTCAATAATCAAAACTTTGGCGCGACGGACGCGTTTTTCAATATGCTCATTTAAAACAATCCGGCCAAGATCGCGCTTGTCCAGTTTTGTTTTGATTCCGATTCCGCTCCACGAGTGAATCGTCACTCCGCCGAGATGTGTCGCGGCAATTCCCGTTGAAGCCGTGATCGCCGGATCAATTCCCCGCTCGCTCAAATATTTTACGTATTGATTGACCGTATGCGTTTTTCCCGATCCCGGCTCGCCGGTCAAAAAAACATTCGCCCCAGTTTTTAAAATTGAAAGCGCTTCTTGTTGCGTCATTTGATTATTATCTATTCTGAGAAGTAAAAAAATTAAAACTTGATGTATTTTTCCCAATATCCAAAAAGATCTTTCGTCGCCCGCAAATCCCCAACATTATATTTCGCGATATCGGCGAATCTTTTTTCCTTAAATAATCTCCCAACATCGTCTCCCGTCACTCCCCCGGCTTTCGGACTTTTTATGCCAAAAGCCCGGCTCCAAAGATGCAAACTGCCGTTGCGGCGCACGGCTCCGTAAAAAGATAGTTGATCAAATAAATCAATGTGCTTGGCGTCAAATTTTTGACTGTTCAAATAACGATTGGACATTAAATCTTTGCTCGGCCTGATTCCATGAACCGCCGAACGAACCGTCAAAAACGGCACGTCAAAACTTCGGCCGTTAAAACTTACAAACTCTTGATATTGCGCCGCCCCCGCCCAAAAATTTTGGAGCATTTCCTTTTCCGTCATTTGCTTAAACTTAATTCCCTCCTCCTCAAATTCCGGAATACTTTCTCCCGGCGCCTGAAAGTACACAGCTCCTTTATTTTTTTCATTATCCAAAACTCCGATGGCCACAATCTCCCCGGTCAACGGCGAAAAACCCAATCCGTTTTTCAAATCTTCCAGGGCGACCCGATATTCATCTTCCCCGGAAGATTCTTTTTTAATCCAACGAGTTAAAATTTCTTGCGTGGTTAGATCAAGCGCGTCAAAATCCTCGCCGATGGTTTCTATGTCAAAAATTAGCTTGGACATGGTTTTTAATAAGTTATTTCTTTGCCTCAACTTTTAAACTTTCCAAGGCCGCGCCCTGATATTGTCTTTTGCTAATATCCTTATCTTCCGACAAAATTTTAACTTTAAATCCCGCGCCTCTAACAATCTTCAAATAATCATTTTTCAATAGTGCCCCGCCCACGCACCCGGCGATTAATTCTTCATTACGCCTCTGCGCCAAAGAAAGTTTTTTTAACAAGACAATATCCGAAACATACATTCTGCCTCCGGTCTTAAGAACTCTGTACGCTTCGCCGAAAACTTTTGCTTTATCCGGGGCAAGATTTATAACGCAATTGCTTATCACGACATCAATGGAATTATTATCGACGGGTAAATGTTCAATATCGCCCAATCTAAACTCCACATTTTTATAACCATATTTTCTGGCATTGACCCGCGCCTTGTTAATCATCTCTTCTGTCATATCAACCCCGATCACCCGGCCGGAATTTCCCACTCTTTTCGCCGAGAGAAAACAATCAAAGCCCGCTCCTGAACCAAGATCTAAAACAACATCACCCTCTTTTATTTTTCCCATGGCCACGGGGTTGCCGCAACCAAGACCGAGATTCGCGTCCGCGACGGATTTTATTTCCCGGGAGGAATAGCCAATGCTTTTTGATATTTTTTCGTTATCAGTTTTGGAAGCGCAGCCGCAACTGCAGCTGCAACTTTTCCCCGCCGCTATTTTGCCGTAAAAATTCTTAACTATTTTTTTGATTTTATTTTTCTTCATTTTTATAAATTACTATTTACGGATTATTAGCCAACTCATGCACCTGCCAGATATCGCCATTTTTTTCTAAAGTAATCCATCTTGAATTTTGCCCCTGGTTCCAGCCATATCCCTCGCCTTCGGGAGTAACGCTGACCTCGAGATCAACTTTAAAAACCTGGCGCACTGAAGTCCATTCTTCTTCAAAAACCGGGTTCGCACTTTTCACCTTCAAAGATTGAATCGTATTAAAATTTGTTTTCCACATATCTTTTGTCCCCTGGTTGGCGTCCATCATGGAAATTGCTTCATCAAATTTTTTGTCAGATAAAAGCGAGAAAAATTCTTTGGCCCGTTCAATCTGGCTTTCCGATTGTTTGGGCGGCTCCACTCCTTTTTTTAGTATCTCGGCCACTTTGGCGGCAAAATTTACCACCTCTTCTTCGGAGAGTGCTTTTCCCGAACTCCGGTTTACGGAAACAAAATGATCCGGATCAAGCACGAGATAAATTGAATTGATGAGCCCGTCTTCCTGAATGGCCAAAAAATGTTCCATTTTTATTTTATCGCTTGTCTCCAATTTTCTTCCCAAATATTCCTGCCCTTGCTTTTGTTTTAGAACATTTAGATTTTCATAATTCAAACTGACATAATCTCCGCCGGGCATATTGCCGCTTGGGATTTTGTAATAGTCCTCGCTCCAGGTTATAAAATACTCGCAGTAATCCAGCTGCCCAGGCCCGCTTTCGGTTTTAACAATCGGCTTGCCAATCGCCCCGCCGACAAACTCCCCGGAAATTTGGCTGCACATATCGGTGATCACCGTCGCCCCAGTACTAGTTTGGTTTTCATTATCATTCCCAATTTTTTCTCCGCATCCCGCGCCGAGCAAAACCAAAACTCCCAGAAGCAAACAGACCGAAATTTTTTTCATAAATTTTAAATTATAAAGCATAAATTTTATTCGCAAAAACCTACCAAAACTTCTTCCGGATAACCCAGGGCTTTTATTTTTACGCAATCAACTGAACCATTGCCTTCGTAATCGACTGCCCAGGCGCCGTCCACGAGACGCGCCAAAAATGCCCCTCCCTCGCCGGCGACTTCACCGAAAGAGATAATGCCGGCGGCAAAATTATTCTGCAGCGCGGTAATTCTAACATGGGTTTGGGCAATGGTCTGCTCGTGTTCTGAAGAAAAAATTGGGGCAAGAGCGGCTTCTTCCGCGTCATAACATTTTTCTTCCCAGACTCTCAAACATTTTTGCTTGGATTCGCACCAAGAATAACCGGCCGCGATTAAACATCCATGCGCGTCTGTTTGCCCGCCGATCAATGGCTCGTTGGTGTTGGCGTTGGCATTGGTGTTGGTGTTGGCATTTTGATTTCCAACCGAACATCCGGCACCGAGCGTGGCCAAAAGGGCTATTGCACCCAAGGTTGCGATAATTTTTTTGTTCATAAATTTTTCAAATTATTTTTTCCAACGTTTGAGGTTTGGCAGAACGATCCGCGCCAATTTTTCCGCTTCGTCTTCGGGCATACCCATCTGTTTGGCGATAGCAATATTTTTAGCGATTTTTTCTTCAAGGGTTATTCCCTCGTCAGTAAATTTTCCATTTTGAAAACAGTAATGGCAATAATCCGCGTTTGAAATCCCGTCGGCGTTAGTTCCAAAATCTTCCGATTTTCCGAGCGGCATTCCACAGCTTTGGCACATTAGTATTTCCATAGATTTAATTTTATTTCTTTTTAAAATTTACCAGTTTCAATTTTTCGCTTCTCGACATTTTTTTAATCCGGCTTTCTTCTTTTGAAGCCGCCGAGCGATTCTTAAATTTTTTTGAAAAAATCAGTTTCACCGGCCGGCGGGTACGGGTATACCTCGCGCCAAGCTTTGACGAATTGTGCTCCATGGCTCTCCGGGCCGGATCAGTCGTAATACCGGTGTACAAAGTTTTATCGGAACACTTGAGGATGTATAAGTAATACATATTCAATACCGCATCTTTGGCCAATTTTATTTTTCGTAAATTTATCGCTTAAAATATTATCTCACTTTTTTCAAACTTAAACAAACTTTAAAAACCCCATCATCGCGTCTTAAAAACTGAATATAACAGATGTAAGACTTGACAACTATATGCCACCCTGCTACAGTAAAAAACTAGCCTCTCATGCGGAGCTAGCCACCAACAGCTTTGGCTTTGGGGAACGTAGGCTTTTAGCCTCGTAAAAGGTCGTTTAGCAATAGCTAATACCATTAATTTATTTTAGTTATTGTTATACCGCATGGAAATAGCGGTTTTTATTTATTTAAATTTATAAAAAATATGCAAACCCTAATTAAGTTCACCGTAGAAAGTTTTCGCCGCTTGCCATCTCCTTACGATGAGCAAGGTCGAAAAATGTACACGGCCGTAGTCAGTGTCAAAAATATACCCATCGAAATCGATGAATGGCGCGAACTTAATGTACGCGATCCGATGGAGAACAAAAGCGTTCCCAAGGAAATTGCCCAGTCTCTAGCTGAAGAGCCCGAAGAATTCTTCTTCAAAAACAGGGGCTTGCTTATTCTCGCCGATCGCGTTGAGTTCGATAACGTAACTAATAATCTTGAGCTCATCTTCTCGGACAAAAAAATGAACGGGCTGGCTGACGGCGGGCACACTTTCCGCGTCATTCAACGCCATTTATCATCCTTGTCCGAAGAACAGCTTAAGTTATTAAATGCCTACGTGAAACTAGAAATCCTCGAAGGCTTCAAGACCCGAGAAGAAGTTGTCCCAATAATTGATGCACGCAATAATTCAACGGCTGTTGCCGAACAAAGCTTCCAAGAATTACTCGGCGCATACGAGTCGATTAAAAAGGTTCTATCGGGTCAGCCATACTTCAATCGTGTTTACTATAAACAATATGAGGAATTACCCGATGGAACTGCAAAAGATATAGATATCAAAGAAATTTTATCATATCTTATTTGCTTCGACGTTGAAAACTTTGATCGGAAAAACCATCCAATCAAAGCCTATTCCGGTAAAAGCAGTGTAGTCGGACACTTTGCTTCACACGAGAATCTTCTGACCCGTATGGCTCCCATGTTGCCAAAGATTCTCGAACTTCGTGACCTGATATATGAAGGTTTGCCTGAAGCATATCGGGGATCCTTCGGCAAACTAACCGACGTTATAACAATTAAGCAAGGAATGAAAAAGGAAGAATTGTGTTTCGTCGGTCGTACGAGCAATTACCGTATACCCGACGGTTTCATCTACCCGATCCTAAACTCTTTCCGAGTTTGTGTCGCAAAAAAGAACGGGCATTATCAATTTGGAAAAGATCCCGTAACGCTTTGGAGTACGCTACGAGAAGAGCTGGCCGATGCCGTCGTAGAACAGGCTAAACGTATTAAAAACCCAAACCAACTGGGCAAGGATGTTGGTACCTGGACTATCTGTTATAAAACTACTGAAAACGAAATTCTCCGGAGCTCTAGTTAATAAGGGCCGTAATGTGAAAGCTAAAAAACCCAGCTTCGGCTGGGTTTTTTAATAAATTAAATAATTTTTATGTTTCTGGCGAAAATAAATCGACGAAAATTAGCGCTTAAAAAATAAAAATATGTTGTAGCTAAAATAACAGCTAAAAAAGATTATGCGGGTACCGGCAAACCAAGTTTTTGCAAAGGAAGATAATCAAAATAATATTGGCAACCTACTGAAATTATATAATCAAGAACATCCTTATATACTTGGTTTCTAAACCAATCGCTTAAAATATAAATATATTCAACCTCAATGTTTAGCGGGGCCATTAGTTTCGCATATTGCTTTCTTTTAAAATCACATGTCTGTAACTTTTCGTCTACTGAGCCAGAAACTTTTTGAAATTTTACTTCAATGACAAATAAGGTATTGTTGACTATAACATATATGGCTTCGTCTGGAAGCAATTTTTTCGAGATAATTTTTCGATAATCAACCTTTTTTAATTCTAAAAATTTATAAAGGGCATTCTTCTTATAACTACGAGCTACTTCTTCGCCATTATAATATACTGCATTACCCCTTATCTTATAACCACGCTTAGATTTCAAAAGAGAGAGAACATCTTTTTCTTTTTCAAAATTTAGTCCTGTGATTGTGTTACCCCCGCCTTTTCCTTTTTCTTTCATATTAATTATAGTTTAAGATTTTTAAATCTCTTGATTGATAAGTCCAAGTATTTTTTATCGAGATCAATCCCTACAAATTTTCTGCCGTGCAAAAACGCCGCCAAACCAGTGGTGGACGATCCGGCAAATGGATCCAAAACTACATCGCCCTTACTCGTACTCGCCAAAACAATTCTTGATAACAAATCAAGTGGCTTTTGTGTTGGATGTTTCCCAAATATTTTTTCTTCCCGCTTTGGAGGATAAATTGCCCACACACTCCTCATTTGCAAATTAGGTTTTTTTATAAAGTCTTCCGGCCAACTGCCATTTTTCATTAATTCATAGTTAAATTTATGTTTTGCTTCTTTGTCTTTGCGCGCCCAAATTAATGTTTCGTGGCTAGCGGTAAAAAACCTACAACTTAAATTGGGCGATGCATTCGGCTTAAACCAAGAAATATCATTCAATATATGAAATTTATTAACCTGCAGCGCAAATCCACATTGGTAAATTGAGTGATATGTTCCGCTAATCCAAATCGTACCGCCCGGTTTTAAAACTCGGTGGCAAACTTTAGTCCAGGCCAGATGAAACTCAAAATCTTTTTTTAAGCCGTTACTTACATCCCATTGCCCTTTATTCACGCTCGCCATTTTCCCGCCATTACAAGTAAATCCCCCATTAGATAAAAGATATGGTGGATCGGCAAAAATCATGTCGACTGAATTTTCTTTTAGAGTCGACAAAAAATTTAAGCAGTTAGCTTGATATAAAGTAAAGCCTGGTTTTGAATAATATGGTTTTACCATTTTCTATCACTAAAATAATTAATTCATTATCTCAGAAAATCGCCCTGAAGTAAAGGAACTAAAAGCGCAGGGAAAAATCCCCGCGCCTATGCTTTATTTTGATTACCAACAAAAATTACTTATTTTCTTTATCCAATTTTGCGGCAGCTTCCGGCGTAGACACTGACTTACTCATGAAAAATAATCTGACAATGCCCCAGGCAACGAGCAAGTAGACTGCCATGGCTAAAAGCGTGGTCCATTCAAAAATACTGCCTTCGACCTTCGTAGTACGAAAGACTGTAAGGAACGGCGCGGCAAAAATATAGCTGACAGCGTAAATAAAGCTGGTGAAACCGGCTGCAGGATTCGCGGCGAGTAGTTTTAAAATAAATCGAAACGCCAAGAGCACTTCGATGAGGCCCACAAGATACCAGACAATTTGGGTGCCGCGGTATAACGGCTTAGTAGTGCGAGAGATGGATGAGTCCATATATTTTTATATCTAATAATTATCTCTTGAATTTTCCCAACGCGGTTACGACCATCGCCGCGTATTTGTTAATTACAATTTATTTTTAACATAATATATTCAGCGCTTAAATTTATAACCGCGCCGATAAAATTGGATCCCCTATCGTATAGTTCGTAAAGAAAGCCTCGGGCACATCTTCAATTTTTTTGTTCCAGTCGGATCCATAGAGCGCGGTGGCGGTTTCTCCGGATTGAACCCAACGCAAGACTCCGCCTTTTTCCACGGCATAAACTTTGGGATCGGTCTGCATTTTTACCATTTTCACGCCCGGACGAAAAGTCACATTTCCTCCGAAAGGAATTGCCGCAAGTTGGGCAGAGGTAATGGTGAGAACTCCGGTGAAGTTTGTATACCAAGTGAAATATGTTTTGTTGTTGGGAAAGACATAACGCCGGCTGTCGGCTCCGCAATAATAAACCGCGGTGGAGGTCGAAACTTTTAACCTTGATCCGGAAACGCAAAGCACGGGCGGGGGGATGGAGACAAGACTCTTGTCGGTATTAATGTCCGGACTCGCGCCTAGCGCGTCGGCGATGCTATAACTGCCGGGATAACGCGCGGCCACCAAACTTAAATATGGATCAATCGCCGTGCCGTCGGGCAGACGAATTTCAAAATGAAGATGAGCGCCAACATTTTCGGCGTTGCCGCTGTCTCCCATCCAGCCGATAAGCTGGCCCTTCGTGACAAGCGCACCGTGGACTATACCCGGAGCGTAAGCATTCGCCGTGCCGCCCAAACCATCATCGGTTCCGGGCGTATCATTGTTAACATGCAAATAATGATAGGTATAACCATCGAGGTCTATCAAAGTAATGGCATAACCATAATCGGCTTCGGGCTCTACAATATAACTCACTCGTCCGTCAATCGCCGAATAGAGCGGCATCATTTTTTGGCCCATGAGATCAATGCCTTCGTGCGAATGGCCATAACGGGCATCGCCAAAACTGTCGGTGAAGGTGACCGAGGGATCGGTGGGAAAAAAAATTGACCTCGTTTCCGCGGCAAAAACGCCGGGCACCTTAAAACCGAGGGCGGGCGAAGCCAGAAGAAAAATGGCGGTAAAAATTATGAATATTTTTTTCATTTTTAATTAATCATTCGTAAATAACCTCTGATCTTTTATTAATTATCCCAGAAAATTGGTTTGAGGTCAAAACAAAAAGCGCGGGGAAAAATCCCCGCGCCTATATTTTCCTTTCTCTATTTTAATTCCCTGTCCTCATGGGTAGCGCTGGTTCTGTAAGCGGTTTGCTTTCTAAAATCGCCGGAGGAGTAATCGTATTGTTCGCTTCCGCGGCGTCCAAAATTTCTTTCACCAGCGGAATCACCACCACTTCTTTGTTATAATATTCATCCGCCTGGCCTTTATCAACGACCGGGAAAACAAGAGCCGGAACGAGAAGATCGTCGTTTTCCGTGTCCGCATATTTAAAATATCTCATATACTGAATTTCCGGCGTGCCGAGTTTCACTTCCACTTTTTTCACCTCAAAATTTTCCATCGGATAATCTCCCTGTGGCCAAAGATCTCCTTGCAAGGCAAACCTCATCACTCGCTCTTTATCCGTTTCCATGGCGTAATTTGAACTTTGATAATTTTGCGTTTGAAGGCCATAGAGGCTCGTCACTTTCATGGTCCTGATATTTATATTCACAGAAAATCCCACCTGGCTATATCCGCCCTGCTCCCAGGCTTCTTTCCCGTTTACAAGCAAGGGGTACAAAACCGTCATCGTGTCGGGAATCCAAACATCCGCGGCTGGAACATTTATATATCCCAGTTTAGAACTCTGGCTAACTTTTGGCGCGCCATAATTTCCCCGGTCAATTCCGTAGCGGGTCATAAAATTATTGGCTGCCTCAATTAATTTCTCATCAGAGGGCACATCAGACTGGCTCAAACGCGGCAAAGAGCCATAATCTACCGGCATAGTTCTCTGCCAATTTTCATACATGGAAACCATTCCTTCGTAAGGATTAAAATCAACAAGATATCCGCCGTCACGATCTTCGGCAAGCGAGAGAGTTTGAACTTTAACGTTGCTCAATTTGCTAGGATCAAAAAGTCCAAAACTAATTTTGTCCAAAACTGAATTTAAATTTTCACTGCCATAGCTTTTTAGCCGTTTCAAAACCGCGACCTCGCTTACCTCGGGCAAAGAAAAATCTTCACCTTCATATATGTAGCTATATTTTGTCGCGTATTGCGGCGGCATCATTTTTATATCCGGCGCCACGGCGTTCGTTCCCCCGCCTCCGCCCAATCCCAAAGCCGGGCGGGAAGTAGAAGACGGAGCTTGCGGCGAGGCAATCGGCGCGGTGACACCCGAAGAGCTGTCCGATTCAGCGCCCAGAAGACCTTGGCTTGAACCTCCAAGATCGCCAAACGCCCGCTCGCCGGTTTCTTCCACTCTCACTCCCTTAGAAAAATTCGCCAAAGGATTTCCCGCTCCGAATTCTGGCATACTAATCCAACCGTTTTGCACGGCCGGCACAACTAAAATCACTGCCAAAACAATTGTTGCGGCCGCTAAAGATAATCCCCACCAGAAAACCAAATTTTTCCAAAGCGACGGCCGAGCACTTCCCGCTTTTTCCAATTCCTCGGCGCGCGCGAGCAATTTCATTTTCAATTCTTGCCGAAAATTTTCATCAAATTTATCCTGGGGTTTATTGGCAATCATTTTAGCCATAGTGGCCTCCAATTCTTTTTGATATTTTTTTAAACCCGGATCAATGATAAAGAGTTCGTTTAAAATTTCTTGGATTATTTTTTCCATACATTTTTTAAGATTAAAGATTTAAAAGTATAAAAAGTAAAAACGCCGCCGCTCCCATTTCCGCCCGGAGCTTCCCTATCTCGCGGGAAAAAATCATTTTACAGTTTGCTTCGGAAAGTCCAACGATTTCGGAAATTTCCCGATAAGACATTTCTCCCCAAAGCCGCATCATAATAATTTCCCGATGCGCCGGGGAAAATTTCACTAAATATTTTTTTACCTCATTTAATTTTTCTCGCACATCTAAATCAACTTCTAAATTTTCCAGAGCGGCCAAATCCCAAACATCTTCAATATTTTCACTCGGCCGGGCGGCTCGATAATGATCGATCACGGCGTGGCGGGCAATGCCATAAAGCCAGGCAGAAAAGCTCCCGCGGCTAATTTTGTATCCGCTGATATTTTCCAAAACTTTCATAAAAATATCAGAGACTAAGTCTTCAGCCGTTTCTTTATGATAAGTTTTGTAATAAACGAAGCTGTATATTTTTTTTACATACGCTTCGTAAAGCTCGCCAAAGCCCTCAAAGTTTCCGGCTTGACAGGCTAAGATAGTTTGTTTTTCTTGGATTGAATCCATATAAAGGGTAAACCCTTTGTTATCTGCGCTCGTTCGGAAATGAATAAATTCATTTCTCTCACTCGCTTGATAATAATTCCGGAATTAATGAAGCTTCTACTATTATTTACGATTTAAAAATAAAAAGGTAACAGCTTATTTAATTGTACCACAAAAAGAGCCGGCTGCCTTGACTTTTTTAAAAAATTGAACTTAAATATATTGATCGAGCACAATTGGAAAGGGGGACCAATGATCCTCGAAGAATTCATTCAGAAAAATCGGCTCTGCGGCCGAGTGATCGAGACGCACGACACGAACGGCTACGCTTTCAAAGGCACCGTGAAGAGGTTCTGGCAGGAAGGCAACATCGTTCATTTCGAACTCGCAAACTACGCTCGGAGGTACGAAGCCGAGGGGGGTTCCTGGCGGCATTTGCCCAACTACATTCTTTCTTTGGGTGGGAAGACGCCGACCGAAACGGCTGAGGGTGGAGTGGTTTTTTTCTCCCTCCCCGGAAACGGCCGAGGCTATTTCCTGCCCAGAGGAACAAAGGCAGGGGAGGAAAGAAATGCCAAACCTCTCTGACCGAGCGGTGAACGCGGTCATTCTTGTTCTGGCCCTGGGGCTCGCCGCTCTCTATGGCGGGGCGACCTCGCTCGCGCTCTGGTTTTTCGAATACCCCGAAGCCTGGGAGATCGGCAGCTTGGTTTTCCGCGTCGCCGGCGGACTTGGCCTCGTGGTCGCGCTCCTTTTCATCGCCTACTTCTCGCCGAGCCGCCCGTTCGGAAAACCGATGAGCAGATTCGAAATCTTCTTTTTCTATTTCGCCTGCTTCGCCGGTTTCCTCTTGACTCTTCCGCTTGGTCTCCTGAGTTTCGGCCGCTTCTGGCGCGGGCTCCTTGGAGGACCAAAAGAAGCGGGACGCTCGTAACACCTGTTTCCACCGCGAATTAACCTTCGCGGTCTTTTTTATAAAAAAAGCGCCGCAAGCATTGCTGCCTTTGGCGCAAGAGTTCTTTACTCTTTTCCCCTCCTCTTTTTTGACGGCGAGCCATACGGAATGGCCGCAGTCACTTCTTCCCTCCTTTTCCGCCGCGTCTTGCCGGATAGCGAATAGTTGGCGCACCGGGCAATTCCCCTTCCCACCAGCCGCCAAGCCCATCGCACTCTAGGCAAACTCCCGGCAGAAAACGTCGGCTCGTTGGCTTCCGACACCTCGGGCAGTCACAGACCCGCCGGCCAAGGCAGTGCGGGCAGGAGTGCCAGACCGAATCGCTCACTTCCCCTCAGCTCTCCTTTCTTTGGCCCATCCGAGCTCTTCGAGGGGTTCTACCTCATCCCCCGCGTCTGCTTCATGGCGAAGGCCACGAGTCCGTCGAGCTCGCGCGGCGGCGGCTTGGGCGTGGGCGGCGGACTTGCATAGAGGATGATGGGCCACCTGCCCTTGTGGTCGCAGAGGGGGCACCCTTTACCCCCGCAGGACTTGCAAGTTTGCCAGATTGACGCCGCCACATTCCCCTTCACTCTCGGCATTCCTTGTTTCTCCTTCCCTTTCCTTCAGAAAAACCTCGGATCCCGTGCCGAACACAATATCAATAAATTATCACTGAAAAAAACCTTTGTCAAGATAAAATTTTACAGAAAACAAAAAAAGTCTGCCACAAGACAGACTTTTTATTTATTATTTTCTAATTATTTTTCAAGGCCAAACGTGACGGACACCGTCGCGGATATTTCCTTTTCTTTTGTCGACAAATCGTAGGCACCGTAATCAGCCACATCAGTTGAGTTCGGCGGCAAAATTTGGATTACGCCGGTCTTCGCCGTGGTCGGTTCGCCGACTTTCAAGCCGGAGCCGCTCGCGATCGCCTCGGCTCTGGTTTTCGCGTCCGCGGTTGCCGCGGCAAAAAGTTCTGGGCGAAGTTCAGTCAATTTTGTGTAATAATATTCAGTTCGCTGATACTCAGGAACAAGGCCCAAGGCAACGAATTTTTTTGTTTCATTGGCCAGGCGGTCAACTTTTTCTATATCATAACTTTCCACTCGAAGTTCTACTCGGACGTTGTAGCCAATAATATTTTGCGTGTAGCCGTAGCCGGGCAATTGTTCATAAACCGCATCTGTCTGCACGGGCAAAAAAGTTATGCCTTTCGCGTCAATACCGAGGTCTGTTACAATTTTCGTGATTTTTGTTTTGTCGCTCGCAACTTTATCAATTGTCTCCGCGAGATTTTCAATCGTCGCCCGGCGCGTAAAATTTGTTGTCCATTTTGCAAGATCCGCTTCCACTAATTTTTTTGTTGAGCCTGTGACGGTCAGCCCGCCAGTTTGGCGGCTCTGATAAAGTTTATCTCCTAAAAGATAAAGCCCTCCCAAAAGCGCGAGACCGAGCATAACCGCCGCCGCAACAAGTCCGCCGCGGCAGCATGATTTTGTCTCACAGCATTCTTTTTTCTCTTCTGCCATAAATTTAAAAATTAAATAATTATTTTCTTTCTAAGTTGATTAATACTATCTCCGGCCTAGCAAATGTTCTCATCGTTATTCCCCAAGCTCCGAGTCCGCTTGAAGTATAAATCGCAAAATTTTCTTCTTGATGCAAACCATAATCATAACCACGAAAAATAATTTTGCCCAAAATGCCAAAGGGGAAAACCTGGCCTTTGTGAGTATGCCCGGAAAGCATTAAATCTACCCCTGCGTTTTTTGCTCGATCAATCTCAAGCGGGCTGTGATAAAGAAGAATCGACGGGTCCTCGGGATTAAAATTTTTAATTCCCTCAATCGCCGCTTCTATGTCTCGCGCCTCGCTCCCCTCGGGAAAGCTAATGCCGACAATTTGCAAACCGTCTAACATCACCACTTCGTCTTTTAAAATTATAGTTTTAGTCGTGTCCAGGGTTTCATACGTTCGCTCTAACCCAAAATATGTTTCATGATTGCCGGTCACAAAATATGTTCCGCTTGGAGCTTTTAGGCTGTTCAACGGCGAGACAGATTGAGTTAAATTTTTTCCATCCATTCCGTCAATCAAATCTCCTGTGATAAAAACTATTTCTGGATTTAAAACATTTATCTTATCCACTGTTTCTTGTAAAAAATTTTTCCCAAAAACATGTCCCAAATGCACATCAGAAATCTGAACTGCTTTTTTCCCTTCCCAGGCGGCGGGTAAATTTTTTATGTTCACTGTAATTTCTTTGATTTTTGGATGGTAAGCATTCCAGACGCCAAAAACTGAAAAAAATAAAGCTGCGACTATAGCAATAATACCGACAATTTTTAAATTTAATTTCTTTTTAAAAATTTTTCCCACCAAAACCGCACCCCATCCAAAAGCGAGCGCAATGTCCAAATTCAAGGCTAAACCAAGCCACAGGCCGGCAAGAAAATAAAAAATTCTTGTTCCGGAGTTTGCGCTAATATGAGCTAAAAGAGTCGCCAATTCAAAGCTAATGGCT
>Ga0172379_10004579_pt1 | contig 20221 bp, 21 predicted proteins | sample GrowelOW334metaG_FD_119756 | JGI IMG/M metagenome (GOLD analysis project Ga0172379, IMG submission 119756) | Groundwater microbial communities from an aquifer near a municipal landfill in Southern Ontario, Canada - Groundwater well OW334 metaG | ecosystem: Environmental > Aquatic > Deep...
ACTCGGCCGCGGTCTCCGCGAGTTAGCCCTTGGCTCTGGATCCTGGGCCCTGGCCCTTGATCCTTAGTCCTTAGTCCCTTCGTCCACGCCTCCCAATCGTCTTGGGCGGCTTTTTCGTTTGGGATGGTATATACTGCCATCAGGCAAGGCGAATACACGGACGGTCATGGCTGTCCGATGCCAAGTCAGATTCGCTTCCGTTCGGAACGGTTTGGATTATGGTTCGAATCGGCGCGGCGCAAGCGGATGTTACGTGAAGAAACTCGGCGTGGGGCGCTAGGCGATTGCAGATCGCGAATTCGATACAGCCCGGAGAGCACCTGTCTGCAGGCAGGTTCGGCGGGCAGTGTTCCGGACGGCGTTCGCACGCGAGATCGCGATTCGAAGGACAACCTGTACGTCCGGTACCTGTACTGGAACGACGGTGCCTGGAACCGGAATTACAACTGGCTCGACAACAGGTGGAACGACCAGAACTCGGCCGCGGTCTCCGCCAGCGTCTTCACGAAGCCCCCGAATCGATTTGGGGGCTTTGCTTCTGAAGCACGCTGTTGTGCCATCCGCCAAGCATCCTTCCAGCTTCTTGAATCGGTTCGGACAACGCCACATACTTGCGGTTGTCCAGCGACTTCGTCTCCCAAAGAACCATGAGCAGGAGTTTCGCCGTGTCGAGCTTGCGAACAGCCGCGCGCAGGTATGGAAGTTTTTCGCGCGGCGGTGAGAACGCGGCGGCGCTCCCCATTTCGATTGTCTCGACTAGCAAGTCATCAATCTTTGCGGCGAGCGTGTAACGATGAATCTTCGGAATCGTCGGATAATAACCAAACCAGATGAGATATGCCCGTTTCAGTTGGTGCAACGCCGAAGGAATCGTGGGGGGGGGGGTAACATACGAGGATGTTATTTCGGTTGAAAATCTGCTTGCTGCTTGGAGTGAGTTTGTGCGAGGGAAACGGTCGCGCGCGGACGTTCAGAAGTTTGAAATCAAACTGATGGATAATCTGTTCGACATGTACGCTCGGCTGACGGACGGCTCGTACCAGCATGGGCCGTATGAAGCATTCGTGATATCCGATCCAAAAACGCGTCATATCCACAAGGCTACCGTGGCCGACCGCATCCTGCACCGGGCATTATACCGGAAGTTGTATCCGATATTCGACCGTGCGTTTGTCGCGGATTCGTTTTCCTGTCGGGTCGGAAAGGGAACGCACAGGGTGCTCGACCGGTTTCGACGTATGGCATGGATTGTTTCTCGTAGCCATCGTCGGACGGCTTGGGTGCTGAAGTGCGACATAAAAAAATTCTTCGCGTCAGTCGATCATGGGGTTCTCATGGAGGCATTTGGTCGGCGCATTCATGACGCATACCTGCTCGGTTTAATCGAAGAAATCGTCGGAAGCTTCCGAACAGCGCCCGGAAAGGGTCTGCCACTCGGTAATCTCACCTCGCAACTGTTTGCAAACGTGTATCTGGATGCGCTCGACAAGTTCGTGAAGCATCGCCTGAAAATCCGGCACTATATCCGTTATGCGGACGACTTCGTATTACTGCATTACGACAGGAATATTCTTATTGCCGCTTTAGATCTCATTCGCGCGTATCTGTTCGATGAGCTCAAGCTTGACCTCCACCCGGAAAAAGTAGAGCTGCGTACCATCGTCTCGGGAGTCGACTTCCTCGGCTGGGTACATTTTTCCGACCATCGCATTCTCCGTCCCGCAACGGCGCGGCGCGTACGCCGTGCGTTGGACACGTCGCCTGATTGCGCTGCACTTGCGGCTTACGATGGGCTGTGTGTTTACGGAAACGCCTTCTGGCTTCAACAGGAGATTGAGAAAACAAGATCGTCCGCCGGTGTATACTGAGACCACTATGAACAAGACTATTTGGATTGCCGCGGCCTTCATTCTTGTGCTCGGCGCGCTTACAGCCGGCATTGTTTCCGCGTGGCCGTCCGTGTCGTCACGGCCCGAACGGGCTGCTTCTCCGTTGTCTGGACACGCGACGAACAAGACGGAACAACCGGCCGTCGTCGAGACCGCGCACACGTATCCTGACGTCGGGTATTTTCCGATCTTTTCCTTGAACATCCACGACTGGGGCGACATCGGGGAAAGCGTCGCGGCGGTCACGCGCGTGCTTGACATCCACGAGAAGTACGGAGTGCCGGTAGATTTGTATTTCACAGATCCGCTGTTCCGGCTGTATGTGAAGCAGGCCCCGGAATTGATCGATCGGTTGAAGACGTCTACGGTCGCGACCGTGGCGTATCACATCCGGCCGCCGGTTCCGTATTATCCAGGCTTTGACTGGCTCAAGCTGTCGGGCTATTCCGACAAGGATATGTACAATCTTGTGATGGACTATGAGACGCACGCGCTGGACTTGTCGACCGGACGACCCACGGATGAGCCCGGCGGGTACAAGTACGTCGCCGATGTGATCGGGTACGCGCCGATCGGCGTGGGGTCCGTCGGAATGGGGCGTGTCGGCGATGTTGTCGGGTCGGTGTATCACGACCTTGGGGCCGAGTTCATGGTCGAGCACGGGAAGACGTATGCGCTTGGGCAAGAGGCAAAGGGTGGGTTGTTGTATCGGCCCGAAGACGTCGCCTTGAAGTTGTACGAGTCCGCGCCAAGGACGCAAGACGGCGGGGCTGTTATTGAGGACGCTGTCGATGGGACGAATCCCTCAGCTTCTCGCATCTTCGTCGGCATCAAGTACCACGAGGACAATTTCTACTATACGGCCGGTACTCCTTGGCTGCCGGTGTATTACGCGGGCAAGGATCGCGACGAGACGCTTGACCCGCCGTACAACCTGTCGCTTGGGACAACTGGCGGGCGCATGCAGACGGCGTTGGAAGATAAGCAGGATTGGGATTTGTACGAGTCCGCGGTCAAGTTCGTGTCCGAGCATTCAGACGAGTATCACGCCGTGAACCTGAGGGATCTCGCGAACATGGTCCTTGAGGAGAAGTCGTTATGAGAAAGGCATTGTCATCCGTCGGCATCCTGTGCGTTCTTGCCGTGATCGTCGGGGTCATTTTCATCGTGCGTGAGGAATCTCCGTCGATGAAAAAGGAGTCGAGGTCGCTGCCAAGCGTGTCGGTTCGCGAAGTGGTTATCGGGGACCGCTCGATTTCAATGCTTGTCGTGGGTCTTCCGGCAAGCCTGCGGGAATATCATTTCATCAGCGATCCTGGCCAACCAAAGATTGTTTCCGAATGGCGGTCCGAGCTTGGGGCCGAGATCGTCTTCAACGGATCGTATTTCAACGAGGATGGGACGCCGTCCGGATATTGGAAGACGGGGAAGGGAAAAAGCGCCGTGCCATGGCCGTCACTTGAGGATCAGGCTGATCCGAATGGATATACGTTCGCGGTAACGGCGCTTGTCGATGGTCTGCATTTTCAATACCTACCCGCGAATCCGTCCGAGGAGACGGTCGACGAGACATTCCTTTCGTTCCCAACCCTTGTCGCGGACGGAAAGCCGCTCGTGAAAGTCGACTCCGGCTTGCTCGCGCGAAGAACAGCGGTCGCAGAGGACGTTGACGGGGTGAAGTACGTCATCGTGACCGAGAAGGGAACCTTGTCGCTGTACGAGTTGTCGCGCTGGCTTGTGGAGCAGCCGGAGCAATTCGTGATTGCGGGCAATCTCGACGGAGGGCCTTCCACCGGGCTTTCGATGCAAAGCGGCCTGAGTAAGATCGAAGTCCCATCAGCCCCGATCTCAAACGTCATCGCGATTTGGAACAGGGAATGACACCAAGCAAAATCAAAACCCCGACCATTGCTGGTCGGGGATCTTGTTATTTCGTTCGAGTTTCCTTGAGCTTGCGGCGGAAGCGCTTCTTGCGATCCGTGAGGTACGAGAGCTTCGCGCGGCGAACCTTCGCTCTCTTTACGATCTCGACCTTCGCGATGATCGGGGAGGCGAGCGGGTAGATTCTTTCCACGCCCACGGTGCCACTCATTTTGTGCACGGTCATGGTCTTCGAGATGCCGGCTCCGCGGATTCCGAGGATGATGCCTTCGAACACCTGCACGCGGATGCGTTTCTCACCCTTCGGGGTCACGTCCTCGATTTTTTCGTGGATACGCACGGTCATGCCTGCGCGCAGCTCCTCCTGTTTTGCTTCCGCAACCTCGACCTTCACCGGAACCTCTTCCAACGCGGCCTGTTCGGCCGGGTCCTTTTCTTCGTCTGACATAGTCGTTTGTTATGCTGCCGTGCTAGAGGAACGCATCTTGCGATCAGCGTTCGTTTACAGGCGCTAAATGTGCCGAAATGTTAACGATTTTCCATGATTCTGTCAATAGTTGCCACGGTTATATCGAGTTGCCCCTCGGTGTTCACGACCCTGTGGTCGCACGTGGTGCCGTACGCGCGCTCCCGTTCAATGGCCGCGACGCGGTCGGCTCGGCCCGCGGTGGTCCCGTGGTCTCGCGCTTCCATGCGGGCAATGAGTTCAGACGTCGATTCCGCATCAAGGAAGATGACGACGGCTTCGGGATGGTCGCGCCTGATGGACACCGCGCCATCCACGTCAACGACGAAGAGGACGTCGTACCCTTGGGCTGTGAGACTTTCGACGTCCGCGGTCCGGCTTCCGTAAAGATTGCCGTAGTGATATCCGAATTCGAACATGCCTCCGCTTTCGATGAGCCGTCCGAACGCCGCAAGGTCGAGGAAGTGGTAGTCGACGTCGTTTGCCTCACCGGGGCGCGGCGCGCGTGTGGTGCAAGTGATTACCTTCCTGAGCGACAGTCTGTGCTTTGCGAGTTCGCGCGCGACCGTGGTTTTTCCCACGCCGCTTGGGCCGGTGATGACGAAAATGCTCGGCATACGCTAGGTTTTTGGAAGCGTCTTCAGCAAGTGCTCGAGTTCGTCCGGGAGCTTTGAAACAAACGTCTTTCGTTCTCCGTCCGCCATGGTGATCGTCAGCCGGTGGGCGTGCAGGAACAGGCGGCCCATGTCGATCGGGTGGATGTGGACGATTTTTGTGTGATACAAGGTGTCTCCAACCACCGGATGCCCGATGGCCTTGAAGTGCGTTCGGATCTGATGGGTGCGTCCAGTGTGGATCCTCACGCGCACAAGCGTCGCGGTCTTGAACCGGTCGACCACGTCGTATTCCGTCAGCGCTTCCTTTCCTTCCTGTCCTTCGGGGCGGCTCACCATGCGTCCGAGCGTCTTTGACCGAGCGATTTTGAAGTCGATCATACCCTGATCCTTCGGCAGGCGGCCGTACACAAGGGCGATATATTCCTTCTCGACCTCGCGTCCGGAAAATTGTCGTTTGAGTTCCTCGAACGTCGCATTCGTCTTCGCGATAGCCATGACGCCGGACACATCCTTGTCGAGGCGATGCACCACGCCCGGGCGGAGCTTGCTGTCGCCGACTTTTTTGAGGGCCGGTCGGGACGCAGCGAGCGAACCGATTACACTTGGCCTGCGGTCTGTCGCGTTCATGGGGTGCACGATGATGCCCGCGGGTTTGTTGACGATAAGAAGATCGTCGTCCTCATACAAAATTGGGATCTCGGGCCTCGGGATCCGCGCCTTTGTCTGTTTTTGCAGGGCAGGGTGGGCGATTACGTCCGTGTCGCGGACCTGAGCATGGGCCGTTGCTGCCTTTCCGTTGATCGTGACCGCGCCGGTCTTGATCAGCTTTTGGACTTGCGCCCGGGAGACGCCGAGCTGTTTGGTAAGATAAATGTCGAGTCGTTCCATAGGTTATCCGCCGAACAGGGTCAGTCCGCGATAAAAGAGACCGTAGAGGATGACGAGGACAATCCCGCCGACGAACAAGCCGACGGATCCAAGTTCAAAGTCGTGGCTGTGACGTTTTTTTCCAAGTCGGAACATGAAGACACCGAGCAACACGAGAATGATTCCGAGAAAAAGAAATGGCATAGGGTTGCGTGGTAGGCCCGGATGGATTCGAACCATCGACCACCGAGGTATAAGCTCGGCGCTCTAACCAGCTGAGCTACGGGCCTGGGAATGCGTTAGGAATAAGACCCTATCATGATAGCATGAAACGTGCTAACGTATCTGCGATATGCAAGCCGATCTTGGACTGTTTGTTTGGCTCCTCGCGCTCATCTGGTTTCTCTTGTATTGGATTCTTGGCGGTGTTTTTTTCTCGATGATGGCGCTTCTTCGCTTGGGGGCAGTACGTAAGGTTCGGTTCAGCTGTTTGTTCACGATGCTCGCGCTCGGATGCGCGGCTGGGGCCTCGTCCGCCGGCATGCGTCTTTCGAACGACGCGGTCCGTCAATGCCTTGTCGTTTCCGAGTCGCGCGCCGAGGCGATCACCTCGATTCTTGGGTGCGGGTTTGTGGGAATTCTGAGTGGATTTATCCTCGGTTTGGTCGTGCTTCTCGCCGTCGGGTCGGTATTGCTGAAGCTGTCCACCATGAAGACAAGACCATGGATTGTGCTTGAGGACGATCAGGGGAAGAACGATTGACAGAGGTGCTTTCGTTCCCTATAGTATGGCCACCGCAAGGGCGGCTAGCTCAGTTGGTTAGAGCGTCACATTGACATTGTGAAGGTCAGAGGTTCGAATCCTCTGCCGCCCACCAAAACACGCCGACGTTCGTCGGCGTGTTTTGTTGTATACTTATCTGCGTATGCGTTCTTCCAACTTTCTATTTGCGCTGTCCCGTTTGTGTGTTTGCCTTCTGGTATTCCTCGTCCCCATCCTCGTGTGTCCATGGACCACGAACATGCTCGAGACGAGTAAACAGCTTTTGCTCGTGCTCTTGTCTTTTGCCGCGCTGACTGCCTGGCTCGGCTCTATGGCAGCGGAGGGCCGAGCGCGATTTCGTTCGGGATGGGTGGTCGCGTTCCCCGCGTTTTTTCTCGCGGCCACGATCGTTTCTGCCGCGTTCTCGAACGCGGGCCCGTGGATTTGGCTCGGACGGCCAGGGCAGGAATACGAGGGCGTCTTGACCTGCGCGGCCCTTGTCGCATTTTGCTACACACTGTCTCATGTCGCGGATTCGGCCTCCATGCGCCGTCGCATCATTCTTTGCACGCTAACCTCCGCATTCGTTTCTGGCGTCATCGGCGTTTCCGCCATGTTCGGCTGGCATCTCCTTCCGTTCGACGCGGCAGGAGTTGCTGGATTCAACACGGTTGGTTCCGTGGACGCCTTCAGCCTGTACCTGCAGGTCGCGATGTTTATCGGGTGGGCATTGTGGATCGGATCCGCGCGAGAGCGCGGCACCTTTTTCGTCGGGAGTCTGGATTCATGGGTGCGCCTGCTTACCGCGCTTGTTTCCGCGCTTGCCTTATTCGTCGCCCTTGTCGGAAATTTTCCAGTCGTTTGGATCGTGGACGGACTTGGTGCCGCGTTCCTCGTGGCGCTCGCGATCACGCGGCGCGAAACCATCGGGTTGGGCGGGCGTCTCGCATTTCCCATCACGCTGTTTGTCTTATCCATTGTCTTTCTCTTTGTCCGATTTCCCTTTGGCCCAGCGTTGCCGACCGTCGTATCTCCGTCCTATGAGACGAGTTGGAACGTGGCTGAATCCACGCTTGCGCAAGGAAGCGCCGCGCTTTGGACAGGATCCGGACCAGGCACGTTCGCGTTCGATTATGCGAAATTCCGTCCGGTCGAAATCAATCAGTCTGCGTTCTGGAACCTGCGTTTTGATCGGTCAAACTCCCATGCGGTGACTCTTCTTACGACCACAGGGCTTCTTGGTGCAGGCGCCTGGCTTCTGCTGATCGTCGTCCTTATCGTTTACGGAATACGACGGTTGCTGACAAAGGATCGGGACGACGACGCCAAGACCACGGTTGCGGCGGGACTCGTCGGATTTGTCGTCTTGTCCGTGGCGCACATGCTCCACTCGTCCGACATGACGCTCACGTTTTTGACATGGGCGTGTGCCGGGCTGATTTTTTCTCATTTTCCGTCAACGGATTTTGACTTGCGCCGTTCTCCGCGAACTGGTCTCATCTCATCCTTTGTCCTCGTCATCGTGCTGCTCGGTTCGCTTGGTGCGTCCTTCCTGTTGGTGAATCGGTTCGTTGCCGAGACGGCCTTCGCGAGAGCCGTCAGTCTTTCCAGGGCCGGAGCCGATCCGTCAGGCGTGATCGGGGAACTCGAATACGCGTCTTCCCGTTACAGCTGGTCCGACGCGTACGAACGCTCCCTTTCCGTCGCATTTTTGAATCAGGCGACGTCGCGCGCAGGCGAATTCGCGGCGAAGCAGGACGCGTCGTCTGCCGCGCGAGAGGAAGTCTCGAGCCTTGTCGCTTCATCGGTCAATGCAGCGAAGCGCGCCACGGAGCTTGGGCCGGACGACGTCTTGAACTGGGCCGGGCGGGGAACCGTGTATCGGGATGTGATGGGATCGGTTCCGAATGCCGAGGATTTTGCGGCCGCGTCGTTTAAACAGGCTGCGTTGTTCGAGCCCGCGAATCCGTCGCATCTCGTGGACCTTGCCCGCGTGTACCTCATGGTAGCGGATCGGGCGAGAAGCATGTCGGGATCGGATGATTCGGCCGTTGTCCAGGCGGCGAAGCGCGCGGAAATAGACCAGTTGGCCGCGGCCGAGAAAGCGCTTCAAGCCGCCATTGATCTGAAGCGGGATTATGCGCCCGCATACTATTATCTTGCCGCGACCCTGGAGCGCCAGGGACGTCTTGATGAGGCGGCATCGCGAATCGCGGGCCTGCGCGACGCGAATCCAAATGACGTGAGCCTTGGCTTTCAACTTGCCATGCTGTACCTGAGAGGCGGGCATGACGATCTTGCGACTGTTGAGCTCGAACGCGTTCTCTCGATCAATCCGAATCATTCGAACGCGTTGTGGTACCTGTCCGCGTTATACGAGCGTGCCGGAGACCTGGAGCAAGCGATTCGTCTGGCCGAGCGCGTGGCCGAGCTCAATCCGGACAACGCGGCCGTTCGCCAACGCGTCGAACAATTGAAGGCTGGAAAGGCAGCCGCGGAAATTCCCGTTCCGATCGAGGAAGAAATTATCGAATAGACCGGGTCAGAAAATTAAAAGATACAAGAAACAAAACCTCGTATTTGTATCTTGTATCTTTTAATTTTTCCCTAACAGACACGCGAGAGTATCGCGTTCGGCCTGCACGATGTTGCGCTGCGGGAACGTGACGCGGGCCTCCTCGCGCGTGCCGGACGGCTTGAGCGGCGCCGCGAGCGAAAGCAGGTCGAATGGGTGTTCCGCGCGCAGGATACCGACGACCCCGCGGTCCGCGGTTTCGTACAAGAGCGCAACGACCTTTGCTTCCGGCGATGATGCGATGAGCTCGTCCACGACGTCCGGCAGGTCAACTTCCTCCGCGCCGGCATGCAGGAAGTCCTGGCGCGAAAGCAGGGTCCAGACCACGTGCGACCCAGTATCCGACTTGAGGCGAGCGAGAGCCCGTCCCCAGAGTCGAAGCGTTTGGACCGAGCGGGTGCGGTACAGATTATGGACGATTAGCTCGCGCTTGGCTCCGCGCGCCACGAGCTTGCTCGCGGTTTGAAGAGTCTTTGGTGTGACGTTGCGGGTTTTGAACGAACGTGTTTTCGCGATCATGCCGGCGAGAAACGCGGTGGAAACGTCCTCGTCGATGAGTCCGGGCTCGATGGATTCCACCAGGTCGTGGCATACCTCGCTCGTAGAGACGGCCGTCAGGTCCACCACGTTGAGCTGACCGTAATGTTCGTTTTCCGGGCGGTGGTCCACGTTGATGATCGGCGTGCGGTAGAAGAAGTCGGGGTGGTCGGCGTACAGGTGCGCGCAACTCTCAAGGTCCGCGGATCCGAGACAGACGATCAGGTCGTACCGGTAGCCGCTCGACGTAAGGGAGACATCGCGCTGTTCCCAAGACCCGGTCTTGGGCGAAAGGCGGATCAGGAGCTTTCCGTCCTTGATCTCATACGTGAGTTCATCCACTTTCGTTTTTGTCGCGTCCAGCTCGATTTGAAATTCTCGCAAATGCTCGAGGCCGGGCTTCACGAGCTCGTGTCCCAAGAGGAACCGAAGGCTCTTCGGTGTTTCTCCGTCCGCGGCCGCGATGTCCGCCTTTTTTTCGAGCTTCTCCAAGACGCGGGCAAGGCCAAGTGCCGAGGCGTATCCGTCCAACCCGCTTGAGCGGGGGATGCAAAGAAGCGGGCGCGATGAGCGCCGGATGGTTTCCAAAACCTGTTGTGATTCTTTTAAGGCCATGCTTATAAATGTGTCATCCGATTTCAACAAGCATGGGGATGCGTGATGATACGGGAGCTGAGGGAAAGCGTCAAGGGAAGATAGGGTGGAATACGTCTGAATCATTGCGAAAAACCCATAATTCTCGTATGCTAGGCCCGATATGGAACGAAATGACATTCCAAAGGCCTACGAGGCCAAGCAGTACGAAGATGGAATTTATGCCGCCTGGGAAAAGAGCGGGTTCTTCAACCCCGACAACCTGCCAGGCGACAGGAAAGAATCATTTTCCATCGTCCTTCCCCCTCCGAACGTGACCGGAACCCTGCACATGGGCCATGCCGTGATGCTCGCGATCGAAGATATCATGGTGCGCTTCGCCCGCATGCGTGGCAAGCGGACCCTGTGGATTCCAGGAACCGACCATGCGGCCATCGCGACGCAGACGAAGGTCGAAAAGCTCCTCATCAAGTCCGGGATGAAGGACCCGCGCCGTGAGTTGGGACGCGATGTGTTCCTGAAGCGCGTCGAGGAATTTGCCGCACAGTCGCACGACGTCATCGTGAACCAGGCCCGCAAGATGGGTGCCTCGCTCGACTGGTCGCGGGAGGCTTACACACTCGATGTCAAGCGTTCGTTAGCTGTCCGTACCGCGTTCAAGAAGATGTACGACGACGGCATCGTGTATCGTGGATTCCGTGTGGTCAACTGGTGTCCGCGTTGCAAGTCCACGCTTGCTGATGATGAAGTCGCGTACCGGGAAGAGAAGACCAAGTTTTATTATTTCAAGTATGGGCCGATCGTGATCGGCACGGCGCGGCCTGAAACCAAGTTTCTCGACAAGACGATCATCGTGCACCCGGACGACGCGCGGTATGCCGACATTGTTGGGAAGGAATTCGACGTGGACTGGATCGACGGAACGGTGCGCGCCCGCGTCATCGCGGATCCGGAGGCGGACATGTCGTTTGGGACCGGCGCCCTGACCATCACGCCGGCGCACAGTCATGAGGATTTCGCGATCGCCAAGGCGCATGGGCTCGACGTGGTGCAGATTATCGACGAGAACGGAAACTTCACGTCTGCGGCCGGCGCCTTCGCGGGAAGGAACGCGCGCGAAAGCCGCGACGAAATCGTCGCGATTCTCGCGAAGAAGGGACTTGTCGACCATGTCGACGAGGACTACGTGCATAACCTCTCCGTCTGCTACCGATGCGACGCTCCGGTCGAGCCGCTGCCGAAGCTCCAGTGGTTCATCAGCGTAAACAAGGAGTTCAAACGCGACGGAAAGATCGTAACGCTCAAGTCGCTCATGCAGGACGCGGTGCGCTCTGGCGCGACAAAGATTCTTCCGGAGCGATTCGACAAGACGTATTTTCACTGGATCGACAACCTGCGCGACTGGAATATCAGCCGACAGATTTGGTTCGGCCACCGCGTGCCGGCTTGGTATCGCGACCAGGAAATATTCGTGGGGCTTGAGGCGCCAGAGGGCGATGGATGGAAGCAAGACGATGATACGTTCGACACGTGGTTTTCCTCCGGGCTTTGGACGTTTTCCACGCTCGGATGGCCAGAAAAGATGGATGACCTCAAGAGGTTTCATCCGACGTCCGTGCTTGAGACCGGATACGACATTCTGTTCTTTTGGGTTGCGCGCATGATTCTCATGTCCACATACCTTCTTGGAGAAGTTCCATTCAAGACCGTGTATTTGCACGGGCTGGTTCGTGATGAGCAGGGGCGCAAGATGTCGAAGTCGCTCGATAATATTATTGATCCCTTGGACATGATCGGGAAGTTTGGTGCGGATGCCACGCGGCTGTCGCTTGTGATCGGCTCGACCCCTGGCAATGATTCGAAGCTTTCCGAAGAGAAGGTTGCCGGGTACCGGAACTTCACGAACAAGCTCTGGAACATCTCGCGGTTCGTGCTTGCCTCGGTCAGCACCACCCCTAACCCCTCCTCAGTGGAGGAGGGGAGCGAGGAATTGAGCTTCCCCTCCTTGGGAGGAGGGGAAGCTCAAGGCGATTCTCCCCCTGCCAAGGGGGAGGTAGAGGGGGTAACATTGGCCGACCGATGGATTCTCTCTCGCCTCGATACGGTCGTCGCGAGTGTTACGAGGAAGCTCGACGCGCTTGAACTCTCCTCGGCTGGCGAGGAGTTGCGCGATTTTACGTGGAACGATTTTGCGGATTGGTATCTTGAAATCGCGAAGATTCAGAAGGGCGAATCAACGGACCGGATCCTCGAGTTTGTCCTGGAGGCCGTGCTGAAGATGTGGCACCCGTTCATGCCGTTCGTGACCGAGCAGATTTGGTCGTCCTTCCGGGAAGGGATGCTGATAGTCGCGGATTGGCCGGCGTCGGCGGACAGACGCGACGATGTTGCGGAGGTGGAGTTCGCGAGGATTCAGGCTACGATCGTCGAGATTCGCAACATGCGGGCAACACAAAAGATCGAGCCTGCGAAAAAAGTCTCGATTGTCGTCGGCGATGCGTCGCTACTCGAGCACGTCGAAACCATCAAGTGGCTCGCGCGGGTGGAGGACATTGCAGTCGGCGATCAGCCCGGCGTTCAGTTAGTCCTTGGGAGCATGGACATGGAAGCCGAGCGCAAGCGTCTTTCAAAGGAGTACGACGAGTTAGTTGTTTACGTCGCTTCGATGGATGAGAAGCTCGCGAACACGGAGTTTATCGCAAAGGCTCCGGAGAAGGTTGTCGTCCAAATGAGAACAAAGCGCAACGAGGCTGTTGCGAAACTTGTGATTATCCAAGAGCAATTGAAAATGCAAAATGCAAAATGAAAAATGTTGGTATTTCCAATATTTTGATTTCTCCATTTTGACTTTTGACTTGATCCCCATCTATGTACGCCATCCAACAGGCGAAGCAGCAGGCCTTGGCCGAATTGAAGAAGGCGGTCGGCAGGGAGTATTCGCCCTCACTTGAGGACCTGTCGTATCCGCCGGATCAAACGATGGGCGACCTTTCGTTCGCCTGCTTCGGGCTTGCGAAGGGAATGGGGCGGAATCCAGCGGAGATTGCAACCGAGATTGCGGCAAAGATTGGGCCAAAGGGATTTTTAAAGTCCGTGACGGCCATTGGGCCGTACGTGAACTTTGCCTTTGAGGACACGGCATTCGGCGAGGCTGTGATCGCCGAGATCCTTGAACGGGGAAGGGAGTACGGGACTTCGGATGCGGGCGCGGGGAAGAAGATCATGGTGGAGTACGCCCAGCCGAACACACATAAGGAAATTCACGTCGGCCACCTGCGCAACTTCACGGTCGGGCAAATGGTCGTCGATGTGCTGCGCGCCAACGGATACGACGTCATTCCCACGTCCTACATCAACGACCTTGGAGCAAACGTCGCACGGTGCATTTGGGCCGTGAAGCACGTTGCGAATGGGGTTGTGCCGGAGGGCGAAGACCGCATGTCGTTTTTACAGCGGATGTACGTGGAGGCCACGGCGCGCGGCGAGGCCGATCCGAAGGTTCGAGAAGAAGTTTCCGCGATCCAGCGCGATCTTGAGGATGGCAAAGGGCCCTTGCTCTCAACGTGGAAGAAGACGTGGAAATGGTCCGTGGCCTATATACGGTCCGTGTTCAAGGACCTCAGGCTGCCGATCGATGTTTGGTATTTCGAGAGCGACCTCATAAAGGACGCGAAGCGCACGGTCGAGGACCTGGTCAAACGCGGTATTGTCACGTCGAGCCAGGGCGCGTGGATCGTGGACCTGGAGGCGGAGAAGCTCGGCGCGAACTTAGTCGTGAAGTCCGATGGCACGCTCCTTTATAACGCCAAGGACATCGTGCTCGCGCTGCGCAAGGAGGAGGACCACCATCCCGCTCGTTCGCTCTACGTCGTGGACGCGCGCCAGTCGCTCGCCATGCAACAGCTGTTCGCGACACTCAGGCGCATGGGGTTTTCCAAGGAGCTCCAGCATGTCTCCTACGAGTTCGTCACGCTTAAGGAGGGAGCCATGTCGAGCCGAAAAGGGAACGTGATTCGTTACGAGCAATTTCGCGACGAGATGCTGAAGATGGCGGAGGAGGAGACAAGGGCGCGTCACGCGGACTGGAACGAGAGGAAGATTGCGAAAACGTCCCGCGCCGTAGCGTTCGCCGCGCTGCGCTTCGGCATGCTCAAGCAGGATCTGGATAAGAAGATTGTGTTTGACCTCAAGGAGTCGTTATCGTTTGACGGCTGTACTGGGCCGTACCTTCTCTATTCATACGCGCGCATGCAAAGCATCCTGAGAAAGTCAAAAGTCAAAAGTCAAAAGTCAAAAGTTTCGATTTGTTTCCAATCATCCGTCCTTCCGGTTGAGCACAAGTTGCTTCTTACAATCGCAAAGTATCCCGAGACGGTGTTCGCAGCAGGCCAAACGCTTCGGTTGTCCACGGTTCCGCAGCACCTCTTTGATCTCTGCAAGACGTTTTCCGAGTTTTACGACCAGGCTCCGGTGCTTTCTGCCGAGCCAAACGTCGCCGCCTTCCGATTACGCCTCGTCGAGGCGTCGGCCCAGGCGCTTGAAAACGGTCTTGGACTCCTAGGGATTGAGTCGGTTTCCGAGATGTAGCCTTGTTGACCTCCAACCTTCGCATGTTACAATCCATTCGCTATGTTTAAACGTCGAGACGACCAAATACTTATGGCATCTTCTTCAGGACAAGAGACGATTATCGCGCAGGGGGTAAAGGTGGAGGGAGATTTTACAAGTTCCGGCGATGTCATCATCGACGGGGAAGTGATCGGTACGGTGCAGACCGCCGCGTCGCTGCGCGTGGGCCAGACGGCTCGGATCCGTGCGGACGTGACAGCCGGTTCCTCGGTCGTTGCCGGCGAGATTCAGGGGAATGTCCGTGTGGCCGACCGTTTAGAGCTTATGGAAGGATCGTCTATCCAAGGCGACGTGGAATGTCAAACTCTGTCTGTCGCGCCTGGTGCGAAAATCAACGGACGGCTGGTGATGGGCGGAGAAAAACAGGGATAGAAATGAGAAATTGGATGTACTGCTACATTTACGACGAATTTACCCAGGACAAACGGTTCGAAAAGGAACTTCTGAACATCGAGAACCGTCTGACTGACCTTGGCATCGCCGGCAAGATCGTGCGCATGGCGCTCTTTCGCGACATCCGGGAAATGGTTCGCGATGAGGTTCGCCGCGGAACCACCTGCGTGGTCGCGGTCGGGAACGACGAGACTGTGCACAAGGTGATCGACGCGCTTTCAGGCCTTGATGTTGTGCTCGGTGTCATTCCGCTTGGCGGCTCAAACGGGCTCGCGCGCATGCTCGGGGTTCCGGACGGGGTTGCGGCCTGCGACGTGCTTTCCGCCCGAATCGTCGAGAAGATCGACGTCGGCGTCGTAAATGGAAAACGTTTCCTTACCAGTCTCTCCATCCTCAATTTCCGTTCTGAACTGACCTGCGACGGGGCGTACCGCCTGACGCCCGACACGGAAGGAACGTTAGAAATACGCAATTTGGCCGGGGATGCGACAAAGAATGAGCGCGTGTCCGACCCGACGGATGGGAGGCTCGAAACCGTCATTCGCGTTGGAGTGCGGCACGGATGGCTCGGGCGGCGGAAGATGTGCGAAAGCGTGCTTCCGCTCAGCCAGGTCGCCATCCGCAGCGAGAAGCCAATCGCGCTTTTAGCCGACGGCGAGGAAATGGTCGGAACCAGGTTCGACGTGGGCATCGAGTCGGGCGTAATCCGCGTCATTTCGGGAAGGGGAAGAAAGTTTTAATCAGACACGGGCGTAACCACGGACGCTTAGCTCAGTTGGTTAGAGCGACTCGTTTACACCGAGTAGGTCGGGGGTTCGAATCCCTCAGCGTCCACCACATGAAATACTTGCCAAGTTCGTTTCATTTCCGGTATAGTTCCGGCACAAATGAACGGGCGGACGTGGCGGAACTGGCATACGCGCTAGCTTGAGGGGCTAGTGCCCGCAAGGGCTTGGAGGTTCAAATCCTCTCGTCCGCACCAAAAAATCCTCTGGGGTTCCAGGGGATTTTTTGATATGCTGTCTGCGATATGGGAGATTTCCTTCGCATCCTGCTCGGAATCGGCGTCATGCTCGTCGGCGTCTGGATGGTGATGAAGACTGAGCTGCTTTTGGAATGGTTCGGGGAAGTGGACTGGGCGGAGGACAAGCTGGGGTCCGGCCAGTCGCGCTTGTTCTATAAGCTGCTTGGGACCGGCGTCTGCTTTTTAGGAATCTTCATCATGACGAACATCATTTCGGACATTCTCGCCGCGCTTGCTGGCGTGTTTGTCCGTTCATAAGCCTATGGCCATCCTTTCCTCCGGCCGCGCGTTGTTGGACGCGCCGGCGATTCTTACCCGCGCTGGGCTCGCGTCAGGCATGCGTTATGCGGACTTCGGCTGCGGTCCGCTCGGTCACTTTGTCATTCCGGCATCCGAGATCGTGGGGCCGGAAGGCCGCGTATTCGCGGTGGACGTTTTGAAAAGCGTTCTTGCTTCGCTGGAAGATCGTATTCGTGTGGAAATGGCAAAGAATATTTCGGTGGTTTGGGGCGACTTCGAACGACCCAGCGGCGTCGCGGTGCCATCCGGCTCGTTCCATCTCGTTTCCGTGGTCAACATCGTCCCGATCCTCCTTCGATCCGCTGATGCGGTGGCGGAAGTAAGGCGTACGCTTAGGCCGGACGGGAAGCTGCTGCTCGTTGATTGGATCAAGGAGGATACGGCGATCGGACCGCCAGTCGAACAACGCGTGAATGCGGCCGAGGCGGAGCTGATTCTGACCAAGGCGGGGTTTACACTCAAACAGACATTTGCTGCAGGGCCGTATCACTGGGCACAGGTATTCAGTCTGGTTTGAAGATTGTTGACGAGCCTCTAGCATCGGACAGCCGCTATCTGGTATAGTTCGGCGCGTCATTGTTAAGCCAAATATTCCGTATGAATTTTGACATCCGTCCGTTGTTTGCTCCGTCATACTGGCTCACGTTCGACCCTCCGACCGTCTGGTCCGGCCCCGGGCGCTGGCTGGTGCTCGTCTTTTTGGGAATGATCGTCGCGAGCGTTGTCGTGCGCCGGATGCGCGCGTCCAAGTCCTTTGATCGGAAACGGATTGCGGTCTACCGTCGCATCGCATCGCTTCTTTCCTCCATGGGATTGGTCGGTTTGGTTCTCTTCTTCTTCAGCTTCGAGGAGATCCGATTGTTCGGTGCCCGTTTCCTTTATCTCTTTTGGATTGCCGGAACGGCTTGGTGGGCGGTTCGCATCGTCCGATTTGCCAAGAAGAATTCGTCCGAGGAATTGGAGCGCGAGCGCGAACGTAACGAGCGCGAACGGTATTTTCCAAAGGCCAAACGGTAGGCGATATGGACGCGCGCAGGGAATTCGGCGATGCCGGCGAGAACCTTGCGGCGTCCTTTTTGGTCTCCTCCGGGATGCGACTGCTCGACAGGAACGTCAACACGCCGTTTGGCGAGGTGGACCTTCTTTGCGAGGACGGAGATGAGATCGTATTCGCGGAGGTGAAGACGCGGCAGAGCGACGAGTACGGATATCCGGAGGAATCCATTACTCCCGGGAAGTTCCGGCACATGTCCGCGAGCGCGGAATCCGTGCTTTCCGAACGCGGATGGGAGAATCGTTTTTGGCGTCTCGATGTGGTGGCCATTCGGATGCTTCCTGGCAAGGAGCCGGAGATTGTACATCTGAAGGCGATTGACAGGCCGCATGGCCCATGATATCTTTTTTTCATCAGAAACCTGCCGAGAGACGGCAGGTTTCATTGTTAAGAAGGTCGTCTTTGACTGACCCGTCTAATCCGTTATCCGTGAGGACACTGCGTTATGTCTAGTCCAATCGAACAGGCCATTCGACAGATTTGTGAGGAAAAGGGACTCGCGTACGAGTCCGTGATCGACGCCATCGAGGCGGCGCTTGCGGCAGCGTATCGTAAGGACTTCGGGGACAAGAACCAGAACATTGAGGCGAAGTTCAACACTGACACGGGTGAGACGCGCGTGTTCGACGTGAAGACTGTTGTCGACGACGTTGATCTTGAGGAGGTTGAGCGCCTGGAGGAGGAACGCCGTTCGAAGGCTGAGGAGTTCGCGACGCGGATCGATGAGGCGCGCAAGCGCGGGGAAGACATCGCGGGCATTGAGATGGAGGAGGTCACGGGCCCCACATTCAATCCAAAGACCGACATCATGATGTCCGAGGCGCGCGTGCTCAAGTTCGGGTCGCAGGTCGGTGACGTTTTGCGCGTGGAGTTGCCGCAGCCCGGAGAGTTCGGGCGCATGGCTGCCATGACCGCCAAGCAGGTGATTACGCAAAAGTTGCGTGAGGCCGAGCGGGAAGTGGTCTTCAACGAGTACAAGGAACAGGAAGGGAAGGTGCTGAACGGCATTGTGCAGAGGCAGGAAGGCCGCATGGTGCTCGTGGACATCGGCCGCGTGGCCGGCATCCTTCGTTCCGAGGATCAAGTGCCGACCGAGCGGTACAAGACCGGCGACCGCATCAAGGTGTATGTCTCGCAGGTCACGCTCACAACCAAAGGACCGCAGATCGTGCTGTCACGCGCGGCAGAGGAATTCGTGCGCCGCATGTTTGAGATGGAGATCCCAGAGGTTTCGGAAGGTTCTGTGGAAATCAAGTCCGTGGCGCGCGAGGCAGGCTCGCGTTCGAAGGTAGCCGTGATGACGCGCGACCAGCAGATCGACCCGATCGGTGCGTGCATCGGCCAGCGCGGCACACGTATCCAGACCATCATCGCGGAACTTGGGGGTGAGAAGGTGGACATTATCGAATGGAACGAGGAAATCGGGCCTTTCATCGCGCATGCGCTGGCGCCGGCAAAGGTGAACCGCGTCGAGCTCAATGAGGCGGAGAAGAGCGCGGTGGTACATGTGAATCCGGATCAGTTGTCGCTTGCTATTGGTAAGGGTGGACAGAATGTCCGCCTGGCCGCGCGTCTTACTGGTTGGAAGATCAATATTGCGGAAAACAGCGGTAAAAAGCCGGAAGAGGCCGAGGCCGCTGTTCCTACCGAAGCAGTCGTAACGGAAAACGAAACTGCTTCTACTCCTGTCGCAGAGTAACCTATGAACGTGTTTCACGAAGGACTCTATCGTCCGCTGTTCAACTTGCTGATTTGGCTCTACGACGTCATTCCGGGAGCGGACATTGGGTTCGCGATCATTGCGCTGACCGTACTGGTCAAGCTTGCGCTCTGGCCGCTGACCAACGCGTCGCTCAAGTCGCAGAAGGCTCTCCAGGATTTGCAGCCGAAGCTTGACGCTCTGAAGACGGAGCATAAGGAGGATAAGGAAAAGCTCGCGAAGGCCATGATGGAGCTGTACGCGAAGGAGAAGGTTAATCCGTTGTCGTCCTGCCTGCCGATTCTTGTGCAGATCCCGATCCTGATCGCGCTGTACCGCGTGCTTTCCGACGGGCTCCATGCGGAATCGTTGGCCGCCCTGTATCCGTTCGTCCATAACCCAGGTTCGATCAACGCCCTGTTCCTCGGGATCGTGAACCTTGGGCAGCGCAGCATTCCGCTTGCGGTGCTTGCGGGCGGATTTCAATTCTGGCAGACGCGCATGCTCATCGCTCGCCGGCCGCCCAAGCCGGTCCGCGGCACGGAAGGCGCGAAGGATGAGGAGATGCTCGCGTCCATGAACCAGTCGATGTTGTACTTCATGCCGGTCATGACCGTGGTGATCGGCGCGTCGCTTCCGGGAGGCCTCACGCTGTATTGGGTCGCCATCAACGTTGTGTCCATCGTGCAGCAGTACCTGGTGTTCAGGAAGAAATAAAGAACGTTTGTTTTTTCTGCTATGATTGCCTGGCATGCCATCCAGCCTGGAACAGTCGATTTTTCGTACCATAGCCTGGTTCTCCTTGTTTGAGACGCCGGTGACTGTTTTTGAGATTTGGAAGTGGATGCTTGAGCCAAACCGGCCATATTCGCTCGAGGAAGTTTACGCAGCCCTTGATGGGGACTGGCTGCGCGGACGGTTGGCAAAACAGGA
>Ga0172379_10004580_pt1 | contig 20221 bp, 16 predicted proteins | sample GrowelOW334metaG_FD_119756 | JGI IMG/M metagenome (GOLD analysis project Ga0172379, IMG submission 119756) | Groundwater microbial communities from an aquifer near a municipal landfill in Southern Ontario, Canada - Groundwater well OW334 metaG | ecosystem: Environmental > Aquatic > Deep...
AAGCGAAAATGAGCGGGATGTATGAATTACGCGCCGCAACCGGGGGTGGGGAGTTTTACGCCGCCGCTGATGTGGGGATTCTTTAACCGCAGAGATCTGGGGAACTTACCGGCGCTCCCCTCAGGTGATGCTGCCGGGACTTACTTTAGCGTTTTTGATCACCTTATTTTAGGTCAGAAAGAGAATTTTAAATTCGGTGACAGGAACCGGCGTCCGCCGCTGGATAATGTTAACTGCCTTCTTTCCTTTATTTACACCTTGCTAATGTGTGATGTCCGTTCGGCGCTAGATTCTGTCGGCCTGGATTCCTGCGTTGGGATGCTTCATCGTGACCGGCCTGGGCGTCCAAGCCTGGCTCTGGACATGATGGAAGAATGGCGCTCCGTCATTGCGGATAGGCTGGTGTTTTCGCTTATCAACCGTGAACAATTGTCTGGAAAGGATTTTAAGAAAGCCGAAACCGGCGCTATTCTCCTATCCGACGAGGGACGCAAGACCGTGCTTACGGCTTACCAAAAGCGTAAGCAGGAGGAGATTACGCACCCATATTTACAGGAAACCGTGCAGACTGGGCTTTTGTTTTATATACAGGCGTTGCTGCTAACGCGGTATTTGCGGGGAGATATTGACGGCTATCCTGCGTTTTTATGGAAATGAGCGTTATATGATGATACTGGTTAGTTATGATGTAGCCGCCGTCGGAACAACTGCGGGGGCACGCCGTTTAAGGCGTATTGCAAAAGTCTGTAAAAATTACGGGCAAAGAGTTCAATATTCTGTTTTTGAGTGCGAGGTTGACCCTGCCCTGTGGGTTAAATTAAAAAACCAGCTCATAAAGGAAATTGACCAGGAAAAAGACAGTCTCAGGTTTTACTATTTGGGCTCCAACTGGGAACGTCGCATTGAGCATGTGGGTGCAAAAAAGTCATTGGATTTAGATGAGCCTCTGATAATATGAGGTGCGAACCTCTAGCGGCGATAATTCCCATATAGGGTTCGCGCTAATGTAACTATATTATTTGTTAAGGAGGCGCTGTGTCGTAATTGCTCTTTGACAATTCAATATGGTTCGCGAAATTGGCAAAAAAATACCTTATGTTGTAAAGTTAATTAAGTAGTACTGTCGCCCCTCGTGCAGGGGCGGGGATTGAAACTTAATGCTCCTTATCTTTATCGCGGGGATCTATTGTCGCCCCTCGTGCAGGGGCGGGGATTGAAACCGAGATATGGAAAAAGCATGGCCGCTCCTATGGAAGTCGCCCCTCGTGCAGGGGCGGGGATTGAAACGTTTTTGACGGCCCGCGGCTGATCAGGGGCTTGAGTCGCCCCTCGTGCAGGGGCGGGGATTGAAACATCGGTCAATACATTGGCCGCATCCTGCGCGTCTGTCGCCCCTCGTGCAGGGGCGGGGATTGAAACAGCTCTAAGTTGGTGTCCATTCTCAACGGGTTCGGTCGCCCCTCGTGCAGGGGCGGGGATTGAAACACCCCTGGCGGCCGGCGGTGCAGGCAACGGAGAAAGTCGCCCCTCGTGCAGGGGCGGGGATTGAAACATCAGAGTAGCGTCGTCATAATCTCTGACCTCAGGTCGCCCCTCGTGCAGGGGCGGGGATTGAAACCGGATCACATCAAAGCAACTGATAAAGAAAAGGCGTCGCCCCTCGTGCAGGGGCGGGGATTGAAACACGGAATACGCGGCAAGGGAGATTTAGACGAAGCGTCGCCCCTCGTGCAGGGGCGGGGATTGAAACCATAACAGTAGACGGCGGGTATTACGGGGATGGGGTCGCCCCTCGTGCAGGGGCGGGGATTGAAACACCCCACCATTTAACCGCAGATTCGATCTCCTGGGTCGCCCCTCGTGCAGGGGCGGGGATTGAAACAAACATGTCTATGAGCGGTTCCAACACGCCTATGCGTCGCCCCTCGTGCAGGGGCGGGGATTGGAACTTCCACCGCATGGGCAAGGTGGAGCGTATGGGCACCGGCATCAAACGCATGAAAGACCTTATGCGCGAAGCGGGACTGAAGGAACCGGAATTTACCTCTGATACTTTCTTTCACGCTGTGTTTTACAGGAATCCGGAATATTCTCTTAAACGCGCCAGAGAATTAGGTAATGAGAAAACTGTGGAGAAAACTAGGGAGAAAACTAGGGAGAAAATATTGGCTCTTATTGCGGAACACCCACACATTACCACTAATGAACTGGCAAAAGAATTAAGTATAACTTCTAAAGGTGTGGAATGGAATTTAAAACAATTAAGGGCCTCCGGTCTTGTCCGCCGTGTCGGCCCCGATAAGGGCGGACAATGGGAAGTGTCCGGCGGGAAATTGTAACCGCAAGCTTCAATGTTTTGGTGCAAGAGGGCGCGATTCGGTTGGCTGGGTGGCTGGGATCCGGAGAAATTCAACTCGAAAGATGTCATTTTTGAGAATCCTACGAAGCGATTCCTGGACAGTGTTAAGGAAGACTGTTGAGTCTTGTCCGGCGCATTCTGCCGAGCCGTCCGGTCGTATGGCGGTAAATATTCTTGCCGCTTTTTATGATAAATGGTAATATTATTTACCACTTAGGAGGTGGCATGATAGAAACGCTGAAAGAAATCATACTCGATTTTCAGGAATCCGAACTTGATACCGGTACTCAGCGGCGGCTGAATATTATGCCGGTCAAAGGCAAAGCCTCCGTGTGCATAGGCGTGCGCCGTTGCGGTAAATCCACATATATATTCCAGCTTATCCGGAAATTATTGGATAAGGGTGTCAGCCGCCAGAACATCCTTTACCTGAATTTTTTTGACGACAGGCTGCACCCGTTGCAGCATTCCGGTCTCGGCGTTGTAACCGAGGCGTATTACTCGCTGTATCCGGAAAAAAAGAACGCCGAGATCGTGTATTGCTTTTTCGACGAAATACAGGCCATAACGGGCTGGGAAGGATTCATAGACCGGATAATGCGGACCGAACGCTGCGTGGTTTACATAACCGGCTCTTCCGCGCAACTGCTTTCCAAAGAAATCTCCACGCAGATGCGGGGGCGCGCGCTATCCTGGGAAATGTTCCCGTTTTCATTCAGCGAGTTCCTTGGGGGCAAAGGCCTGGATCCCGCCGGACCGGGATCCGCCAAAAAACGATTGCTGTTGCAGAAAGCGTTTAATGATTTCTGGGAATGCGGTGGTTTCCCGGAGGTTATCGGGCTTGAAAAGCATTTGCGGCGGGGAATACATCAGGAATACTTCAACGCTATACTGTTCAGGGATATGGTGGAGCGGCATGATATCCCGCATCCGAAGGCCGTTTCCGAACTGGCTCATTGGCTTGTGGATAATGCGGGCTCCATGTACACTATCAATAAGCTGACCGGTTATTTAAAATCCCTGGGATATAAAGTTCCTAAAACTTCCGTAGCGGAGTACCTGGCATGGTTTGAAGACGCATATTTCCTTTTTACCGTCCGTCTTTTTGACGCTTCGCTGCGACGATCCAACGCCAACCCGAAAAAAATATACTGCATAGACCATTCTTTTGTGCGCTCTGTATCATCAGGCGTACTGTTGAATGCGGGACATTTGCTGGAAAACCTGGTGTTTACGGCGCTCCGCAGGGGGGGCGGCGATGTTTTCTACTACCGCACCGGCAGCGGAAAAGAGGTTGATTTCATTAAGGTCGGTCCGGATAGACAGCGCTTGCTTATACAGGTTTGCGACTCCTTGGCCGACACCCACGCCAAACACCGCGAGATCGCGGCGCTTGAAGAGGCCATGGCTGAATTAAAGCTCAGGACGGCCGTCATCGTGACGCGGAGCGAGGACGGGGAGTTGAAGTCGTCTGCCGGTATGATAAAAATACTGCCGGCATGGCGCTTCCTGCTGCAGGCGGAGATCGCATAAGCACTCTAATTGTTATCGTGATCTTGGTGGGGCCCTTTGAAAAATCATTCCCCGGAGGTATGCTCTGTATGGAATCTGTGACCTCGTGAGGAGATATGAAAAAATCGCCTGGTGCCCGGATGGCAGTTTCAGCCGCGTTAACGCTTTTTTTTTACCTGCGCTCTTTATGCGGGTACTTGCAAAAAGCCGGATACGCGCCTTTTGACAACGGATATGCGAAAATATGCGGATTTTAGGAGCTTGCCCGGAGTAGGGCCTTATTTGTAAAAATTTTTGTAGCAAAAATTTTTACCGCGTAAATCCCGGCGGGTTTAGCCCAGTCGGAATTTATATACCGAGGAGCGTTTTCCACCAGGGTTTGGTTCCCTTGACTTCGGGGAGAGGTTCGAAGACGGGCGTTTCCAGCTGGCCCCTGTAAACCGGCATGGCAACGCGGAAGGTGGCGCCGCGCCCCTGGTCGCTTTCCAGCGAGATCTTGCCGCTTTGCATCACGGTCATGGCTTTGGTGATGGACAGCCCCAGGCCCGTGCCGCCCACTTTTTCTCCGGCGGCGACCTGGACGAATTTTTCGAAGATCTTGGCCTGGTCCTCTTTCTTTATGCCGCAGCCGTTGTCCTTCACCGAGAAAAAAACAAAGCCGGACTGCGCGTCGTGCCCGTCGTCCACGCTGATCTCGATCGCTCCGCCCTGCGGAGTGAATTTGATGGCGTTGGAGATAAGATTGATGAGTACCTGCACGGTGCGCCTCTTGTCGGCGTAGACGCACGAGACGCCGGGCTGCGTCTTGACCGTGAGGGAGATGTTTTTGGTGTTGGCCCAGGCTTTCATGGCGTCGGACGCTTCCCTTGCGATCTCCTCCGATTGTGCGTTCTCCTGGTGGAACACCAGCTTGCCCGACTGGAGCTTGGAGAAATCCAGGATGTCGGTGATTATGGAGTTCAGGCGTTCGGAATTCCTGATGGCGGTGTTGAGCATGCCCTTCCCCGAATCGTCAGGCTTGCTGTCCCTCGCCAGGATCTCAAGGGCCGCTTTTATGGAGGTCAGGGGGGAGCGCAGCTCATGGGTCATGTTGGCTATAAAATCCTGCTGGAGCTTTTCCATTTCCCGGAATTTGGTCTTGTCCGTGGGAATGGAGACGGAACCCACGATCTTGCCTTCTTCGTTCTGGATGAGGGCCGTGGATTTTTTTATCGCCGCGCTGAGGTCGGATTTTCCTTTCTGGTCCACATCGCTCGCGAGATCCCTGGTCCCGTCGCTTCTGATCTCCCTGGACAGGGAGACGACCTGCTCCATCTGCGCCACATCCAGGATCTTCCGGCCGGACAGGTCGGTCAGCCCCATGCCCGAGATGGCCTCGGCCTGGGGGTTCATCATTAAGATCCTGCCGTCCTTGTCGACTACCACCACGCCTTCCGCGATATTGGACATGACCGCTTCGGTGCGCGCTATATCGTTCTCCACTTTCTTCTTTTCCTGGCGCACGACGGTGAGGGCTCTGTTGACCTGGGTTTCCAGTTCGGCGCGGAACTTCTTCATCACTATCTCCATGATGCGTTTCTGCTCCGCGGCGTCCCGGGTGGTTTTTGCCACTATGGTGCCTATAGCGGCTTCGAAATTCTGAGGCTCCAGCGTTTCATCCAGCTTCTCCGCGGTTTCCCCGCCTCCGCCTCCGTTCCCGGCTTCCCCGCCGGCTCCGGTCCCGGTCCCCGCGCCGTCTGGCGCGGCCGACTTCTGTTCCGGGGCGCCGGCCGCCTGGTCTTCGGTCTTGTTTTCTTTTGTGTAGACGGCCTGGCTGAGGATTATTTTATCGATATTGTTCCGTTTCAGATATTCGGCGCCGTTGCCTTTGAAAGACTGCATCTGGCACAGCAGGCGGATATCCTCCTGGGAAACGCCGGTTAAAAAAGTGATGCTCTGCGCCTGGAAGCGCTGGAAGATGTTCTTGAGCGAATTGGGGAGTTTATCGGCGGTTAAAAGCGGGAAGGTGTTGACGATCAGGTTGTTGTTGTCGAGGGTCAGGATGAACTCATTGTTGGGGGAGGCTTCTATGATCCTGGTGAGCAGGGTATGGGCCTCCTCCAAAACCTGTCTGACCTGGGGATGGTCCGGTTTATACAGGTTCACCTGCACCAGGCCGCGCGTAAACGCTTTGAGGAAATTGAACCAGGCCGCTTTGATGTCTTTATCGTCTGTCATGTCTCGTACGGACCCTTTAACTAAGGCTCCGCCCCCCTGTGATTTCCCGACGCGGACCGCGCCGAAGGCTCAGGAATGAACCTCGTTCCATTTATATCCCTGTCCCGGCACGGGTTCCACGCAGTCGCCATAGGCCCCGAGCTTTTCCCTGAGCCGGTGTATGGTGACCTTTATGGTGTCTTTGGTGGCCACAGATTCCAATCCCCATACTTCTTCGGCGATATACCCGTAAGTTAAGATCCGTCCGCTTTTTTTTAAAAACATCACCAGGAGGGCGTATTCCTTGGGGTTAAGCTCGATCGGTTTCTTTTTCAGCGATACATCCCCGGTATCCAGATTGACGGACAGATCTCCGGAGGTGATCGCGCGGTCGGTATGCCCCTGATGCTGGCACCGCCGCAAAAGAGCTTCCACCCTGGCCATGAATTCTTTGCCGGGCAACGGTTTTACTATATAATCGTCCGCTCCCGTTTTAAGTCCCTCTACCTTATGGGCCTCGTCCGCCATCCCGGTCAGCATGATCACCGGCAGGTCGACCGTTAAAGGATTTTCTTTAAGCAGTTTGCAGAACTGCATCCCGGTGATCCCCGGCAGGCTGAGATCGGAGATCACCAGTTCGACTTTATGGGTCTTGAGCCATTCAAGAGCGGCATTGGCTTCGTAAAAATGCGCCGTTTCGTAGCCATTGTCCGACAAAAGCGTCACGACCGCGTGAGCGGCCATCGCATCATCTTCAACCACAAGAACTTTAGGTTTAGTCGTGCTCATAAATTCATTCCCTCTATTATTTTATTATACATTTTTAGTTGAATTGTTGTCGTTATTGCTAATTCCGCGGCGCTCAATAACAGTTGCTCATGCATGGGGTATATTAATATAATTGCTTTTATGGAGTGGCTCATACAATTCCCGGTGCTTATTTTTTCCATCATTTTCCATGAATTCGCGCATGGCGCGGCCGCTTACAGGAAGGGTGATGATACCGCTTACCTCTCCGGCAGGCTGACATTGAACCCGCTGCCCCACCTCGACCTGATCGGTTCCCTTCTGATCCCGGCCATATGCGTTATGTCCCATCTGCCGGCCATCGGCTGGGCCAAGCCCGTGCCGATCAACCCTTTGCGCATGCCGCGGCCCAGGCGCGATATGGCTATAGTGGCCATGAGCGGCCCTGTTTCCAATCTCATTCTGGCCGTCATCTCGCTTTTCGTATACAAGGTGTTCGCCCTGGGCTTCCTTGGCGGGGACCTGACGCTGACGCTTTTAAAGGCCTGCAGCTGGGGGATCATTATAAATCTGCTCCTGGCCACCTTCAATCTTATTCCGATCTATCCGCTGGACGGCAGCCAGATAGCCCTGGGCTTCCTGCCGGACAAGTGGCTGGAGGTATACGAGAAACACCTCCCCTACGGCATGTATATCGTGCTGGGGCTGGTGGTGACCGGCGCGGTACAATGGGTGATAAGGCCGCTGCTGGGTATCAGCCTTTTTTTTCTGGACAAACTCGGCATCGTGATCGTGATTTAGCCCGGAAAATTCAGGTGAGTGTAGCGGGAGGGCCGAGGTCTGAAGGTTTCGAGATCTATGATGGAATTTTTTCCCCTTCAGCCTTAAGCCTTTAGTTTTAAGCCTTACCAAGGACCTATGGAGAACAGAAAGATCGTGGTTTCCGGTATGCGCCCCACGGGCCGCCTGCATCTGGGCAATTACTGGGGCGCGTTAAAGAACTGGGTGGACCTGCAGGACAAATACCTGTGCTATTTCTTTGTCGCCGACTGGCACGCCCTTACCACCGGCCATGAGAAATCCGACAGCATACCGGCTAACACCCGGCTGATGGTCCAGGACTGGCTTGCGGCGGGGCTCGATCCCGCCAGATGCGTTATCTTCCGCCAGTCCGACATCAAGGCGCACGCCGAACTTTACCTCCTGCTGGGCATGATAACGCCGGTCAGCTGGCTTTTGCGCAATCCCACGTTCAAGGAACAGCTGCTGGAACTGCACAAACAGAAATACAAGGGCCAGGAGGACAAGATGAAGTCCGCCGAGGGCGCCAGTAAAAAGCTGCTGGAGGCCCATGCCGGCGAAGGAGAGGACCTGGCCGTCCATTCCGAGCTTTCCACCTACGGCTTCCTGGGCTATCCCATCCTCCAGGCCGCGGACATCCTGCTTTATAAGGCCGATTTCGTGCCCATAGGCAAAGACCAGCTGCCGCACCTGGAGCTGACCCGCGAGATAGCCCGCCGCTTCGACCACGCTTTCGGTTCTCCCGTTTTTAAAGAGCCCGGCGCGCTTTTGACCGCCACTCCCGCGGTGCCGGGGATAGACGGGCGCAAGATGTCCAAGTCCTACGGCAACAGCATAGAGCTGGCCGAGGAGCCGAAAAGTCTTGAGGCCAAGATTAAAAAAATGTACACCGACCCCCTTAAGATCAGGGTGGACGATAAGGGGCATCCCGAGGGCTGCGTGGTCTGCGCCTTTCACCGCATCTACAACCCCGGTTGGGAAAAGCGGGAGCTGGAGTGCCGCACCGGGGCGGCCGGCTGCGGCGCCTGCAAGAAACAGCTTTTCGAGCTCATGAACAAAGCCATGGAAGATTTTCGCGTCCGGCGCCGGGCCTGTGAGAGCGACCCGGGCATAGTGGACAGGATCCTTGAAGCCGGCGGCCCCAGGGCGGGCGCCGCGGCCGGGGCCGTCATGGCCGAGGCCAATAAAATAGTGGGGATGATATGAACGCTTTGGATGTGCACCTGGATATTTTTGAAGGCCCGATAGACCTGCTGATGTACCTTATCCGGAAGAACAACCTGGACATCTACGATATTCCCATCGCGCAGATCACGAAGGAATATCTGGGCTACCTGGAGGTTATGAAGAGTCTGAACCTGGAAGTGGCGGGCGAGTTCCTGGTGATGGCCTCCACGCTGATGCAGATCAAGGCCAGGATGCTGCTGCCGTCCAAGGCCGAGCCGGGAGAGGAAGGCGGCGGCCCCGATCCGCGCGGCAAACTGGTCACCATGCTGGAGGATTACCAGCGTTACAAGCACGCCTCCAAAACGCTTGAGACCCGCTTTGCCGGGTTCAAGGATGTGTTCTACCGCGGCTCCCCCGTTTTTTCCAACGACGAGAAGTTCCTGGAATTGGAATTTTTTACTTTGCTTGAGGCCGTAAAACGCGCCTTTGAGCGCGTGGACGACTCCAAGGAAGTGCAGGCTGAGACTTTCCCCATAGAGTCCAGGGTGGAAAAAGTCCTCAATATGCTCAGGGCCAGGGAGTGGATCCTTCTTGACGATGTGTTCGTGTCCGAGACAAAACGGCTGGGGATCATAGTTTGTTTTATGGCCCTGCTGGAGCTGATCAAGCAGAGAAAAATACTGGCCGTGCAGGATTCGGCCTACGAAGAAGTGCGTATTTACCGCGCGCCCGAGCCGGGAGAGCTTCCCCTCGGAGAGCTGCCGGAAACGATTTAGGGTGCGGGGTCCGGGGCGGAGCCGCGCGTGCGGCTCCCCGTTTTCGAACCGGGTACCTGCGCCCCTACCCTTACAGTATGAGGTGCATATGGAAGATACGGAACTTAGGAAAGCGCTTGAAACCCTTTTTTTTATAACGGACCATCCCTTGCCTCCGGAGCGCGTCGCGCAGCTTTGCGAGGTGAAGGACCTTGAGCGCGTCAAGGGCGCCATCGCGGCGTTGAAAGAGCACCTGGACGGGAACGGCAGCGCTTTGCAGCTCATGCAGATAGCCGGGGGCTGGCAGATGGCCACCAGGCCCGAGAACGGCTTGTGGGTCAGGAAGCTTTATCACAACAAGATGACGGTACGGTTATCGCAGGCCGCCATTGAAACGCTCTGCATTATAGCCTACCGCCAGCCCATGACAAGGGCCGAGATAGAAAGCGTGCGCGGCGTCGAGGTGATCGGCCCGCTGGACACGCTGAGCGAACGAAAGCTGATCACCGTCGTCGGCCGGCGCGAGACCGTCGGCCGGCCGATACTTTACGGCACTACCGGCGAGTTCCTGCGGCAGTTCGGCCTTAACTCGCTGGATGACCTGCCCAAACTTGAGAATATCCCCGTGGAGGACGCGCCCAAACAGCTGGTGCCCCAACCCGAGCCCGCCCAGCCCGTATTGTTCGAGGAGGCGCAGCCTGCCGCGTCCCCGGAAGGGAGTCCGGCGCCGGAGGCCGTTTTGGAAACCTCCGGACCCGTCCCCGCTGAAGAGCGGCAGGAGGGGGTCCCCGACCGATCTTACGACGGCCCCGCCGTGGAACCGGTTGCGGAAGGCTCGCCCGCGGAGGAAATTCCCGCAGCCCCGCTTTCTGCGCCTTCCTTCGCTTCCGGGGCCGCGGAAGGACAAGACTCCGCGCAGCCGCCGTTGAACGAAGCGGCTCCGGCCGGCGGTCCCTCCGCTGAAATAGATCCCGAAGACGAATCCGCGGAGGGGGAACGGTTCGCCGGAACCGCCGAGATCCTGTACACAGCTCCGGACCAGGCGGCGGGCTCCGAAGAGCCCGGCGATAAAAAATAAAATGCCGTAAGACGACATTTTATCGTACCGAATTATGCCTGAAATACGAAAAGACCCCGTTTTCGGCCGTTGGGTTATAATCGCTTCCGAACGGGGCCTGCGCCCCAACGAGTTCCGGGGCGGACCCGGGCCGGAGAATCCGTATAATTGTCCTTTCTGTCCCGGTCATGAGAGCGAGACGCCGCCTTCCATTTATACCCTGTATGCGGACGGCGCTGAGAACGCGAAGGCTCAAAAGCAAAAGGAGCCGGATTGGCGTTTGCGCGTGGTCCTGAACAAATATCCGGCTCTGGTCGCCCGGGGCCGCGTCGGGAGCGTGGCCGACGGCATGTATGACCGCATGGACGGCATAGGCTCCCATGAGGTGGTCATCGAAACGCCCTGCCACGACCGGCAGCTGGAAGACATGTCCGTTTCCGGGATCGCCGATATTTTTAAAACATTCGTTCTTCGCGTCAACGAAATCAAGAAGGACCCGGGCATAAAATATGTGATGATCTTTAAAAATTTCGGGCGCAATGCCGGCGCCAGCCTGGCCCACCCCCATTCCCAGCTTATCGCCATGCCCATGGCGCCGATCCGCGTGGTGCAGGAGATAGACGGGGCCGAGGCTTACCGCGAAGAGAACGGGGACTGCGTGTTCTGCGATATCCTCAGGCAGGAAACGGTGTACAAAAAACGCGTTGTCGGCGAAAACGCCGGTTTTCTAGCCATCACGCCTTACGCCAGCCGCTTTTCTTTTGAGACCTGGATCCTGCCGAAAAAACATGAGAGCCACTTCGAGAATATGCCCCCGGAACTGGCCGTCGATCTGGCCGCGATAGTGAAAAGCACCATAGGCAAGCTTCATGTCACGATGGAAGACCTTTCCTATAACCTTATAGTTCACACGATGCCGGTGCAGGACCCTGCGGTGGAACATTACCATTGGCACATCGAGCTCATGCCGAAGCTGAGCCTGGTGGCCGGCTTTGAGTGGGGCACCGGTTTTTATATAAACACCGTCTCACCGGAAGACGCCGCCTGGATGCTGAACAGCGCAAAAAAGTATAAATTGTAGAAGATCGGAGGACCGGGGGCTCGGCCCGGGACGGTCCTCCAAAATGGAGAAATTATGAAAATTCTTGTTGCCGCCAGCGAAGCTTTTCCGTTCTGCAAGACGGGAGGTCTTGGCGATGTGGTCGGGTCCCTGGCGCAGGTGTTCTCACGGGGGGAGGGCAATGAAGTGGTCCTTTTTATTCCCCGTTACAGGAATATAGGCGGAGGCGCTTTTTCACTGAAGGCTGTGGGCGGCAGTTTTCTTATCCCGGTCGGCAACCGCGTGGAGACCGCTACGATGTCGTTCGTGCAGTGGGGGAAGGTCGCCGTGTATTTTATAGAGAATTCCAAGTATTTCGACCGTCCCGGCATTTACCGCTCCAATTTCGGGGATTACGAGGATAACGACGAAAGGTTCATCTTCTTCTCCCGTGCCGTGCTCGAAGGCGCGAAATTTATCGGTTTTAAACCGGATGTGATCCACAGCCACGACTGGCAGACCGGCCTGGTCAGCGCCTATCTGAAGACCCTTTACCGCATAGATTCCTTTTTTTCCAAGACCGCAAGCGTGTTTACCATCAACAACATCGCCTATCAGGGGATGTTCCCCAGGGAAACGCTGCTGAAGGCGGGCTTCTCCTGGCCTGATTTTACGCCGGACAAGCTGGAGTTCTACGGCGGTTTGAACTACATGAAGGCCGGCATTATGCTGTCCGACCTGGTCACCACGGTCAGTCCCACTTACGCCAGCGAGATCCAGTTCAGGCCGGAATTCGGCAAAGGTCTCGAAGGCGCCCTGCGGTACAGGACCTCGGACCTGTTCGGCATCCTTAACGGCATAGATGAGGAGATATGGGACCCCGCCACCGACACCTTTATTGAAAGGGGCTACGATGTGAAAAGTTTCCTGCGCGGCAAGGGCGCCTGCAAGAAAGCCCTTCAGCATGAATGCGGACTGGAAGAATCCAAGGACAGGATGCTGGCGGGCGTGGTCTCGCGGCTGGACCATCAGAAGGGCCTGGATATCTTATCGCGGCTGCTCCCCGAGTTCGCGGATAAGATACAGTTCGTCCTCCTGGGCGTAGGGGACCCGGCCCTCACAGGAACATTCGCGAATTTGGCCAAAGAGCATCCCAAGCAGATCTTTTTCAGGCCGGGTTTCGACGAAGGGTTCGCGCATAAGATCTATGCGGCCTCCGATATTTTTCTGATGCCGTCGCGTTTCGAGCCGTGCGGCTTGTCGCAGATGATAGCCATGCGCTACGGTTCCCTGCCGGTGGTCACCCGTACCGGAGGGTTGAAGGACACCGTTAACTATACCGGCGAGCCCAAAGATTCCAACGGGTTCGCCATGGATAACGCCGGGGACGAGCAGCTCAAGTCCATACTCGGGCACGCGGTTTCGCTGTTCGGCTGGCGGGAGAACTGGAACACGATGGTCAGGAACGCCATGAAAGGCGACTACTCCTGGACCAGGTCCTCGCAGGACTATCTGCGTCTTTTTAACATCGCCTACCAAAAAAAGCAGCTTTGACCGTCGCGACATAGGTCAAAAGGGCATATTTCAGCAGCCTTTTGCCTGCGCAATTATAGGTCCGACGGCTCTTATCCGGTCGTATTATTTAAAGGTACACTTAATGAGCGCGGAATATTCGCGCGGCCCGCTGATGTTTAGATCAGAGGGTAAATAGTAAGGAGATGAAAGGAGATAACATGAAAAGAATTATTGTGACGACGGTGGCGATGCTTTGTCTAGCCGGTGGAGCGTATGCCGAGACCGCGGTACAGCAGCTTCTAACAGTGGCCGTGACGGAAACGATCATTGAGTCGCCTGCGGCTGCGCCGGATCAGGTGAAACAACCTATCGTTCCGCAACAGCCGCCCTGCTTCCTGGAAGCGCTTGGCGTGGCTCAGAAGGCGATCGATAAAGAGGCTCAGACTGTGGGTTTGGAACCTAAGGGCATTATTCTTGTGGAGACCATGAAATTCCAGTTCGCCGGCCCGTCTTCATTGGAATTTTCGTTCAACGGCGTTATCGGCAGAGGCCAATATAATGTGGCGTTGACAATGAACCCCACCTGCGATCTGAAGGGTCCGGTCAAAGTCATAAACCTCGCGAAATGACCTGCTGACGAGAGTAACTTTAAACACCGCCGTTCGCGCGAACGGCGGTGTTTTTGATTTTGTCGGGCATGGGGCGCCGAGTAGGCCGGCGGATTGTTTATTTACCGCCGTGGAATTCCCCCGGTGGTTCTTAAAACCGGAGAGGCTTTTAAAGCTCTCCGGTTTTATATTTCTTTTTAAACCATTCCTGAAGGTCGTCGAACAGCGTGTAGGTGACCGGCGTCATTAAAAGCGTGATCAAAAGCGACAGCGACTGTCCGCCTATGATGACCCAGGCCATCGCGCGCCTGGAGCCCGAACCCGCGCCGGTGCCGAGCGCCGTCGGGATCATGCTGGCCACCAGAGTCAGCGTGGTCATCAGGATGGGGCGCAGCCTGGTGCGATTGGCTTCTATGGACGCCGTATGGCGCGTCATGCCTTTGGCGCGCAGGGTGTTGGTGTAGTCGACCTGCAGGATGGAGTTCTTCTTCACTATGCCGAACAGCATGAAGATGCCCATTATGCTGAACAGCGTCATGTTCTGGCCCGTTACGAACAGCGAGATGACGGCGAACGGCAGCGTCAGCGGCAGGGCTATGATAATCGAGATCGGGTAAACGAAACTTTCGAACTGGCTGGCCAGCACGATATAGATGAAGATGAAAGACATCAGGAACGCCATGACGAACCCCATAAGCATCCTGCCCAGCTCTTTGGACCTGCCGGTGGCCCCGGCGGCGTATTCAGCCGGGACATGCAGCGCCTTGAAGGCGTTGTCGGCCTCTTTCAGCATGGTCCCAAGCGGCATCCCGGTGGTGTTCGCCTCTACGGTGATCTTGCGCTGGCGGTTGAGGCGCTCTATCTGGGTGGGCCCGAAGCCCTCCACCACGCGGGCGACATTGTCGAGGCGCACCGTTTTCCCGCCCAGAGCCGGGACGACCATGGCTTCTATAACATCTTTCCTGTCGCGGAAATTTTTGTCGGCGCGCACCCGCACCTGGTAGAGGTCGTCGGCGTCCTTGAATTTGGTTATATCCTCTTCCCCGCCCACCAGCGTGCGCAGGGAAAAAGCGATATCCTCGATCTTTACGCCCAGGTCATGCGCCCGGTCGCGGTCTATTTCCACGCGGTATTCCGGCCTGGCGTACGAGAAGCTCAGGTCCACATCCACCACTCCTTTAAGGGACCTCATGTGGTCGGCTATCGCTTTGGCGTAGATCTGCAATTTGTCCAGTTCGGGACCGGTTACCACGAACTGGAATTCTTTTTCGCCGCCGCCTCCGAAGCCTCCCACGGGCGCGACCGAGGTGCGCAGGCTGGTGTACTTGGAGACCATGGCCCGCGAAGTCGCCATGATCTCTTTGAGGGGGGGGCGCTTGGACAGGTCCACCAGCTGCGCCATGATATAACCCTCGTTCACGGAGGGGGCGCCGGAGTGGGAGCCGGTGCCGGTGCCTATGGAAGAAAGGGTGGTGGTCACATAGGGGATGGTCTTGGTTTCAGCCTCGATCTGCGTGAAGATCTGCTTCATGACCTCCAGGCTGGTCCCTTCGGGGGCTTTGATGTTTATCTGGTACTGGCCGGTGTCGTCGGCGGGCAGGAAGTCCTTGCCTATGAACAGGAAGAGCGGGATCATGGACAGCATGATCCCTATGGAACCGAGGACCATGAACTTGCGGTGCGTCAGCGCCCATTCAAGCAGGACTATGTAGCGTTTCGCCAGGAGCTCGTTTATATGGTCGGTGAATTTCTGCAGTTTCGTTTTTTCGCTGTTCTTGACTTTAAGGAACAGGGAACAAAGCATCGGCGTAAGCGTCAGGGCCACGAAGGTGCTGACGGCCACCGCGAAGGCTATGGTGAGGCCGTAGCTTTTTACGAACCTGCCTATGATGCCCCCCATGTAGGCCAGGGGCAGGAAGATCACGATGAGGGACAGCGACATGGCCAGCACCGCGAAAGCGATCTCGGCCGAGCCCTCCAGCGCCGCTTTGACCGGCGAGATCCTGTGCTCCTCCATGTGCCGGTAAATGTTCTCCAGCATGACTATGGCGTCGTCTATGACGATGCCCACCGCTATCGTAAGGCCCAGCAGCGTCATGTTGTTGAGCGTAAAACCGGCGTAATCCATGAACATGAAAGTGGCGATGAGCGACGCGGGAATGGCCATGGCGGAGATGACGGTCGAGCGGAAGTCCCCTATGAACAACAGCACCATGAGGCCCGCCAGCAGAGCCCCCAGCACCAGATGCTCCTTGACCGTATCGACAGACCCTTTTATGAACTCGGACTGGTCGCCGACTATCCTGGTCTCCACGCCCTGCGGTATTATGGACCGTATGCCGTCCAGTTTTTCCCGGATCTTCCTTACGACCTCTACGGTATTGGTGCCCGACTGCTTTTTAACCACCAGGGTTACGGCGGGCTTTCCGTTCAGATAGGAGGCGGTGGTCATGTACTGGCCGGTGTCTTCCACCCGGGCGATATCCGAAATGCGTATGGGAGTGCCGTTGACGCTTGTTATAACTATGGAATTGAATTCCTTTACATCCTTGATGCGGCCGAGCGTGCGCAGTACGAATTCTTTGTCCGCCTGCTCCACCTTGCCGCCGGGGATCTCTATGTTTTGCTGGGTGATGGCGTCTTTAAGCTGTTTGGTGGAAATATTCAGCGAGGCCATCTTAAGCGGGTTGACCACTATATGGATCTCCCGTTCCCGGCCTCCGATCACATCCACGGAGCCTACGCCGTCCACCGTCTCGATGTTTTCCTTTATTTTTTTCTTCGCGAAGCGGGTCAGTTCCACAAGGTCCCTGTCTCCGGAGACCACGATATTGACCACGGCGACGGCGCCTATATCAAATTTGCCGACCACGGGCTGGTCCGTGCCCTGGGGCAGCTGGGCCAGAACGGAATTGACCTTGTCGCGCACATCCTGCGCCGCGACATCGCCGTTCTTTTCAAGCACGAACTTTATCATTATGACGGACAGTCCTTCGTAGCTGGTGGACGCCAGGTCTTCTATGCCGGAGATGGTGTTTACGGCCTCTTCTATGGGTTTGGTCACGGAGGATTCTATCTCCTCCGGACCCGCGCCGCGCAGCGAAGTCTGTATTACCACGAAAGGGAATTCCACATTGGGGAACAGGTCCACCCCGAGGCGGAAGTAGGAGAACGCTCCCATCACCACCAGGGCCGTTATCATCATGGTGGTAAGTATGGGGCGTTTGACCGCAAGTTCTGTGATTTTCATAAAGCCTTGTAAAAATTTTCGCCGCGAAAGTTTTTAGCATAAAATGTCGTCTTACGACATTTTATCTTACGGCATTTTATTCTGCACTTTTATCTTACTCCCGTCCTTCAGGCCGTAGAGACCGAAGGTTATCAGTTCTTCCCCGGCTTTAAGTCCTCCGGAGAGCTCTATATAGTCGCCGTTGCTGATCCCGGTCTTCACTTCCCGGCGCGCGGCCGTTCCGTCGGCCGGAACAAAAATATACGACCTGCCGTTTTCGGCGAGGACCGCGGCGGAGGGCACGGCCACCGCTCCCTGTTTGGCGCCCACCACCAGGCGGATCTCGGAAAACATCCCGGGTTTCAGGCGGTTATCCGAGTTGTCGGCCAGCAGTTCTATTACGGCGCTTCTTGTGCGGGTGTCCACCACGGGGCTAATGCGGTAGACCCTGGCGCGGAACAGCTTGTCGGGGAAGGCGTCTACCTTGATGTAGGCCTGCTGGTTCATAAAAACCTTGCCCATGTACCGTTCCGGCACATCGAGTACCACGCGCACCCGGCCCTGGCTGACCACCAGGGCGATCGGGGTCTGGGGCGTGACATTGGCGCCGGAATCCTGGTAAACGCGGCCTATCACGCCGTTCAGGGTCGAAGGGACCGGCGCCGGTTCATAGACCACGCCGGGCTCGTCCCGTTCTATCAGCGCCACGGTCTGGTCTTTCTTTACCGCGTCGCCTTCCGTCACCAGGTTCCTTAAAAGTTTGCCGGAAACCCTGGGGTAAAGCATGGCTTCGTCCATGGCCTTCACGGACCCCACCAGTATGAGGTAATCCTCTATATCCTTCACCTGGGCGCGGTCCGTCTTGACCAGGAACCTGTCTTTTTCAAGCGCATTGAAGGCTTCCAGGTCCTTGTTCTTGCAGCCCGCCGCTATGAGCGCGGCCGCCAGAACGGCGAATAACGAACAATGGAACTCGGATAATTTTTTTATTTTCATAAATTCACGGTCTCGCATTTCTTCGGACTTTTGCGTATTCTCCGGGAGCGGACGCTTTTCTACTCGCCTATCGTCCACTTAAGCTCCGCGTCGTCCGAACAAGTGTCGTGCAGGGCCTGGATGTAAAGAGTTTGCGATTTGTTTAGGGCCAGCGAGGTGTCGTTGAGCTCCAGCTGGCTGGCAAGTCCGTTCCTGAAACGGATCTCGGTGGCGGTCAGCGTTTTTCTGGCGGTTTCCACCGAGGCGGTTTGGGACTCAAGCCTCATCGAGGCCTCTTTCAAGCCGAGCCAGGCTTTCTTTACCTCTATCTTTATCCTGCGCTCCAGTTCTTTCAGGTTGGTTTCGGCGATCTCCGCCTGAAAACGGGCCTGCCTGACCCTGGAAGAGGCGCTGCCGCCGGAAAAGATCGGAAGTGAAAGCCTTAAGCCCGCCGTCGTGCTCCAGCTTTGGCCGGACTTGCCCGGAAAACCGGAATCCGACTGGCCCTGGAACTGTCTGGAGGCGAAAGCGCTGACATATGGGTAATGCCCTGCCTGTTCGATCTTTATCATTTCCCTGTAGAGGTCGCGCTGGAGTCTGGCGTCCCGGTATTCCGGCCTGTTCAAAAGCGCGGTTTTATAAAGTTCGTCTATCCCGCCGAGGCCGTTCTTGGCGCAGGCAAGGCTGTCGGTGAGCGTTATGTTCGTTTCGGGATCCAGGCCGAGCAGGGTTTTAAGCTCTATAAGGCCTTCCTCGTACAGGTTCCAGGCCTGGGTGAGGGCCGGTTCGGTGTTCGACACCTCCACCTTCTGCCGTAGCACCATAAGGTCGCTGGCCATGCCCTGCTTATACTGGGCCTCTATCGTGCCCAGATGCTGCACGGCCAGGTTCAGGGATTCGCGCTGTATGGCCGCCAGGGAGCTTGAAAGCAATACCGCGTAGTACATTTGTTTTACGGATTTGGAGATTTCGTTCCGGGCCGTTTTCAGCCGTTCATCGGAATCGTCCGCGTACAGCCGGGCCATTCTGATGCCTGTGTAAACTTTGCCGCCGGCCCAGAGAACCTGGTCAAGGTCCAGGGAGCCGGCATAAGCGTTCTTAAGGCCGGCCGTTATTTTTGTCCCGCCGAAAAAAAAGGCCGGGGATTCTATGTTGCGGGTGTATTGGCCGGAGGCGCTCAGCTGAGGGAAGACGGTCCCCCAATACTCCTTCACCTTTTCCTTATAGATGTTCCTGGTTTCTTCCGCCGTTACCACCGTCGCGTTGTTTTTCAGGGCGGTTTCGACCGCGTCGTTCAGGCTGAGTTCCCGCCCTCGGGGTTCGCGGCCGGCCTGGCCGGGAAGTCCGGCCGCTCCGGCCCGCGCTACGCACGCCGGCGCGGCGCAGAGGAGCATGATCATGGCCGCGGTTTTAAGCCCGCGCGACCCGGCGCAGATTATCCTGGCGAAGCGCGCGGGTATGCCGGCGTCCAGCGCCGCCGCGCCGCTTTCCTTGGCCTCTATTAAAAAATAGGTAAGGGAGGCGCTTACAAGGTGCAGGATGTCGGCGGCGGCCTCTTCCGCCACCTCTCCTTTACCGGCGGCGGAGGAAATGATCCGCTTGAGTTTTTTGCGATGCTCTTTTTTTATTTCAAGCGCCATGCCGCTTAGCGCGCCTTCGGACGGCGAGGCGATTATTTTAAGCGCGCATTTCGGCATGTCGGGGTGTTTCTTTATAAAACTCAGGTGGCTGCCCAGGATCAGCGCTATCTTTTTTTCAAGCGTGCTGGCCTCGTCCAGAACCAGCGGATCCAGTTCGCGAAAGTGTTTGGAGCCTTCCTGGAAGGCTGCCCGGATCAGGGTTTCCTTGTCCTTGAAATAGTAATAAAGCACGGGCTTGGTTATGTTCAGGTGGGAGGCTATTTCGCGCATGGAGACCGCGTCCGGGCCTTTTTCGGACATCATTCTTACGGCGGTTCCGAGGATCTTAAGCCTGGTCTTGTCGCCCTTGGCTGTTTTTTCTTTTTGTCCCTTCATATAAAACCTACCTACCGGTAGATAGATTATAACAGCAGGCCCGGCCGGCTGTCAAGTCAAAAGCGGCCCGGCCGCTTTTGAGCGCGGCTGGTGAAGTTCCTGGGCCATTTGCAGGGCTGTCCCAGGAAAATCCGGATAATTCTCACATTAGGTGGCGCAGAAGAGTCCATTCTCCCGCTAAATTTCATGCAAAGTGAGCAGAAAAACTTGTAATTCCGTAAAAGGGACATGTTTTTCACAGTAACC
>Ga0172379_10004581_pt1 | contig 20212 bp, 19 predicted proteins | sample GrowelOW334metaG_FD_119756 | JGI IMG/M metagenome (GOLD analysis project Ga0172379, IMG submission 119756) | Groundwater microbial communities from an aquifer near a municipal landfill in Southern Ontario, Canada - Groundwater well OW334 metaG | ecosystem: Environmental > Aquatic > Deep...
CGATCGCCGTGGTTGCGAAGGTCGGGCCTGAGCCGAAGGGCCCGAGAAGGAACTGCACCTTATCTTCGGTGATGAGTTTCTCGGTCAGTTTGGCGGAGGTTTGGTTGTCGGACTGATCGTCATAATAGATGACCTGAACCTTTTTCTTCGTTCCCCCGACGGAGATACCGCCGGCCGCGTTGACTTTTTCTTGCCAGATCTCGTAGCCGTTCTTGACCATGTTCCCGAAACGGGACAGGCCTCCGGTCAAAGCGACCGAAGCTCCGATCTTGATGACGTCCGACCCGCCTTTCTTCCCCTCTTTGGATCCTTCCGCGAAGACGGATCCTCCGAAGGCGATAAAAAGAACGAGTAGAACACCGAGCGCTTTTCGCGTCTGTCCTTTCATACGACTCCTCCCCTCTGATGGATTTTATGGACGGCTTCCGGCGCATAGGCGCCGCTGCCGTCCTTAATTCGCTATAAGCCGAGATAGGCCTTCTGTATATCCGGATTGTTGAGCAGCGATGCCGAATCTCCCGATATTTCCAGCCGTCCGTGAACGATGACGTGGCCCTTCTCCGCGATTCCGAGCGCTACCTGAACGTCCTGGTCCACGAGCAAAATGGTGATTTTCTTTGATACGTGGATTTCCTTGAGAATGGCCACCAATGAATCCACGACGACCGGCGCGAGTCCAAGCGACAATTCATCCAACAGAAGCAGTTTCGGGTCGGCCATCAAACCCCTGCCGATAGCGCACATTTGCGCCTCTCCGCCCGACATCGTACCAGCCAACTGTTTTCGTCGGTCTTTCAGGACCGGCAGAATGGAATACACCCATTCCAAGTCGCGCTTGATTCCCGGCTTGTCTCTGCGCGAATAGGCGCCCATGAGAAGGTTGTCCTCAACGGACATGCCGCTGTACAGCTGCCTGCCTTCCGGCACCATCATGACGCCCATCTCGGCGCGTCTGGGCTGGCCGACACGGGTAATGTCTTCGCCGTTGAAAATTATTTTCCCTTTCGACGGCGTGATTCCCCCGGCTATCGTTCTGAGGAGCGTCGTCTTGCCGACGCCGTTGGCACCTATGAGGGCTGTTATGCTTCCGCCTCGTATATCCAAGTCGATGTCCCAGAGTATCTGGACATCTCCGTAACCCGCGTTGAGCCCTTCCATTTTAAGCATTCTTGTTTCCTCGCATTTTGGCGAACCGTTCGCCCAGGTACGCGGAGATCACCCGCTCGTCGCTGGTTATTTCTTCAGGGCTGCCTTCGGCGATTTTTTCGCCGTGGTGCAGAACCATGACCCGGTGCGATACGCCCATGATGGCCTTCATCACGTGCTCGATAACCAGAATGGTCCGTCCCTGTTTGTTCAAGTCCAGGATCAGTTCCATGATCGAATCTACTTCCGACGTGTTAAGGCCGGCCATTACTTCGTCCAGGAGAATCAACTCCGGGTCCATCGCCAGGGCGCGCGCGACTTCCAGGCGTTTGCGTTCGGAAATATTGAGGTTTTCGACGCGGTGATCATCCTTGCCTTCCAGATGCACCTTTGCCAGTATCGAGCGGGTTTTTTCCCTGGCTTCCTTCGCGTCGTGGATCTTGTCCTTACCGAAGAGCGCTCCGATAGAGACGTTTTCCAGTACCGACATGCCGGGGAAGGGCTTTACGATCTGGAACGTCCGTGAGATTCCTCTTTCCGCGATGCGGAAAGGCTTCAAACCGGAGATTTTTTCGCCCTTGAAGAAGATTTCGCCCTTGGTTAGCGGCACCGTGCCGCTGATGAGGGACAGGAAGGTTGTCTTTCCGGCTCCGTTCGGGCCGATGATGCCGAGAATCTCGCCTTTTTTGACAGAAAAATCGATATCGGAAACCGCTTTCAAGGCGCCGTAGGATTTCGAAACGCCTGTTCCTTGAAGAATGACATCGCTCATCAGTTCCGCTCCTTCTTGGTCCAAAGAGAGGCGATGCCTTTCCATTTGACGCTCAGGATACCCTTCGGCATGAACAACACGGCAAGAATGATGATCAGCCCGAGGATACCTAGGTGCAGGTTGATGAACCGCGACCAGACTAGCTCCGATACCGTTTCAAGCAGTACGGCTCCGACGACGGGACCCATCACGGTTCCGATGCCGCCGATCAAGATGATGACGAACATCTTTACAACCCACATGACGTCAAAGACCGTAGGAGGATCGATATAACTGAACCAGTAGGCGTACAAGGCTCCGGTGAGACCGGTGAACAGTCCGCTGATGGACCAGGCAATGATCTTGAACCGGGTCGTGTCGATACCCATGACGCCGGCGGCTTCCTCGTCGGCGCGGATCGCCTTGAAGGCGTACCCGAGGCGGTTTTTGTGGAGACGCGAGACGGTGAATACGACGATGATCAGCATGAAGAACATCGCGAAGTAAAAGAACGTGTTCACGAAGAAAGGACTCCCCTTGAGGGACCGGACGCTGAGTCCCTGGCCGCCGCCGGTGAGATCGGTCCAGATTTCCACGATCTGCCGGGTCGCTTCCATGGCGCCGAGGCTTCCGAGGGCGAAGTAGTGTCCTTTGAGCCGGAGGAGCAGCAATCCTAACAGGATGGCAAGTATAACCGCGATGACTCCCGCCGCGACGAACGCGAGGGGGAAGGGCATGTTTGTTTTATGCATCAGCACCGCGACCGTGTACGCGCCGATGCCGAAAAAAATCATGTTTCCGAACGCCGCATAGCCGGTGTACCCGGCTATGATGTTGAGGGCGGACGCCAAAACCGCGAACATGAAAATCGAGGTGATCAGGCGCACCCAGAAACCGGTGACGAAGAAGGGAACCGCCGCAATCACGACGAAACCAAGCGCAAAGAGGAATATGTTCCGCTTCATTAATAGAACCTCTTCCCGAGAAGTCCCTGCGGCCTCAAAACGAGGACGAGGATTAGAACGACGAAGCCGAGCAGATCTTGTACGGAAGAGGGCAGTATGACGGTTCCCACCGTTTCAACAAGGCTGAGCGTTATGCCGCCAACAAGGGCGCCGACCGTACTTCCCAGGCCGCCGAGGATCGCGATGACGAAGGCTTTTCCGACCAGGCTGCCGCCGATGAAGGGGTTGATGCTCATTATCGGCGAAATCAACGCCCCGGCCGCACCAGCCAGCGCGGCGCTGACGGCGAAAGTCATGGCGTAGATTTTGTCGACATCCACACCGACCGTCTTTGCCCCTTCGTAGTTCAGCGCGGTCGCGTTGATGGCTCTACCCGTGCGGGTTTTCTTCATGAACAAGTAGAAGAGCACCGTGATCAGGATGGCCACGCCGAAAATGCCGAAGCGGACCTGCGGAATCACCAAGCCCCCGATCTCTATTCCCGAGGCTGAGTACGGAAGTTTGATGCTGCGGTAGTCGGCGCTCCAGAGAAGGAGACAGGCGTTCGCGATCAGGATTTGCAAGCCGAACGAGAACGTCAACGTGATAAGCGACGGTCCGCGGACGACCCGGTTGAAGACATAGCGCTGTATGCCGTACGCGACGACGAACAATACCGCCATGACAATTGGTATAGAAAGAAAAGGATCGACGTGAAAAACGGAGAAGAGCGTAAAGGATAAATACGCTCCGATCATGATGAACGAACCGTGAGCCAGGTTCACGATGTTCAACACACCCCAGACTAGGGAAAACCCTATCCCTATCATCGCGTAGACGGAGCCGAACAAGACGCCGTTTATTATGGCTTGTAAGATCATTACTCTGCTCCACAGGGAAAATTATGAACCACCGTAACAGGTTCATTTTTTTTGTTCAACGCGAAAAACACTTTTTCACCCTGAAAAAGTGTTTTTCCTACATTCATGTAGCTTTTTTATTATCTTTTTTGATGTATGCTTCATCAACCTGACGTATAATTCTGCTTCAGTCGCTGATTTAACCTGCAAACGGGTTCATCCCGTTTGTCAGGTTGAAATCCTCGACCTCCAAACGCCTAAAGTAGTATTATACATGCACACGAGAAAATGAAGCGATTTTTCCGATATCCATGAGGTGAAATATGGCTGTTATGTTCGATTCGGTTATCAAAAACGGTCTTATCGTGTACCCGGAAAAGACGATCTTCGGCGATGTCGGTATTCTTGACGGCAAGATCGCCAAAATCGGCAAGGCCGGGAAGTTGGCGGGCAAAGAAACGATCGACGCGGCGGGTAATTATGTGCTGCCCGGCATCATCGATCCTCATACCCACCCGGTGTATCTCGATTCGATCGAAGACCTGGCGGTGACGGCCGCGTGGGGCGGGGTGACGACGGTCGCGCACTACGCCTACGCCAAACCCGGGCAGAGCCTGGTGAAAGTCATCAAGGACTGGAAGGAAGAAGGAAAGAAGACCAGCTGTATCGATTTTGCCCTTCACGGCGGGCTATTCGAGACGATGAAGCAGGCGGACGAGATCCCGGAAGCCTTCAAGCTCGGCGTTACTTCTTTCAAAATGTTCATGGCCTACGCCAAACTAGGCTGGATGACCGACGACTACGCGCTGACCAAGGGCATGGACGTGATCGGAAAGCTCGGCGGCATGGCGTGCATCCACGCGGAAACCGGGTTGGCCATCGACTATATCCAAGACAAGCTCCTGGCCCAAAAAGCCGATTTCGCCGAGCGTTTTCTTGAAACGAGTCCCGACATCGCCGAAGCCGAAGGCATCTTCCGCTGCGTGTCGATCGGTCGGCTTATGAAGTGCCCGGTGTACATTCCCCATGTATCCTCCAAAGAGGCGGTCGACGTGCTTCGCTTCTTCCGCTCCAAGGGCGTGCGCGTCTATGGGGAAACTTGTCCGCAGTACCTCGCGCTCACCTGGGATACTCTTAAAAAACGGGGGCCGCTCGGAAAAGTAGGCCCGGCCGTCAAGACGAAAGCCGACCAGGACGCGCTCTGGGCCGGAATCAAGGAAGGACTTTTCGACGCGTTCGGCAGCGACCACGCCCCGAAAGACAAAAAGCCCGAAGACGATTTCTTCAAGGCCGCGTACGGTTCACCGCAAGTGGAAACCATGCTTCCCGTCATTTGGCAGGAAGGCGTCAACAAGGGACGGCTTACCGTCAATGATATCGCTCGATACTTCTCTGAGAATTCAGCCAAGATCCTCGGGATTTTCCCGAAAAAAGGGCGGTTGGATGTCGGTACCGACGCCGATGTCGTTATTTTCGATCCTAAGGAAGCTTGGACGATCAGCATCGACAACCAGCACTCCAAGGTGAAGTACACCCTGTACGAGGGTAAGGAAGTGCTCGGTCGGGTGAAGATGGTTATGTTGCGCGGCTGGAAGGTCGTAGACGGCGGCGAGTTCGTCGGCGATAAGAAGCGCGGCGAATTTCTGCCGACACGCGCGGGCGCTTTCGGTCGATAAAGGAACGTATGTCCGCGGGTAACATTTCCAGCGAATGGATTCAGAAGCAGTTTAAGGTTCTTGAACGTATCGGGAACCTGGGGATGAAACGCGAAGACGGATTCCTCCGAGCCTCCTGGTCGGCCGAAGAAACGCGGGCGATGACCCACATCAAGATCATCGCCCAAGCGGCTGGTTTGGTCGGCGACTGGGACGCGGTCGGCAACTTGTTCATCACCACCCCGGGAAACCAGGAGCGGGAAGTGATGACCGGCTCCCACCTGGACACCGTGCCCGGCGGCGGCAACTACGACGGGGCCGCCGGCGTCGTGTGCGGCTTGGCAGCGATCATTGCACTCAAGGACAAATGGCCGAGCCTTAAAAAGCGCTTGGCCCTTGTCGTTTGGCGCGGCGAGGAGTCGGCCTGCTTCACCGCCGTGTGCAAGGGGAGCCAGGCTGCCTTCGGCCTCAATGATCCTAATATTCTCCAGCGAAAATTCAAGGGGATCACCCTTGAAGAAGCGATCCGCGGCCAGGGCTTTGATCCGGCCCCGATCGCCGAAAAGCGCGCGACCTTGGACTCCGCGCGCGTAGACGCCATCGCCGCGCTCGTGGAACTGCACATCGAGCAGGCCAAGATGCTGGAGATGCACAAGAAGCCCATAGGCCTAGTGACAAGTATCCGCGGCACGATACGCATCCGCGTGGAAGTGACCGGGGAGGCCAACCATTCGGGCGGCACGCCCATGGGCATCACTTATAGAAAAGACGCGAATCTGGCGATGGCCTACATGCAAGTCGGTATGGATACGCTTGGTAAAGAAGCGCTAGCCCAAGGTAAGGATCTGGTCCAGACCGTCGGCGTCATCAATACGTCCTCTGACTTTAACGAGACACATCCGATGGTCGCCGAAAATGCCATCACGAAAGTGAGTCCCTACGGCTATTTTATGCTGGATATCCGCAGCGACGACGAAGTCTTCCTCGCCGAGCACGCCGCGAAAGTGGAAGCGCTCATCGAAAAGACGGGGAAAGACTTCAATGTCGAAGTTTCGATGGGGCGCCTCATGGATTTGAAGCCGGTTGAATGTTTGGATGAAAAAATCGTATCGATTGAAAAGAGCGTTTGCGCTAAAAACGGCATCGACTACGAACTGATGCCCTCGGGCGCCATCCACGACGCGGTCGTTGTCGCCAATCGCCGGCATAGCGATGGGTCTCCCGTACCGGTCGGCATGATCTTCATCCCCTGCCTGGCGGGCATCAGCCACAATCCGGCGGAGTTCGCCTCCGAGGAAGACCTGGCCCGCGGCGCGGAGGTTCTGATGGAGACGCTGTACGGGCTGGCGAGTAAATAAGATAACCACGAAAGCGCAAAAAATATGAGATCGAATCCTGAATTGTTCCGCCGCTTTGTGTTTTTTGAATAATTGTTCATCATGCCCTATCCTTGGAAGCAAGGAGCATCAGCATGAAACGTGTTTTGATTCTCGTGTTGCTTTTCGCGGCGGCCGCGGCCGTCTCCGCGCAGACTCTGTCTTTCGGTTTTGGTGACGCGGAATTGGAGACGTCCCTGAACAGTATGAACGCCTCCGCCAAGATCGACGGCGGCGGCTTTACGGCCGATGTCAGCCTGCAATGGGGTGTCTCCGCAACTCAGGTAAAGATGGTGCTGGCACAGGGACTTCAGCCGGCCGAAGTCTATGTCGCTGCTTCATTTGCCAATCTGTCCGGTAAGTCCATCGAATTCGTAGTGGCGGCCTATAAAAAAGACAAAAAAGCCGGCTGGGGCGCGTTGGCGAAATCGCTGGGTATCAAGCCGGGCTCTCCCGCGTTCAAGGCTCTCAAGGACAAGAGCAAGAAATCGGCGGAAAAAGGCAAGGTAAAGAAATCGGATGGCGGCTCCGGGGGCGCTGCCGGCGGGAAGAAAAAGTGAAGAGTGTTTCAACCTCAGATGTTCACAGGTGAGGGGGAAGATTAGTACGCTTTATGGCAGGGCGGCTTTGCGCGGGGCTATTAAAGAAGTTGAACCGCGAAGGACGCCAAGAATACTAAGGGAAGAGGGGGGGAAGGAAAATTGGGAGGCAAAAGATCCTGATTTTTTTATTTCTTTCCCACCTTTAATTTCCTTGGCGTCCTTAGCGGTTACCCTTTTCTCTTTCCCCGACCTTCACTCCGCCCTGTGCGCCAGCCCGATAATCTCCCGTACCGACGAATACCCTTCCTCTGCCAGGTAGTTCCTGATTCCTTCGATCACTTCATTCATCGTGCCGGGGTTGATGAAGTTGTACATGCCTACGCCGAGTCCCGTCGCGCCCGCTAAAAGAAATTCAACAGCCGCCTGAGCGGTGTCGATGCCGCCCATGCCGATAATCGGGATTTTCACGGTGTCGTAGGAAGAGTAGACGGCCCAGAGCGCGAGCGGGCGGATGGCGGGACCGGAGAGGCCGCCGGTGACGTTGCCGAGCGCGGGGCGTTTCTTTTTTATATCGATACCCATGCCTTTGTACGTGTTGATCATCGATAGGGCGGCGGCGCCCGCGTTCTCCGCGGTCTTGGCCATCTGCGCGATGTCGGTCACGATGGGCGACAGTTTCGCGATCACGGGAAGCTTCACCTTGGAAACGACAAGCGATACCACTTCGTCCAAGGTCTTTTCCTCAGTGGACCAGGGGATGCCTTCGGCGAGGTTGGGGCAGGAGAGGTTGAGTTCCAGGAAGTCGGCCATGCCGGTTTCTTCTATTCGCACGGCGATGCGCTCCCACTCGTCCATGGTTTCGCCCGCGACGCTTACGACTACCGGCACCCCGAAGCTTTTCATGATCGGAAGCTTATGCTTGATGAAATAGTCTAAACCTTCGCAAGGGATGCCGATGGCGTTGAGCATGCCGCACGGGGTTTCCCAGAGTCTCGGCGGCGGATTCCCGGGGCGTTCATTGATGAATACCGTCTTGTTTACGACGGCGCCGAGGAGACCCGGCGAAAAAAACCGGTCGTGGATATCATCGATTTCATAGGCGCCGGAGGCGGGCATGACGGGGTTGGGAAAGGTCTTTCCGGCGATGGAGACGCTTAAGTCGGGAGTCGGTACGGTCGTGGAGCTGGTGTTCGGACTCAAAGAAGCACCTCCGAAGCGCGGAATAGTGGGCCGTCGCGGCAAACCAGGAGATATCCGTCGCCGGTCGCTTTCTTGACGGCGCAGCCGTGGCAGTCGCCCATGCCGCAGGCCATCGGTTCTTCCAGGAACACATAGCCTTGAATGACGCCGTTCGCGTCCAATGCCTGTACGTGTTTCGCAAAACGCCGAGAACCGCAGGTATAGGCCCGCTCGATTTTTTTATCGGCGACCAGCTTGTCCAGAAGATCGTATCCGTTCCCTTTGTAGCCTTCAGATCCGTCGTCGGTGGCGATGAGGACATCGGCGGAAAAGCGCGCGAGGAGTTCCCGGCAGACGATGCGGGCGGCGGACCGGGCGGAAAGGATTGAGTAGACCGGAATCTTCTTGCGGTACGCCGCCTCCGCGAGCGACACGAGCGCGGCCGCGCCGACGCCTCGGCCCAATAGGGCGATTCCGGCGCTCCCGACATCATCTATCGGCTTCCCGAGCGGACCGGTCACTATTACCGTTTCTCCGATCGGAAGCGCGTTGAGCAGGTTCGTGCCGCGGCCTTCAAGTTTGATGCAGAGCGTGAAGGTTTCTTCCCGTTCGTCGGTCAATACGATATCGAAGGGGCGCGGAAGGATGGGGTCTTTGGCCGGCCATCCGCGAATCATCACGAATTGACCGGGTTTGGCCGCATTCGCGATGACCGTTTCCTTGAGAACCAAATAGACATAGCCGACGGGCGATTCGTAGCGGGCTACGATTTCGGCCCGCCGGTTGATCGGCGCGGCATGGTTAGACATGAGGCGGACGGTATAGCACAAAGTTCACTGGTTATCAATCAGTACTGAAATATTACCGATCACCTCGCCAAGCCTATCAGCATCGATTTTTTCGATGAACTCGACATTTCGAACCGTCCAATCCAAACTTTTTACTTGGTCGCTCAAGACGCAACCTTTTATTTTTTCTCCGATCGCTTCTACCTCAAACGGATAGCCTTTTACTTTGCTGGTGATAGGACAGAATAACGCTAAACCGATTTTTTCATTATAGCTTTGGTGTGAAAGTGTTAAGGCTGGTCTTCGTCCCCGCTGTTCATGGCCAAGCCGCGGATTGAAATCCAACCAAACGATATCGCCCCTCTCCGGAACATAAGGATTGGGCTTCACCATTCTTCTTTCCCCACGGAAACCCCTGTTTCCATCGGGTCATGCATGTTCTCAATCGTGACCCTGGATAGCATTTCTTCCAAGGTTTTTTTAGGCGGAACAATGACAATCCGCCCGTCCTCTTCAATGATTTCAACGGAATTACCGTTTTTAAGATCAAATTCTTTTACATAAAGGGAAGGGATTCGAATACCAAGACTATTACCCCACTTCTGGACGACTGTTTGCATAACGGACCTCTTGATAAGTATATTCAATGTATATCCAAATATCAAATATACTTTGTATATACTCACTGAACTTTTTTGAACATCAGTTCGCGGCTGTGTGTTTAAAGAGGCCTTACGGAAACAATCAGCAGCGCGATAAAAAAACACAGGAATATCGCGATAAACGATAGCAGCATTCCGTATTGGAGCACAAAAGTCGCCGACCCTTGTGGATAGATAATCTGAAGTACAACTCTTGAGAGCCACAACACGCATGTCGCGGCAAGAACTACGACATGCGAGTATTTATTTGATCCATTTCCGTAGGCCAAGAATACATTTATCAATCCAAACAAGACTAAGCAGAATGAAAAGAAAAAATTTATCGCTCTCACCGCGATAATCAACTCCGTCGCGCTTTGATCGATATAGGAATACCAATTCCATATTCGCGGTACAAAGAAATGCCAAATACCGAAACCCATAGAGGCAGCGCTTCCAATAGTAATTAATATAATGGGCACGGTTTTATTCACAATAGGACCTCGTTCAACGATTATACACCCATGTCCATCTGCAATTGCACCTCAGCAGAACAACTTCCGTGAACCCGGTTTTACCGCCGGAATCCCCTTCTTGCAGAGTTTGCAGTCCGCGGCTTCCCAGCTTTCCACATGGACTTTTGCCGCCGAATAGAGCGGCCAGGAAATGGCAAGGGCTTCTGTGCTGCGGTCCACGATGCAGGCCAAAGCCGTCACTTTCGCGCCGAGGCTCTCCAGCACGACGCCCGTTTCCCGTGACGATTTTGCGGTGGTGACGACGTCCTCGGCGATCAGGCAGTTCACGCCCTCATCCAGCTCGAAGCGCCGCATGCACATCATGCCGTCGCCGTCGCGTTCAGTGAAAATGGCCGGAAGACCCAGCTGACGGCCAAGTTCATAGGCGACTACGATACCGCCCATTGCCGGCCCTACGATGACATCGATCTTCAGTTTGCCGGCTTTTATGTCGGCTTTGATTCGCGCGGCCACGTCTTCAAGGACCGTCGCGGCGCGGTCGGGGTATTGCAGGAGCCTGGCGCATTGAAAGTATCGGTCGGAATGGCGGCCGGAGGACAGCAGGAAGTGACCTTCAAGCATCGCCTCGGATTTTCGCAGTTGTTCGATCGCGTGATTATCCATCATGTACTCCTACTTGGTGTTCGTGTTTAGGGAACGTTTTGCCGCGCCGATGAGGTTCTCGACGCGGGCTATGTTTTTTCTCGCCATGAAAGCGCTTATTCCGTCAATTATTTCCGTCATCGTCGTCGGCCGTGAGAAGGTCGATGCGCCGACTTGGATCGCCGTAGCGCCGGCCATGAGGAACTCGATCGCGTCGGAAGCTGTCGCGATGCCGCCGAGTCCCACGACCGGGATCTTCACCGCGTCGCACACTTCCCAGACCATGCGCAGGGCGATGGGGCGGATCGCGGGGCCGGAGAGTCCGGCGCTGATGTTGGCGAACACGGGCCGGGACCGCTCGATGTCGATCGCGATCGCCTTGAAGGTGTTCACCAGGCTGAGCGCGTCGGCGCCCGCGTCCTCGCAGGCTTTGGCCACGGCGCAGAGGTCTCCCGCGTTCGGGGAGAGTTTGACCATCAGCGGCTTATTTCCGCACGCTTTGCGGACGGCGCTTACGACGGCGGCGGCGTCCGGGGCGCAGAGGCCGAAGGCCATGCCGCCCGCTTTCACATTCGGGCAGGAAATGTTGAGTTCGATCATGTCCACCGCGGCGGCGCGTTTTTCCACGAGGAGGCGCGCGCCTTTCTCATAGGTTTCTATCGATGAGCCGGAAAGGTTTGCGATGACCACCGGTCCGAGTTTTGAGAGCCGGGGCAGTTCCTTTTCGATGAAAACTTCGATACCGGGGTTTTCAAGGCCGATCGAGTTGATGAGGCCCGATGGCGTTTCGTGGAGGCGGATGCCTTTGTTGCCCGCACGCGGCTCCAAGGTCAGGCCTTTGGTGCATATCCCGCCGAGCCGCGCGATGTCGAGCAGTCCTTCATATTCGCGGCCGTAGCCGAAGGTTCCCGAAGCGGCGAATACGGGATTCGCGAAGCGGACGCCCGCGATGACGACGGACAGGTCGGGGGCGGGGCCTTTCGCGGCGCCGGTCCCGATGCCGGGAGAGGCGGGGCTGTCGCGGTCGGGGCAGGAAGCGGGAGCGTTGGTATTATTCATCGAAGAGTACCTCCTCGGCGTCGAAGATCGGACCGTCGACGCAGCAGCGGCGGTTGCCGGACTTGGTCGCTATCGTGCAGCCCAGGCAGGCGCCTACACCGCAGGCCATGCGTTTTTCCATCGATATGACGCAGGGCGTCCCGGCCTTGGCGCAGGCGGAAACGACCGCGCGGAGCATGAGGTCCGGTCCGCAGGCGAATACGGCGCCGTACGCGCAAGGGTCCAGGTAATCGGGCACTCGGCCTCGGCAGCCTTCGCAGCCGTCTTCCGTGGCAAGTACGAGCGTTCGCGGCTGGAGTCCGTCGATGCCGTAGGAGCTGGAACGGAAACCCGCAAAGAGGTCGTAACTCGCCGGTTTTAGCGTCCGAGCGAGGAAGGCGAGCGGCGCCAGCCCGATGCCGCCGCCGACCAGAGCCAGGGGTTTACTTGGGGACAACGCCTGGGCGACGACCATTGCCAAAGGATCGGCTTTGTCTCCGATACCGGGCGCGGGCCATACATTTCCCAGGGGGCCGGTCATCTCGACTATTTCGCCGACGCGGAGGTTCTCCAGTTCTTTCGTGCCGGTGCCCCGGCGTGCGGTGAGGAGGCTCGCCGTGCCGTTCTCAAAGGCGAAAACCGATATAGGACGCCCGAGAAGCACCGAAGCCCGCTTCGGCCGGATGAGGAAAAATTGACCGGGAAGCGGTGTCGTTCCATTCCATTGCACGACGAGTTCGAAGATGCCGTCGGCGACGTTTCGGTTGGCAGTAACCGCGCAATCCAAGAAAGCACGCGGCCGGGAAGCGCAAGTCGCGGTGGCCGCGTTTGTGTTTGTCACGCTCATTTGTTGACCGCCGTGGGGCTGCCGACTTTCACGGCCGCTCGGATCGCGTCGCGCATTTCGATCGCGGCTTTGCGCGCGCCTTCGGCGACGTCTTTGTAGGTCGCCTTTTCGGCGGGAGCTATCGCGGACCAGGCTTTGAGGATGGAGCGGGAGGCGTTCACCACGCCGCCGTTACCGTCGCGTAGCAGCAGCGCCGCGTCGTCGGCCGCGCCGCCTTGGGCGCCGTAGCCGGGGATCAGGAAGAACAGCGAGGAGCGTTTTGCGCGGATGGCCGCGGCTTCTTCTTTTTCGGTGCAGCCGATTACCGCGCCCACGGCGCCGTAGCCCTTCTTGCCCTGGTACTTGGCCGCGAGTTCGTCCAGCTTGTCTCCGACCGCGTCGTACACGCGGCCGCCGCCTAGTAATTCGCGGTACTCGAAGTCCCGCATGCCCTTGTTGCTCGTGCGCATGAGCACGAAGGCGCCTTTGCCTTTTGACTCGACATAGGAGAGCCAGGGCTCCACCGAGTCCATGCCCATGTAGGGGGCGAGCGTGACGAAGTCCGCCTCGAACTCGCCGTCCAGGTGGGCCTTCGCGTAGCGGGAGGCTGTATCGGCTATGTCGCCCCGTTTGATGTCGGCGATGGCCAGGGCTCCCTTTTCGCGCAGGTAGCGCAGCGTCTTGGCGTAGGCTTGAAGCCCGGCGATGCCGAGCTCCTCGTAGTAGGCGATCTGCACCTTGAAGCAGGCGCAGACGTCCAGCGTCGCGTCAACGACGGCCTTGTTGAACGCGAAAACCGCGTCCGCGGGGGAGGCCGCTTTGGCGAGCTCCGCGGGCGGCACGTATTCGGCTGCGGTATCGAGCCCGACGCAGACGTGCCCTTTCGCCGCCACCGCGTCGAACAGTTTGTCCATATTCATCGCTTATTCTCCCGATTCGTACACGATTCGTCCGCGGACGATCGTGGCGAGTATTTTTCCCGAAAGCGTTTTACCCGTGAAGGGCGAGTTTTTTCCGCGAGATTTGAAGGTTGCCGGGTTAACCGTGACTTGCGCCTCGGGGTCTACCAGGACTAGGTCCGCGTTGAGACCCAGCGCGATCCGGCCGCGGTCGGTTAGGCCGAGGATGCGGGCGGGTGCGGCGCTCATTAGGTGTGAAAGCCGCATCAGATCAAGGCGTCCGCTTTCCACGAGCCAGGTCCGGCACACCGCGAAGGCCGTTTCCAGTCCCACGAAGCCGGGTGATCCTCCCGCCTTATCCGCTACCGTGTGAGGCGCGTGGTCGGTCGCGATCGCGTCGGCCGTGCCGTCGAGAATCGCGCGGACAACCGCCTGCCGATCCTCTTCCGCGCGGAGCGGCGGGTTCACGCGGCCGGGGCCTTCGTTCCCCAGGCGCTCGGCGTCCGCCTCCGTACAGGCCAGGTGGTGCGGCGAAACTTCGCAGGTGATGTTCGCGCCTTTAGCCTTTGCTTGGCGCACCAGGTCCAGCGATTTGACCGTGGAGCAGTGCGCGATGTGGAGCTTGCAACCGGTTCCGGCGGCCAGCTTGATCGCGCGCTCGGTGGCGTAGTCTTCCTCGATGCGGCTGACGATCTCGCGGCCTTTTCCGGCGGCTTTGGCCGCTTCGGCCTCAGGTCCTCCGAAGTCGCAGTGGCAGGAAACGGGGATGGCGAGCTTAGCGGCTTTCTTGAACGCGTCGATGAAGACCGCGTCCGTCGGGACGTCCTTGCCGTCCTCGCTGAGAACGCGGACCGCACCGCGCTCGGCTGTTCCCGTGGGGGCGGCCGCGAGCGCGTCCAGGCCCGACGTGTCGGTCCCGGCCATGCCCTTCGTCAGGGCGAGCGCCGGATAAAGGTCGATGAGGCCGAGCGCGTCGGAGCGGGCCTTCAGGGCGGCGGCGGCCGTCGGACTATCCATGACCGGTTTCGTGTTTGCCATGCACACGAGCGTTCCGTAACCGCCGGCGACGGCAGCCAGGCTTCCCGACTCGACCGTTTCCTTGTCCGGAAAGCCGGGGTCGCGGAAGTGCGCGTGGAGTTCCACGAAGGCCGGCATCAGGACCGTCCCCGCTTTCGGTTCGATGACGCGCATGCCCGCAAGCGGCATGGGAATCGGCGCGTCGGGCGGCAGTATTGCCGCGATCCGGCCGTTCTCGATCAAAACCGACGCGATCTTATCCGTGGTCTCGTCCACGACGCGTACGTTCCGTATCAGGGTTTTCATCTGAAATCCTCCGCGTTTCGGGTCTCATCGCAGTATTCACAGCGGTAGAGGCCCGCATTTTCGTTAACTAGGTGGAACACTTGAGGAACGTAGGTTTCGGTCGATGTTACGCAACGCGGGTTGCGGCATTTGAGCACGCCTTCTACCCGTTCGGGCAGGCGCAAGCGGATCTTTTCGGTGATTTTTTCGTTTTCGATCACGTTCACCGTGATGTTCGGATCGATCAACCCCAGGACCGCGAAATCGATCGAAATCTCATTATCGATCTTGATGATGTCCTTGCGCCCCAGGTGCTCCGAGGTCGCGTTGACGACGAAGGCGACATTGTACGGCGCCTTTCCCAGTCCGAGCCAGTTGAAGATGCGGATACCCTGACCCGCCTTGATATGGTCTATCACCAGACCGTTCTTGATCTTGTCGATACTGAGCATTTACGCGACTCCCAGGATTGAGGCCAGCAAGGCCATGCGGACATACATGCCGTACTTCGCCTGTTTGAAGTAGGCGGCCCGAGGATCGGAATCCACTTCCATTGATATTTCGTTGACGCGGGGCAGCGGGTGGAGGACGATCATATCTTTCTTTGCCAGTTTCATCTTTTCTGCGTCCAGGATGTAGCTGTCCTTGAGGCGCACGTAGTCTTCCTCGTTGAAGAAGCGTTCCTTTTGGACGCGCGTCATGTACAGTACGTCGAGTTCACCGATTACGTGCTCCAGTCGCTCCTCTTCCCGGTATTCTATACCCTCTTTTTTAAGCGCGTCACGCGTGATGTATTCGGGGATGCGCAGTTCCTCAGGCGATACGAACACGATCTTGTTGCCGCTGTACCGAGAAAGGCCTTTCGCCAACGAGTGGACAGTGCGGCCGAACTTGAGGTCGCCGCAGAAGCCGACCGTAAGGCCGGAATAGCCGCCCTTGAGCGCGCGGATAGTCATCAGGTCGGTGAGTGTTTGCGTCGGGTGGTGATGGCCGCCGTCCCCCGCGTTGATCACCGGCACTTCCGAGAAACGGGTTGCCAGCAGTGCCGCGCCTTCCTTGGGGTTTCGCATGGCGATGGCGTCCGCGTAGCAGGCAACCGTTCGCACCGTGTCCGCCAGGCTTTCACCCTTTGACGCGGAGCTGGAACCCGGTTCCGCGAAACCCAGGCACGCGCCGCCCAAGCGCAGCATGGCCGCCTCAAAACTGAGTCGCGTGCGCGTGCTCGGCTCGAAGAACAGCGTCGCCAACACGTTGCCTCTGCACGCTTCCTTCCACTTTCCCGGTTCCGCGGCGATGCGTTCGGCTAGCTTGAACAGTTCCTCGATTTCCGCGACGCTGAAATCCCGCGGCTCGACTAAGTGCCTACCCTTTAGCATCGATCCCTCCCCTTATGCTAAAAAAAAGCCGCCCCGAATTGGGCGGCTAATAAAATTCGATAGTAATTGAAACGACCGTTTTCGGCCTTAGAAACACGCCCCCCGCAAACATGCAGGTTTCATTTGGATGACGGCGCGTCACGTTCGGTTTCCTCCAGGATCGGTCAAAGCTTATCCGGCTGACTATACAATGGAACGGGAAAAAGGCGCAAGGGGGCATGATTGGGCTTGCGCCAATTATTGTGGATATGGGGGTCCTGGCGGAAAAAATCGGACCTCACTTGTCCTCGCCGGTAGGCTGCGGGAAACGTTCGATCCAATTTTTTCCGCCACCCCCACCATCCCTGTATAGGCGCAAGCCCGATCTATCTCAGTGTGATGGCCTAGTTCGTCGTTTCTTTTGTGGTTTTCAGCCGATGGGCTTTTTGTGTGGTGGGTGTTGAAAGAATTTGTTTGACAAAAACAGAAAACGTTTTCTATAATGACGATAGAAAACGTTTTCTGTTGTTTGTGCAATCTATGCAGGAGGGAACATGAAGAAGATTGATATTGATCTCAGAGGGCTTAATCCCGCGCCGGTGACACCGTTCAACCGCGACGGCTCGGTCGACTATGCGGCTATCAAGAAGTTGGGCTCCTGGCTGGGAAGCATCGATGGGGTGAAAAGTCTTACGGTACTCGGCCACGCGGGTGAAGGGACTTTTCTTGACCGCGACGAACAAGTGAAAGTTATTGAAGCTTTCGTCCAATCGGTTAACGACCGGATTCCCATAATCGCCGGTATTACCCTTGAAGGTACCGCGGTCGCCGCCGAGGAAGCGAAGCGCGCGGTAAAGGCCGGAGCCAAGGCGGGGCTTCTGTATCCGTCGCACGGCTGGCTGCGCTTCGGGTACCAGAAAGGAGCTCCGCAGGACAAATACCGCCAAGTATATGAAAAAAGCGGTTTGCCGCTTATCCTTTTCCAATATCCCGACGTCACCAAATGCACCTACGATCTTCAGACCCAGCTTGATATCTCCGCGCAGCCGGGCGTATTCGCCATGAAGAACGGCGTGCGCAATATGCGCCGTTGGGATACGGAACTCCCGGTGATCCGCAAGGAACGCCCGGACCTGCAGATTCTCAGCTGCCACGACGAGTATCTGTTGTCCACCGTGTTCGACGTCGATGGCTTCCTCGTGGGATACGGCAATATCGCTCCCGAACTGCTTCTTGAAATGCTCAAAGCCGGTAAGGCGAAGGACTACAAGGCCGCTCGCGCCGTCCACGATCGTCTGCTTCCGGTGACCAAGTGCGTCTATCACCGCGGTTCTCACATGGAAGGCACTGTGGCGCTTAAGCACGCCCTCGTCGCCCGCGGTATTCTTGAGCATGCGACCGTTCGGTCGCCTCTGCTGCCCCTCGATCCGGGCGCCGAAGTCGAAATCGCGGCAGCCATGCGCTCCGCCGGGATCGGCCGCGTTTCCTGATAACTAGGTCGGTATTTGCCGCCGTTTCGTTGAACGGCGCGCAAGTAGCATATTTCGAAAGACAAAACGGACTATAGGGCTTAGTTTTTATAGTCTGCAAAAGGAGTCATGTCATGTCGAAAAGAACCACTCTTGCGGTACTAGTGTTTGGATTATTCGCTCTCGCTCAGGCTTTCAGCCAAACTCCCAAATTCCTTACGATCGGAACGGCCAATACCGGCGGAGCGTATTACCCCATAGGCATCGCCATGGCGGATTTGCTGACCAACAAGCTGAACATCAAGACGACGGCGCAGACGACCGGAGGCGCCGTTGAAAATAATATCCTCGTCAATACGGGAAAAGCCGATTTGGCTATAACAACCGGCGCGATGGCGTTCAATGCATATAGCGGACAAGCTCCCTATAAAGCTAAACAGGAAAACATGCTGCTGATGTTTTCAGGTTTATCTAAAGGCGTTTACCACGCAATCGTAAATGAAAACTCTCCTATTAAAACCATAAAAGATCTGAAAGGTAAAAAAGTTGTGCTGGGACCTCCCGGCGGTGCGGCAATTCCGATGACCATCGATGTGCTCAGTGCGTACGGAATGACCATCAAAGATATCAAACCCGTATACGTCGCCTATGATGACGGTACGGATGGAATGACCAGCGGAAATTACGACGCTGTCATCGTGCAGTCCGCTGTTCCCGCGCCTGCAATCTATCAGCTTACGGCAGCGAAGAAGCCGGTACGCCTGATTGATCTTGATGAGCAGGGAATCAAAATCCTTTTGGATAAATTCCCTTATTACGCTCGGATGGACATTCCCAAAGAAGCGTATTCCCTTCCCGTGGGCACCGCTACCATCTATGTGGCGAATGTCGTGGTTGTCAATAAAGCACTCAGCGACGACCTGGTTTACAATATGACCAAGCTGTTCTTCGAAAACGTGGACCGAATCGTCGCGTCGCACCCTTCGGCTAAAGCGCTGTCTTTACAGAATGCCGTCAAGGCAATGCCTATTCCCCTGCACCCCGGCGCCGCGAAGTATTTCAAAGAGAAGGGAGTTCAATACTAATGCTAAGCAAAATTAAGCTTGATTCCAAGCTTATCATTGCGGCGTTGTGTATCAGCTGCTCTTTGATTTTTTTGTATACTGCCGCGTTCGGTCAGTTTTCGGCGGTAACTCAAAGAGCGCTTTTACTCTTGCTGCTGGCTCCGGTCGTGTTTCTGAGCCATGCCTCGGAAGAAGACGACAGCAGCACGCTGCAGGTCAAGCCGGTGAAACTTTGGAATCTTATCGCGATCCTCGGCATTGTTGTTTCAAGCGTCTACGTGATGATGACCTGGGAAGAAAAGGTCATGATGACGGGAGGGACCTCGCCCCTTGATCTGGTCATGGGTGTCATACTCATCATCGTCATCCTGGAAGCGACAAGACAGTCCACCGGCTTGTTTTTGACGCTTACCGCCGTTGTCTGTATGGTCTACGCGCTGTTTGGACCCAATTTCCCGGGGTTCATGGCTCACCGAGGAGAAACCTGGGACCGGCTGGTTGAGTACCTTGTCACCTCGCCCGACGGCATTTTCGGTACCCCTTTGGGGATCGCGGCTTCCTACATCATCATCTTTGTCATTTTCGGCTCGTTCCTTGAGGCTTTCGGCGGCGGCAAGCTGTTCATCGACATAGCCTACGCCGTAGCCGGAAGATACCGGGGCGGACCGGCGAAAACGGCGATTTTCGCGAGCGGACTGATGGGAATGATCTCCGGCGCGCCGGCGGCTAACGTTTCGACCGTCGGCACGTTCACGCTTCCCCTGATGAAGCTGGTGGGCTACAAGCCCCACGTGGCGGCGGCGATCGAATCGGTCGCATCCACGGGCGGCATGTTTACGCCGCCGATCATGGGCGCGGGCGCTTTCATCATGGCGGAATACCTCGGGGTACCCTATTTAACCGTATGCATAGCCGCGATCGTTCCCTGCGCGCTCTACTATATCGCCTTGCTTCTGTTCGTGGATGCACAGGCGGTGAAGAACGGGCTCAAGGGCCTGCCCGCTGTGGACCTGCCGAAAATCGGAAAGGCCTTGAAAGAACGAGGCATTTTGGGGATCCCGATAGTGTTCCTGTTTGGAGCCATCATCATCGGGTGGTCTCCCATGCAGTCCGCCTTTTGGGCTACGGTCCTCACCGTCGTCGTCGGTATGCCGAATAAGAATACGCGGCCTAAAATAAAAGACGTTTTGTCGGCTCTGGAGAAAGCGTCAAGGCAGGTGGTCCCTATAGTCGTGACCTGCGCCTGCGCGGGCATCATC
>Ga0172379_10004582_pt1 | contig 20205 bp, 18 predicted proteins | sample GrowelOW334metaG_FD_119756 | JGI IMG/M metagenome (GOLD analysis project Ga0172379, IMG submission 119756) | Groundwater microbial communities from an aquifer near a municipal landfill in Southern Ontario, Canada - Groundwater well OW334 metaG | ecosystem: Environmental > Aquatic > Deep...
AAGATGCTTGGGACATAGCAGTTGTCGGCGGCGGCGCGACCGGCGTCGGCACCGCGCTCGATGCCGCCGCGCGCGGGTATTCGGTCTGCCTCTTCGAGCAGAGCGACTTCGGGGAAGGGACATCGAGCCGATCGACGAAGATAGTCCATGGCGGCGTCCGATATCTCGCGCAAGGGAATATCATGCTCGTGATGGAGGGGCTCAAAGAACGCGGCATCATGCGCCGGATAGCGCCGCACCTCGTGCGGAATCTCTCGTTCATTGTTCCGAGCTACACCTGGTGGGACATCTTTTTCTATGGAATCGGGCTGAAAGTCTATGATTTCCTCGCGTTGTGGTATGGGTTCGGGCGATCGCTCATCCTTTCGAAGAAGGAGGCGCTCGGCCTCATCCCGACATTGAAACAGGAGGGTCTTCGCGGCGGCATCCTCTATCACGACGGGCAGTTTGATGATACGCGCATGCTGGTGAGCCTCGCTCAAACGGCGACGGAACAAGGGGCATCACTCTTGAACTATGCTCGCGTGACCGAGGTCACGCATGACGATACGGGGAAGGCCGACGGGCTCGTCTTCGCGGATGCCGAATCGGGGCAGACGCACCGCGTCAAGGCGCGATGCGTGGTAAATGCCACCGGCCCTTTCAGCGATGTCGTCCGCACCGAGGACGATTCGAACGCGAAGCCGATATTGGCGCCGAGCCAAGGGGTGCATCTCATCGTCGGCGCGTCGTTCCTCCCCGGAAATACGGCGATCATGGTGCCGAAGACGGCAGACGGTCGCGTGATGTTCGCGGTCCCGTGGAACGGCCGAACCATCCTCGGAACGACCGACACGCCGATCAAGAAAGTCTCTCCTGAACCGCACCCGCTCGAGGGCGAGATCGATTTCATATTGAAAACGTCCGCGCCGTATTTCGCGAAGCCGCCGACGCGCGCGGACATCCTCGCGGTGTTTACCGGTATCCGTCCGCTGGTCGGAAGCATCGGGAAAGGATCGACCGCGGTGATCTCGCGGGACTTCATGGTGCGCGCGGAACCTTCAGGGATGCTGACGGTCGCCGGAGGGAAATGGACCATTTACCGCAAGATGGCCGAGTCGTGCGTGGATAAGGCGATAGACATCGCAGGACTCGAGCGGCGGCCGAGCCCAACGAAAACCCTGCATATCCACGGCTACATCGAAGGTGCCGACGCGAGCGATCTGTTCTCGTGGTATGGCTCTGACGCGAAGGTGCTCAAGGACCTCATGAAGGCGGAGCCGCGGCTCGGCGAGCGGCTTCACGAGCGGCTGCCGCTTTTCTCGGTGCAGGTCGTCTGGGCGGCGCGCCATGAGATGGCGCGGACGGTCGAGGACGTCTTGTCACGACGCACACGCGCTTTGCTTGAAGATGAAAAGGCAGCCGTTGAGGTCGCGCCTCGTGTCGCGCGCCTCCTCGCCGAAGAGTTCGGGAAGGATGAGGCGTGGCAGACCGAGCAGGTACGGCAGTTCTCGAAGGTAGCCGAGACATACAGCGCGACGCCGAGTGCGAGCTAACGATTTTCCTTTTTTATCAAAAATGGGTTAGGGTAGTTCTATGGCTAAAGAAGAAAGCGTCATCCGCTTTGAAGCGGTCTCATTCGAATATGGTCATAATAAGCCAATCCTCGAGGAGGTGGATTTTGCGCTGCGCCGCGGAATGAAAATGGCGGTGATGGGTCAGAACGGCGCAGGGAAGTCGACGCTCTTTGCGCTCATGACCGGCGAACGGAAGCCCGAGAGCGGCGAGATACACACCTCGCATGGCATGAAGGTCGCGATCGCTTCGCAGGTGATACCGCGCGAGAAGATGGAACTCTCGGTGCGCGACTTCTTCGCCTCCTACGCCGAGGCTTCGGCAGGCCACGCAATCTATGATATCGATCCGCGTATTGATAAAGTGCTCGAGGTGGTAAATCTGAAAGGACATCAAAAATACCACACGGGCACTTCCATTTCTCTAAGTCCGGGTACGGACAAGAGAAATTGGTCGTTGCACGACCGCGCCATAAAGACTTTCTCGGGCGGCCAGCAGGCACGCCTTCTCCTTGCCTCGGCACTCATCCAGGACCCCGACCTCCTGCTTCTCGACGAGCCGACGAACAATTTGGACAAAGCCGGCATCGAGCACCTCACGAAGTTCCTCGTCGAGTACGAGGGAACGTGCGTCGTCATCTCGCACGATGCTGACTTCCTTAATGCATTTACTACGGGCGTCCTCTACCTCGATATTTTCACGCGCAAGATAGAACAGTATCCCGGAAATTATCACGACGTGCAGCGCGACATCCTCGTGCGTATCGAAAAGGAGAACCGGAAGAACGCGCAGCTCGAGAAAAAAATCCAAGAGAATAAAGACAAAGCGAACTTCTTTGCACAGAAAGGCGGGAAGATGCGTCTTGTTGCGAAGAAGATGCGCACCGAAGTCGAGGAGATGGAGGAAGATATTGTCGACGTGCGCAAAGAAGACAAGACTATCCGGCCGTTTGCGATACCTGCGCAAGAGGAATTGAGCGGCGTCGTATTCGAGCTCACGTCGTACACCTTGCCACACGGCAAGAAGCCCGTGAAAAAGAAAGTACATGTATCGCTCCGGAAAAATGAGCACCTGCTCCTTAAAGGACCGAATGGTATCGGCAAAAGCACCCTGCTCGAAGCCATCGCGAAAGGCGTCGCGGAGGGCGCGATTATTTCAGAGGGTGTAAAAGTTGGCTACTACCGTCAGGATTTCTCCACACTTGATTTCGACCAGACCGTCTATGACGCACTCATGGCAAATATGGGACAGCCGGACGAGCAGCGTATGCGCCGCGTTGCCGCGAGCTTCCTCATCACGGGCGATACCATATATACGAAAATAGGCAGTCTCTCGGAAGGGCAGAAGGGCTTGGTGGCATTCGCTTCGCTTGTGCTTGAGCGCCCCGGACTCCTCATCCTCGACGAACCGACGAACCATATCAACTTCCGCCACCTACCCATCATCGCCAAAGCACTCGATCAGTACGAGGGCGCGATGATACTCGTCTCGCATGTGCCCGAGTTCGTCGAGCAGATACGCATCAACGATATCCTCGACTTGGAAAAATAACAAAGATTGGTGCGGTATAGTGTAAGCACTATGGCGCACGGGGGATTCAAAAAAGATTTCGAAGAAGTGTTTGAAGTTCCTGCAAAAGTTCTCGAAGAGGGCATTGATTTTGTAGAAAAGGAGGAGAAATCTTTCATAAACAAGAAGCCTTTCAAGCTCGCGGAGGAATATTGGGATACGCTCGGCCCCGGCCTCACGACCGGCGCCGCTGATGACGACCCTTCCGGCATCGCCACGTATTCGCAAACTGGTGCCGCCTACGGGCCCCAGCTCATCTGGATATCGCTTTTCACCTATCCGTTCATGGCGACGGTGCAGGAGATGTGCGCGCGTATCGGCATTGTCTCGGGGCAGGGACTCGCGGCGAACATCCGCAAGCATTATCCGGCACGCACACTATATATAGTCACGGCACTGCTTTTCTTCGCAAACACACTGAACATCGCCGCGGACCTCGGCGCCATGTCGGCGGCGACGCGCCTCCTCACGCCGAGTATCGGGTTCGAGGTACTCGTCATCTTCTTTGCGCTCATCAGCCTCCTCCTCCAGATATTCACCACGTATGCGCGGTATGCGAAATATCTGAAATACCTGACGCTCGCACTCTTCTCGTATGTCGCGGTTGCCTTTGCGGTGAATCTGGATTGGGGCGATGTTCTCCGGCACATGGTAATACCTTCTATAAGCTTCTCGCGTGATCAGATATTCCTCATATGCGGCATACTTGGAACAACCATCTCGCCGTACCTCTTTTTCTGGCAGACTTCGCAGGAGGTCGAGGAAAAAATATTGAAAGGTGAAGTAACCATTGAGGAGCGTCGGGCTCAAGTGAGTCCTCAAATCGTGAAAAATATGCGTATCGATGTGTGGAGTGGAATGTTTTTCTCGAATCTCATTATGTTCTTCATCATCGCCGCATGCGCGGGCACGCTATATGCGCACGGTGTAACGAATATCGCAACGGCAGACCAAGCGGCGGCGGCGCTGAAACCCTTTGGTGAGTTCGCCTTCCTGCTCTTCGCACTCGGTATCGTGGGTACCGGGCTCCTCGCGGTGCCGGTGCTCGCGGGCTCCACCGCGTATGCTATCTCGGAGAGTTTCGGATGGAAGAACGGCCTCTACCATAAATTGAATCAGGCGTATGCCTTTTACGGCATTATCATCGTTTCGATGGTCATCGGCATCATTGCGAACTTCATACATCTCGATCCGATACGCATGCTCATTTATGCCGCGGTCGCCAACGGTATCATCGCGCCCATCATCCTCTTCTTCGTGGTGCGCCTTTCGAACAATAAGCACATCATGGGGGAGTACGTGAATCATCCGTTCATCTCGCGTTTGGGCTGGATAACCATCGGCGTGATGGCTATCGCCGGTATCGCCGCCATCGCGACGATCTTCTTCTGAAGTATCGAAGTCAGACTTCGATACTTTGTTCCATTTTGCACTAAATACATTAGTGTTGTATATTGGATGAACCAGCCCACGGGCCCGTACACTAAGTTTCGTATCACACGGAACGTGTGGCCGAGGGCCAATACGAAACTTAGTGTCCGGGCGGGCCTTTTTTATTTTTATGGAAATTAGAAACATTGCGATTATTGCTCACGTCGACCACGGGAAGACGGCTCTTACTGATGCCATCCTGAAGCAGACCGGCGCGGCAGCGGAAGGTACGACGATGGACACCAACGCGCTCGAGCGCGAGCGCGGCATCACCATTTACGCCAAGAATGCGGCGGTGGAATACAAGGGTACCAAGATAAACATCGTGGACACGCCCGGCCACGCGGACTTCGGCAGCGAGGTGGAGCGCGTGCTGCGCTCTATCGACTCCGTGCTCCTTATCGTCGACGCGCAGGAAGGTCCGATGCCGCAAACGCGCTTCGTGCTGAAGAAGTCACTCGATCTCGGGTTGAAACCGATAGTCGTCCTAAACAAGATAGACAAGCCAGCGGCCGACCCTGCGCGCGCTCACGATCAAGTGCTCGAACTCTTTATGGAACTCGGCGCCTCGGACGAACAGTGTGATTTCCCGGTTGTGTACGCGATCGGTCGCGATGGTCGTGCATCACTCAGTCCTGATGACCTTTTGATGGGTGCCGAAAAGGATCTCTCTCCGCTCCTCGATCTCATTCTTGAGAAGGTCGCTCCGGCAAATGTAAACGCGTCTGCAGATGTGCCGCTCATGCTCCAACCGTTCAATCTCGCGTATGACAACTTCATGGGTCGTCTTGCGGTCGGCCGCATTTACGAAGGAACCGTCAAACCCAATCAACAGGTTTTCATAAAGAAGCCGAATGGCGAAGTCCGTACCGGCCGCACGACGAAGGTCTTCACCTTCAAGGGGCTTGAGCGTGTCGAAGCGACGGAGGCATCCGCCGGAGACATCGCACTCATCGCCGGTCTGCCTGACATCTACATCGGCGAGACGGTTACGACGAACGAATCGGCAACGCCGCTTCCAGCTATCGCCGTGGACGAGCCGACTATCTCGCTCAATTTCCTCGTGAACAATTCTCCGTTTGCGGGCAAGGAAGGGAAGTTCGTGACGAGCCGCCAGATACGGGACCGCCTTGAGAAAGAACTCGAAGTGAACGTCGGACTCAAGGTTGATTTCGCAAGCTCGGATTCTTTTCGCGTCAGTGGTCGTGGCGAGCTTCACATCGCGGTGCTTCTCGAGAACATGCGCCGCGAGGGGTATGAGATGCAGGTCTCGCAGCCGCAGGTCATCATGCGCGAGGAAGACGGCGTGAAGCTCGAGCCTTTTGAGGAAACTATTATTGATACGCCGTCGGAATTCCAGGGCGCCATTATTGAAAAGCTCGGACAGCGCGCGTTCGTGCTTCAGAATCTCGTGCAGCACGGGGACATCGTCCGCCTCACGCTCCTCGGTCCGACCCGCGGACTCCTCGGCTATCGAAATATTTTCGTCGTCGATACGAAAGGCGAGGGAATCCTCTCGTCGCGTTTCGTCGGCTTCAAGCCGTACGCGGGCGAGATAAAGCGGCGCCAGGTCGGCTCCATGATATCCATGGCTTCCGGCAAAGCGCTCGGTTATTCGCTCTGGTACTTGCAGGATCGCGGTCAGCTCTACATCAAGCCGGCGACGGAAGTGTATGAGGGCATGGTCATCGGCAATACCGCCAAGGGTGAAGAAATGCAGGCGAACCCGACAAAGGGCAAGAATCAGTCGAACGTCCGCTCCTCCGGTATGGATGAAGCGCTCACCCTCGTGCCGATATTTGACCTCACCATTGAGCGCGGGATGGAAATCATGACCGACGACGAATATTTGGAAATCACGCCGAAGAGCGTACGTTTGCGCAAGCAATATCTTACTGAAAACGACCGCGCAAAGGCGCGCCGCTAACGATACCTCACTTCGATGAAGGTCAGACCTTCATCGGGCTACCGGCCGCTTTCTTTTTTCATGAAGCGTGCGATGAACGGATGGAAGTTCTGTGACGGGACATGCAGCGCGCGTGCGATGGCGGGGGCGCCGACAGAGCCGTAGTGTTTCATTTCTCCAATTTGTTTGAAGCCGAGCATGCCGTAGAACCGGTCATGTTTCGGGTTGACCGAGATGCAGAGGTATGCGACCTGCGCTTCGATCGCATGGGAAAGTACTGTCGCGAAGAGCGGTGCCGCTTCAAAGGGCGGCGGTTTCTTGCCGCTCACCGCAGCGTAGGCATCGTGGTCGACGGCGAATTGGACAACCTCCGCGAGTTTTTTCCCCTCGGCACGCCAGGGCGCGAGTTCATCGGCATAGATGGAATCCATCGGGAGCCCTTTTTCACTATCGAGCACGATCGAGATCGTACCGTAGAGCGTCTCTCCGAAAAAGAGACCGAACGTTGTGGCGTGAGGGCTGTCGAGGTATCGCGCGATGCTGCCACTGCTCACGTCGTATCCCTGCGCTTCGTAGGCGCGCCGCACGATCTCGCGCGCTGCGTGCCGTTCCTCTTCGCCCTGCAAGCTGCGGCAGGATGTCTCCGGGTTCATGACGACACTTCAGGCGGCGTCAAAGCCGCGAGGTCGACTGGCAACGTGGCGACGTAAGCGATGATGTCGCCCACCGTCTCAATATGAGCGATCTCTTCGTATTGCACATGGCGTCCGAGTGCTCCCTCGAGCCGGATCAAGAGCTCGAAGAGTGCGATCGAGTCCTTGGCTATATCGATAAGCTTGCTGTCGTCATGTATATCTGCGCGTGGTACATGAAGCGTTTCCGCTATGATCTCGATGACCGTGTCGTGCAGTTCCATATCAGCTCGTAGCGTTGCCCCAATCATACCTAAAGGCGGCAGGAAGAACAATCGCGACGGCGACGAAATCGAGACCTATCTTTGCGTGATGCGCTTCGAGAGGGTGCGTGATGCCAGAGAGCACGAAGGTAGTGGGGGAGGACTCGTCTCCCGCGAGCGCGGACGAGATGTCCACCTGCGCTGGATGCGTCCGAAGCCCGGTTCCGAGCGCCTTGAGGATGGACTCTTTGAGCGACCAGGAAAGCGTGCGTAGATAGGCGCGTTCCGCTCTCGGCGCGCGCGCGATAGCCTTTTTTTCTGCAGGCGTGAGGAAAGCTTTCCATGTGGTTGGCGAAAAGTCACGGATGCGTTCGATATCGGCGCCGAGCGCGACATCCGTCGCGACAGAGGCTGTTGCGAACGCGAATGGAAATGAATGTGAGATGGAAACGGCTAACGGAGAGGATTCCCCGCGGATATAGCCATGCGGTTTTCCCGATACATCTTTCTCGATGGCGATGGATCCAAGCGCGACGTCGCGACCCGCCTCACGATACGCCTTCCGAACCGCTTGTCGCGCGGCTGCGATCCCCGAGGTATGCAATGCCTCACGGCCGTCGCTCGCACAGCGGACGAACGCGGTCGTCATGATGCATCCGTACCGAAGAATTCTCGGAGCCGTTCGAGTTTGGTCGCGGCGTCGCCGCGGATGATATCGCTATAGACCATACGCGCGTCAGTGACCGTCTCCGGGTGGAAGAACGAACTGGTATCAAAGCCTGACAAGCGCACGAACAGCGTCGGACAATCATGCGCGAAAAGCATCTTTGCCCCTTGCTGGAATTCATCCACGATCGTTCCTTCCTCGACGATCTTGCCTTCGGGGAACAGAAGTACCGTGTGCTGGCGGTGGAGAAGATTGCGCGTGAAAAGAAGCTTCTTCGCCCGTTCGATCGGCGTCTTGCCGATGTCATAGGCGCCGAGCATCTTCAGCGCACGACCGATGATCGGTCGGCGCGCATAGAAAGAGGTCATCGGGTAGCGCGTCGGCACCGCCGTGAGCCAGTTCTGGCTCCCGAGGTGGTAGGTCACGAGGAACGGGTCGAGCATACTGCGATGGTTCGCGAGCACGAGCGTTCCGCGCGGCACATACAGGTTGCGGGGGATATGTACGCGCAAGCCGATGCGACGACTCATCCACCAATCGAGTGGGGTAGTTGCGAGCTGGGTGGTGATAAAACAACTGTCGAGCGCCAGCGCTCCGATCTGCTTACCGATGCGGTATATCATGCTTCTTGTATGAGGTTATTGCCATGATACCACTTAGAATTTTCTTGCGGGTCCGCTAGAGTGCTATAGTGGATAAACGATAACGACAGCAAAATCGCTCGCATGCAACAATCTTCTCAGACAGGTGATACTAGTGCGACGTCTCCTGAAAATCGCCCTCTCGAGTACGCCTATCTTCCTGCGCTGAAGTGGCGCATACTTGCGCGTTTTTATGATTTTGCGTGCGCGCTCGCCTTTCTCGGGAGGTCATATAAGAACGTTCTTCTGGACGCGGTGACCCTCAAAGACGGGCAGAAGGTGCTTGATGTCGGATGTGGGACCGGACAGCTCATCGAGATACTCAAAGAGCGGCATCCTGGCGTGTCTGCCTATGGCGTGGATCCCGACGCATCGCTGCTTGGCATCGCTGAAGGGAATCTCCGAAGAAAGAGCCTCTCCGCCGAGTTCGTGCAGGCATATGCCGAACAGTTGCCGTTCCCCGACGACACCTTCGACGTGGTGTCCTGCGTCCTCACCCTGCATCACGTTCCCGCAGGGTCGAAACAGCGGGTCGTGAATGAGCTGCGGCGCGTCCTTACGCCCGGGGGCGTTCTCCTCCTTTCTGATTATGGGAAGAAGCGGATACCGGTACGGGGCCCGGGTCAGTTCATCTTCGAGCAGAAAGCGAACCTTGTCGACCACTTCGCCGGCCGGGTCCCGCAGTACATACAGGAGAGTGGTCTCCACCTAGAGACAGAAAGGAAATATCACCAGGTCTTCATCTGGATCGCCAGAAAGTAAACCGTACGCTGATCACCGCAGGTCGAGTACGTGCTTGAAGTACCACTTTTTGAATCGTTGGATCGGGTTGCGGTTGCCGCCACGGAGATTGCATCGGCGGAATTTTCGCGCGTAGGGGTCGAATTGCCATGATATAGGCGCGCTCGCATAGGGCAGGCCGGCGATCACCTTGTATGCCTCACATCCGATCATGTTTGCGCAGGCGAGCGTGCCGAGCACCGATGACGGCGCGCGGTGTCCCGCGAAGTCGATATGTTTCGGCGCAAAGTACGAACGTTGGAGCAGGAGGGGAGACAGACCGAGCGCGAACTGGAAGATCTGGTCCTCTTCGGACATCGCATCATTGATCGCGTAGTAGTCATCGAAGCTCATTCCCTGCGGGCTGAAGTTGACCATCGATGAGCCAAACCCGATGGGGGCTGCACCAAGGACCGGAATATCGCGCGCGCGACTTTCGCGGTAGAGCAGTCGGCGCGGCCCGATGGTAAAGAAATCGATGCCGTCGATCGCCACCGAAACATCCGTGAGGAATTCATTTGCGTTTTCCGGGGTGAGCGCAGCGAACGTGCGGACGTCAGCTGTCGGGTTGATATCCTTGATCATCCGCTCTATCGTCGCGGCCTTGCCGATGCCATAGGTCGAAACGCTCGCGCCTTGCTGGCGGTTCGTGTTCGCTATCTCGAAGGCGTCCGGATCGGCGATAGTAAAACGTCCGATACCGAGCCGTGCCAGCGTCGTCGCGTAGATGCCGCCTACGCCGCCGAGTCCGGCGATAGCGACATGCGCCGCACGGAGCTTAGCCTGGTTCTCCTCGAGGATAAGGCCGATGTTCCGATCGAATGCTTCGCGGTATGACCATGTCGCGGGGGGTGGTGTTGTGTTCATATCAGGATTATACACTGCAGGAAGCGCCGCCGGACATTACTATGGGCAGAGTCATGTATAGTATCAAGAGCGTTACGTCAGCGAATATTCGAAATACCATGACCATGAATGACGATAGTAGGTTTATCCTCGAACAGGCTCTTCGTGCGCCTTCGGGGGACAATACGCAGCCGTGCCATTGGGTCGTGCGCGGGAATATACTCGAACTGTGGAATAAATCTTCCAACGACCCGCTCCATGCGCTCTATGGCAGTAGTCCCGAGAATAGCCAAGCCTTGTACGTATCGTTCGGCATGGCGATCGAGAATGTCAGTGTCGCTGCGACAACACGCGGGTATCGTACGGCGGTTTCCTACTTTCCCGACCAGGGTCGACCGACCCTGATAGCGGTTTTGACGCTCGAACATGACGCGACGATAGCACCCGATCCCCTCGCGAATGCGCTCAAGAAGCGCATGACGAATCGCAAGATGTATCGCGCCTCACCGCTTACGAGCGATGAGCGTGCGAAGCTCCTTGCTGCGGGTACCGACCGCGAGTCGGGAGAAACGAAGCTCCTTGACGACCGCCAGTCGGTCAAAGAGCTCGCTCGGATCGCGTCGCTTCATGACGAGCTGATATTCAGCATCAAGGGCTTGCACGAGTATGTGTTCAACCACATCAACTGGACGAAGCGCGAGGATGACCGCCGGCGCATCGGATTCTATTTCCCGACACTTGCCGCGCCGCCCTTCACCTGGGGATTCATGCAGCTCATGCGGCACTGGTGGATCATGCGGATCGGCATCACCTTCGGCCTGCATAAGTTCATCTCCCTTGAGCAACGGTTCGTCTATCGTCATTCGGGCGCATATGGGATCGTGACCGCACACGGCACCGCTCCTACTGACTGGGTGCGGGTCGGGCGGCTCACCGAGCGCCTCTGGCTCGCGGCGACGAACGAAGGTTTGAGCTTCCACCCCTTGAATGGCGTTCTCCTCCTCACGCTCGGTATCGACACCGACGAAGGACAGCAGATGTTCTCGTCCGAGCAGCAGCGCCGCCTCAAGGACGCGAGCGGCGCGATCGCCCGCATCTTCGACGTCCATGGTGCCACGATAGCGTTCATGTTCCGCATCGGGCATGGCAAACTGCCTTCTGCGCGTACGTCGCGTTTGCCGTTTGAGAAGATGGTCGATATCGTCCCTCCGACAGGACCCTCACAAAGCGATGAGCGATGACACCATCCGGAGCTTAGGTCCCTCAGCGCCTGTCGTGCCCACTCCGCGTTCCGCATCGGCGCGCGCGTGGAATGCCGTCCGGGTGGGGCTCTTTCTCGCGGATCGGCAGATCCGCGCGAGTATCGGCACGAGCCTCCTTATCATCGTCGTGATGATGCTCACGTTCCTCAACCTGCTCGTCGTGGGCGGTCTCATGGTCGGTATCGTGCAAGGGCTGCGCAGCGAGCGTCAGCAGTACTATAGCGGCGATGTTCTCCTCTCGAATTACACCCAGAAGGATTCGATACAGAATTCATACGATGTGATGTCCTATCTGCGCGCCTTACCATCGACCGCTTCGTTCTCAGCGCGATATGTGACGAGCGGCGAGCTCGAAGGGAACTATGCCGGCAAGCTCCTCTTGCGGGATAATACCGACGCGATCTATACGACTATCGCCGGCATTGATCCGATCACCGAAGACGCGACGACGAACCTCTCGAGCCTCTTGGTCGAGGGCGAGTATCTCCAGCCCGACGATTATGATCAGGTCGTGATCGGCACGAGTCTGCTCGGGCGCTACAAGACGCTCACGGCCATCCCGGGATCGACGCCGATCCCGAACGTCGGCATCGGGAGCAAAGTGCGCATCGTCATCAACGGCGTCGAGCATGAAATGACGGTGAAGGGCATCGTCGGGAGCAAGGTGCAAGAGATCAATTTGCGCGTTTTCATGGTCGGTTCGCAGCTGCGCTCTATGCTCGGGCGTACAGACAACGGCGTCAACGAGATCGCGCTCCGGCTCGTGCCCGGAGCCGATCCTCGTGCGGTCCAAGAACAGCTTCGGCAGGCAGGCATTGGCTCTGACGCCAAGGTAGAACTCGCCCTCGAGTCGGAGCCGGTATTTTTTCAGGATTTTGCGACGACGTTCAATAAGCTCGGGTCGCTCCTCGGCGGCATCGGTCTCGTCGTTGCCTTCATCGTCATCTTCATCCTCGTGTTCATCAATACCATCATACGTCGCCGCTCGATCGGCATCCTGCAGGCCATCGGCATCCAATCGACCGGCATCGAGATCGGCTATGTCGTACAATCGGTGCTCTATGCGATCATCGGCGCGGCGATCGGCATGCTCGTGCTCTTCCTGTTCCTCGAACCGCTCTTCACCGCTCATCCGATCGATTTCCCGTTCAGTAATGGCGACCTTGCCGTGGCATTTCCTGAAGCGATCCTGAAAGCGCTGGTGCTCGTGGTCGCCATCATTCTCGCGAGCTTCATTCCCGCGCGCATGATCATGCGGCAGGAGATCGTCGACGCTATCCTTGGCCGCTAACATCGTCGCTATGCTCGAAGCCCGCAACATCAAGAAACAGTTCATCTCCGGGGAGGAGATATTCGTCATTTTCGAGCGTCTCGATTTCTCGGCGCGCGAAGGGGAATTCGTCATCATCACCGGTCGTTCGGGGAGCGGCAAATCGACGCTCCTCTACCAGCTCGGCCTCCTCGATACGCCGACCACGGGTACCGTGTCGGTCGACGGGCTCGTGGCGAGCACGCTCCCGAGGAACGCCCGTACCGACCTTCGCCTGGAACGATTCGGCTACGTCTTTCAGGATTACGGTCTCATGGCTGAAATGAGTGCGGTCGATAACGTGATGTTGCCGCTCATTATGCGCGGCGAGAGCAGCGAACGGGCGCATGCTGCTGCCCGCGTCGCGCTTGAGCGGGTCGATCTCGGCGACCACATCCAGTACAAACCGGCGAAACTCTCCGGAGGGCAGCAGCAACGAGTATCCATCGCTCGGGCGATCGCGCACAATCCTCGCTACATATTAGCTGACGAACCGACAGCCAATCTCGATAGCACGAGCGCTCTGCAGGTGCTGCAGATGTTCGGCGAGATCCACAAATCCGGTACGACCATCATCATGGTCACGCATGAGAAAGAATCGTTCGCGCTCGCCGATCGTGTGCTCGAGCTGCAGGAAGGAAAGCTCGTCGAAGTCAAAAAGCCATCATCGCGATCCCCCGTATCCGCACCGAGCGTCACATAACATGGAAATTTTATCCTATAATACTTAGACAACAATGAACCGCACGATTGGCATACTCTCCGCGCTACTCCTCACCGCACTAGTCGGGGTCGGTGCCGTGTATTACTACGTCAAAGCTCAACAAGCACGGACCCAAGATGTCCTCGTTCCCACAGCCGCCGCCTATCGGCACCTCACCGCCGAAGTCAACATCTCTGGCACCGTGAAGGCGGCAGACGCGGTCGATCTCGCCTTCAAGAACGGCGGCATCGTCGAGGCGGTCGAGGCGATCACCGGAAAACCCGTGTTCGCCGGCTCGATCCTCATAACGCTGCGCAGCAACATGATCAAGGACCAGCTCTCCCAGTCGCAGGCGAATTTGGTCGCCGAACTCGCTAAGCTGCGCGATCTCGAGAACGGGACGCGGCCTGAACAGATCGCGGTGACGCAAGCCCAGCTTGCGAGCGGCGAGACGACGTTCAGGAGCGCGGAACGAGGGCTCTTTGATGCACTTAGTAATGCGCAAAGCGTCTCGGACGTCGCTATTCGATTCACCGCAGACCAGTTCATAACGAACCCAACCGTGTCGAGCTCGCAGATCAACATGCCGGTAACCGACAACCAACTCGGCTCGCGCGTGCTCGCAGAACGCCTGCAGATTAATCCGGATCTTTCCTCATGGAACGCTCGCATCGTCTCGCTCCGGAGCGCAAGTACGAGTGACCTGCTTTTGGCGGGCACCAGTATGCACACGTACCTGCAGACCGTCTCGATGATCCTCGACGGACTGACGCGCATCCTCGCGGCGAACAGTTCGGCGCAATACGCCGCGAGCCAGACGTCGGTCGCGGCAGCACGTACAACGGTTATTTCGGCAAATGATGCGCTTACGGCAGCCGAACAGAAAGTCCTTGACGCGCAGGCGGCGGTCGCGGTAACGAAACAGAAGCTTGCGCTCGAGAAAGCAGGCTCGACGAGCGAAGCCATCGCCGCCGAGCAAGCGATCGTTCAGAGCATACAAGCTCAAGGGGCCGAACTGGAAGACGAACTGCATGACCAGAGCATCAAAGCGCCCTTCAGCGGCGTCATCACCGACGTGACGGCGAAGCAGGGTGAGGCCGTCGCTGCAGGGGAAGTGGTCGTGTCGATGATATCGAACGGAAAGCTCAAGGTGGAGGGCTATGTTCCCGAGATCCACTACAGCGAGATCGCCATCGGCCAGCCGGTGCGCATACAACTCGACGCATTCCCTGGCGTGTCATTCCCGGGGACCCTCGGGCTCATCGATCCTTCGGCGGTGCTTCGAGGCGGCGTACCGAATTTCAAAGTGACGATGTATTTCATCAATCCGGACTCGCGCGTCAAACCGGGACTCACCGCGAACGCGTTCATCCAGACCGGCGATAAACCGAACGTACTCGCTATACCGATCGCAGCGGTCACCGGTACCGGCGCGACCGCATCAGTGTTGCGGGCCACCGGTACGGCCTCCAAGCGTACACCCGTCACGCTCGGCATCACGGGTGTCGACGGCTACGTCGAAGTCCTCGAGGGTCTCGCGGAGGGCGATACCGTGCTCGTGAACGGAACGAAGCAATACCGGATCGTCCCCAACTGATCATACGGGCGAGAGATTTCCCATGAATGGAGCCACCATCGTCTTCCTCCTCGTCCTTGGCGCGGCCGCGTCCTATCTGCTCTATGGGGGCGGCCGCATCGTGTGGCATCTAATCATCTCAAAACGGCTGACCAACTCCATCAAAAAATTTGAGCGGCTCGACCCGACGGCTTCCCAGAGAATCTTGTTCATCGGTGATAGCACGGGATATGGTACTGGTACGAGCGATAGTCGCTACTCGATCGTCGGGAGGTTGGGTGCGGACTTTCCCAATGCCCACATCGAGAACTTCAGCGAGACGGGTGTGTACCTATCGCGGGCGTGCCGGGTGCTCAAGGAGAAGCTCGCCGCACCGGATTGCGAGAAATTCAACGCGATTATCATCATGCTCGGCGGCATGAACCTCGTGCACGGTACGCCGCTTCCGCTGGTGCGTCGCATGCTGCGGCAGGCAATTGTGCGCAGTAAACAATGCGGCCAGGCGACCATCATCATCGGTCCGAATAACACAGGGCTCGCGCCGATGTATCCGTCTCTTCTCGCTTGCCTCTACCGGAAACGGGCGAAGCGTTTCGACGCTCTGTATCGGGAGGTCACGCAGGAAGAAGGCGTTCCGTGCGTGCCTCTGTTCCAGGAACATGAGGATGAGCTTTCCGCGCGGGGTCTTTTCGCTTGCGACAAAACCCATCCGAACGACGAAGGATACGGCGTATGGTACGATCAGATGAAAGAAGTAATCACAACGGTCTTGAAAAATCATGATGGACGCCCTACAAGCTAGCATCGGGACCGTGTCGGGGTTTTTTGGTGACCTCGGTTCGTTCATCCTTAGTCAGACCGTCGCGAATGTGAGAGAGGTCGTCGAGGGGTTCAGAGCCGGCGGCGCGGATGCGCTGCAATCTCTGTTCCCGCTTACCATCCTCATATTGCAGGCCGGCATCCTGATGGCCGTATTCAATGTGCTGAAGATGCTCTGGTTTCTGTCGCACGAAATGCGCCTCGTGTGGCAGCGGCCGAAATCGTACTCTGCGCTCCGGCAAGGGGAGAAGCGGATCCTCATCATCGGTGACAGTACAGCGTACGGCTCGGGGGCCGATGCGCCGGAAGATACTATCGCTGGCCGTTTGGGGCATGATTTCCCGAGGACGGATATCATCAATACCGCCGTCAACGGTTCGTATACGAAAGGCGCGATAGACCAGCTGCGGGGTGCCGGTCCCGACAAGTTCGACCTCATCATCATCTGTACGGGCGGGAATGACATCTTGGGATTGACTCGAGCAGAGTCGCTCGAGCGCGATCTCACGCGCCTTCTCGAAGAGGCTATCGAGAAGAGCGGGCACCAAGTCATCGTGCTCTTCTATGCGAACCTCGGCGGCGCGCCCGTATTCCCGGGCGTCATACGTTCGCTGCTAAGCAAAAGGACGAACAAAGTCCACGAGGTGTTCGCGCGAGTGACCGCGGCGCTGCAGGTCCCGCTCGTCGAGCTCTATACCGGCCAAGAGGTCCATGGCTTCTTCCCGAACCCCTTCCTTGAGGAGCCGGAAAGGTATTACTCAAAGGATCGGATGCATCCAAGCAGCGAGGGTTATCGGCTTTGGTACAACCATATGTGGGGTGAGATGGTCGCGCATCACTTCACCTTTGCCGAGGCGACGGCGACGGCCCTGCCGCAAGCACCCGCCTTACCTCAAGCACCTGAAGGAACGGTCGAGGAAGGCACGGATCATCCGCTCCAGTGGCGAGAATAAAAAGACCCTCATAAACGGCGTATCTGCGCCGCTAATTACAAGGTCGAACCTTGTAATTGCTGAAAGAAAAATGGGTCGCAACGCGAGGTTGCGACCCATTGAATGTACTGCTGACTCACTCCATCTTTCTTCGTGCGAGGAACTCGCGCCCCTTGCCGACGTCCGTGTTGATTGGGATGCCTTTCTTGCAGAGCGGACAATCCGCTTCATCCCACGCTTCCATCTCAAGGTCGATGAGAGCGGTGAGCTTGGGAACGTCGCCGAGAGCCGCCGGAGTGACACCTCCGCGATTGCAGAGAACGCCGACACCGACGACTATGCCGCCGACCGCACGTACTGCGGCCACTACCTTGCGAACAGAACCGCCCGTAGTGAGCAGGTCTTCCACCACAAGGACACGCTTCCCGGCGATGAGTTTGTCGTAGCCGCGCTTGATGATGAAGTCGTCCTCGTCGTTCACTTTCACTTTGTCGGCATAGGTGCCGAGCACGTCTCGCGAAGTGAAGAGGGAAAGGTGATACGCCGTCCACTGCGAAAGAATGACACCGCCAACCGCCGGAGCGATGACTGCTTCCACATCGTCACTAAGAAATCGCGCGGCGATGGTATGACAGAGCTTAGACGTCGCTCGGGTATGCGGGTAGACCGCATCCTTGTTGACGTACGCCATACCGTGTTTGCCGGACGTGTAGACGATGTGGCTGTCGACAATAATCGCTTGATTTTCGCCGAGAATTACCAAGGCTTCCTGGTCGTTCATGACGACTCCTTCAGTTGAGATACTGGTTGATGAGATCGCCGAGCTTCAGCGTCTCGCGGCGAGCCGCTTCGGCGAAGTCCCGACCGTTTGAGGCGAAGATGATGCCGCGGGAGGAATTGAAGAGCATTCCCTTACCACGGCTGTCTTTGCCTGCATCAACGGCTTGTTTCACTTGTTGCTCGAGCGGAACATCTTTTTGCTGGAAGCCGATGCCCGGAATGAGTAGTGGCGTGTCGCCAACGGAGTCACGAATTTCGCGGAGTTCATCGGGACGGGTAGCTCCAACGACTAAGCCGCAATTACCGTTCTTGTTCCAGTCGTTAAGGACCTGGCAAGCCACGTGTTGATGTAGTTTCCGATATCCAGCGCCTCCCGGCGCAGCCGATACTAGAACCTGGAACTCGCCCGCGCCAGGATTACTTGTGCGGCAAAGGATGAAGATACCCTTGTCTTTGCAATCGAGGAACGGTCGCAAGGCTTCGCCGCCGAGGTACGGATTTACCGTGACCGCATCGGCACCCAAGTACTCGAACGCGAATTTCACATAGCCGGCATTGGTATTGCCGATGTCTGCGAACTTCGCGTCGAGTATTACTGGAACCTCAGGAGCTTCGTCGTTGATAAAGCGAATGAGTATCTGAAGAACTCGTATACCAACATCGCCGTGCGCGATATAGAACGCGAGGTTCGGCTTGTAGGCGAGCACGATATCTTTCGTTGCCTCAACGATAACACAGCTGAAATTTTCGATGGTCTCTCCCCGACGCATACGAAGCGCAGATTGAGGGATTTTGTCGAGATCGCTATCGAGCCCGACACAAACGAATTTGCCTTTGGCCCACTGGGTCTCAAGCAAGTCACGGAAGTTTCTTTTCATGATGAACCCTCTCTTTCTATAAAAAGTGCGACAGCCGCGATGCGGCTGTTCCGGACGTACCCTACGTAAAATCGATAGGGAAGTCAAGATATCCGAAAAAGAAGATGGGTCGCAACGCGAGGTTGCGACCCATTCGGGAGAACATTGATTCAGTTGTACTGGTTGACGGGATTGTGGTGTTCCATCAGCCCATGATGAGCGCCAGTAAATGCAGGTATGTCTGAAGGGAAGATAATGCCTTTGTTCCCGTACTCCAGGAACGGCTGCAACGCTTCGCGACCGCGATGCGGATTGACCGTAACTGCGTCTGCACCGAGAAACCCAAAGGCGAACTTTACATTGTCTGCGTTCGGATTGCCGGTGTGGCTGTATTCCGCGTGAAGAATTATCGGAATATTCGGTGCAAGGGCGCGAATGTGAGCGAAGATCAGAAACATTGCCACACTGCCTTCGACACCACGTTCGAGATAGGACTCAAGGTTCACGACGTAGGCAAATGCTACGTGTTTCGTCGCCTCGAACAAGGCTATTGTGGAAGCGACGATCACGTCTGCGGTGCACGTACCTTGCTTGTTTTTGTCGAACTCACATTTGAGCGCGATGCAAGCTGACTTACCTTCGGCCTTTTGAGTCGCAACCATTTCATGGAAGTTTCTGGTCATTCTGCTCCCTTTCTGTCAGTAAAAGAACAACAGCCGGAACTCGGCTGCTATAAAGCCATATTACGAAATATCGTTGAAGAAGTCAATAAGCGCGAAGAGCCGCCCTTTGGGCGGCTCTTCGCAAAAATTGTGGAGGTGTCGGGGATTGAACCCGAGTCCGAATCTGGCTATGAAAGCGGGTCTACGACGCGTAGTCAGCGTTATCTTTAAGGCAGGATGCGAGGAACGCAGACGAAACCATTCCTACCCGATCCCTTATTTAGATGCGCCGGGCGGGAAGCCGGACACCGATCCTACAGATGATTCCGCCCCTGCCTCCGGCTATAGGAACCCGAGAGGAGAGACGTCGCGAGGCGAGGAGCCGTTAGGCTGCCGCGTACGCGAACGCGAAGTCCTTCATACCGAAGTACGGAGACTTCACGCTTGCTAGAGTGTTCTTTGCAAGTATGTTTTCTCGCTAGATTAAAGTGGTAGGCGAGAGTGCACTGCGTCGCACGTCTTTCAAAGTACAGACCGTCAAAGCCGGTCACCCCCAGAGAGAGTAGGATACCATCCCGCGCTTTCTGCGATTGATTATGTAGGACATCGGATGTCCTACATAAAGCTACCGATTTTTTAGAACGCGTGCGGTTTCGCGCGAGGCATCGCGCTTCTTCAAGTCTTCGCGACGATCAGCTTTACCTTTGCCACGAACGATGGCGATACGCGCTTTTACCAATCTGCCTGCAGTATACACCTCAAGCGGGACAATTGTCAATCCTTTCTTGGCCTCTTCGACCAGCAGCGTGTTGATCTCTTTCTTGCTAAGCAGGAGCCGGCGCGGCCGCTCGGGGTCGTAGCTCTTGGGCATGTTCGCCATCTGATACGGCGGTATGGTCATGCCGACGATGAATGCTTCGCCGCCGCGCACCACCACGCGCGCGCCATCGAGCGAGCCGAGCTTATTACGGAGCGCTTTCACTTCGGTACCAAGCAATTCAAGCCCCGCCGAGAAT
>Ga0172379_10004583_pt1 | contig 20195 bp, 18 predicted proteins | sample GrowelOW334metaG_FD_119756 | JGI IMG/M metagenome (GOLD analysis project Ga0172379, IMG submission 119756) | Groundwater microbial communities from an aquifer near a municipal landfill in Southern Ontario, Canada - Groundwater well OW334 metaG | ecosystem: Environmental > Aquatic > Deep...
ACGTCAAGGCATAAGCCAAAGTTTTTGTGTTCGTTTAGGATTGTTTCGAAGTCAAATCTTTCGTGTTTTTTGTGTTTGTCGTTTCCGTGTCTTTTGCGCAAGTTTTCTGTAATGTATTGGGTTCCTTGTTTTTTTCCTAGTAAAAGAAGTTCGTTTGGCGGTATTTGATTGGGGTGTATTACTAAGCGTTTGGCACCTACTCTTTGATAGTCTGCAAGCATTTTCTTAAAATCAGTAACATCCTTTTCATAATTTTCTGGTTTTCTTAAAAACTTGAATGGGGCATGCATGCTCACATCTTTTTTTGTTAACAAAATAGTTTCATCGATTTTTAGGATTGGTCTTTCTTCATAATATTTCCCATAAGTATATTCTATCCCATCTACTCCCAGAGTATTAATGAATTCCACAACGTTTATTTGATCTAGGAATTTATAGAAATTTCCAGTAGCACAAGAGAGTAGTTTCATAAAACAAAAAACATTGATTGTTGTTAAAAAACCTTGTTAAACTACTCAAAAAAGTGTAGTGCCTAACAATGGAGAAAGTATTTTATACAAGTATGGTTCTACATTAGGCATCAAGGTTGAACTGTGACTTTCTATTAATTGTCCGATACAGTTCCCAGATTAAGACGCGGAGAGCCGGATTTGAACCGACGCTCCTTTTAGGGAACACGCTATCTCTCACAGCACAATTGCCTCTTTCTTTTGGGCAACTTGCACTTTTCTTTCTGTTGAGAAAGAAAAGGGCAGTTCGAGGCGCGCGCATTTGACCACTCTGCCATCTCCGCTTTTTGTGTTAAAAAGTTGTTGTTAAGAAAGTATTTTAAGGATATAAAAAGTGGGTTTTATTTTTGAGTTAATTAAGATTAGGCGCTTGTAAGTTTATTTTTGTTCTTTTATTCCCAACACTTGTTGAAGTCTTTTTGTTACTGGCGTAGAAGCTGTTGCTGCATCAACTATTTTAATTACATTTTCTAGTCTTTCTTGTTCAGCAGGATCACTAGTATGGTTAATTCTGTTTCTCAATTGCCATACTCTATTTGAATCACCAAGATTGTGTTTAAGTGTTTCAAGAACAGCATCTGGATGTAGGGAATGTTTCTTTGAAATTCTTTCAATTGTATCAAGTACTTGTCGGTCAGCTAAAGCATTTTCATGCAAATGATATTTTTGTGAAATCCCAGCTCTTTCTTTTGCATAATTTATTTTCTGAGAAGCAAGTTCATGAAGTGCAACTCCTCCAGCCCCAGTGAATGCAAGTCCGGCTAAAATTGCTGCGGCTTTTCTTCCAAATCTTCTAACTAAACTAGGGTTTCTTGGAACTGGAACAGGAACTGTTCCAGGCTCTGCAAATCTAATTGCATTAGGATTAAATGCAGGCCTAAATGCTACAGGTTTACTACCTGACTTTGGATGAGGATCAAATGCAGGTGCAACTTTTATCTTATGATTCATACCAACTAGTCGGTCACCTTTTGGAAGACCGCTAAATCTAGATTTCATATTAACGTAACAACAATACCCCTATATTAATCTTACCCCTGACCAAAATGAATGTGTATGTTCTGTCACAGTCACTTTCAAAGATGCTTTATAAGGGTCAAGCGTTGTAAGTAATTTATGGAAATAGAATTTGTTGAATTAAATGAAATAATAATTTCTTTTTCACAAGCGCCAGCTTTTAATTCTACTCAAATGGCCGCTTAATTTTTTTAAAAAAAATATTTACAAATTTTTATAATTGATTTCAAAAAATAATAAATAACTTCATTTACGAGGCAAAAAATAGGATTTTTAGCACAATTATCCCATTTTTAGCGTAATCATTTATATACTAGGAATCTTTATGTTTAACTAGTAACATCAATTATTCAAGTTTAAAATAGGAGGGATTTTGATGGGTATTTTAGACGCAGTTAAAGGAAAAGCAAAGAAGAAAGCATTTGGAGGATATTGTATTAGCTTTAAAGGAAAGGCTGACACAGTTGAAGACGTTTTCGGTAGTGGGGATGTTACTCCTAGCGAAATGACAAAGAAACTTTGGGTATACATAAAGAAAAACAAATTGTCAGGAAAGAAATAAATTTTAGTAAGTAATGAGTTTCTTGGGGGAATAACCTCAAGAAACAAATCTAATTTTTTATAATCAGTTTTTACAGGAGGAGCAATCTTTTTATTCAAGTAATTCCTTAATTTTGCATGTCTGTAGTATTACCACTAACATCAATTGGAATCATAATGGTTCTCGCAATTGTACTTAGTATTGCAATTAAAAAATCTGGTCAAAACGCAGTTATCGGATACATTTTGGCGGGTTTTATTTTAGGTCCAATGTTTCTTAATTTTTTAAGTCCAAAAGATCCTCTAATAGTTGGATTTGGAGAACTAGGATTATTTATTCTTCTTTTTTATTTGGGACTTGAAATGTCTCTAAAAGATTTTTTAAAAGCCGGTTCTACTTCTTTTGGTTTAGCAATTCTTGATATGTTAGCTTCAACAGGAATTGGTTTTGTAATAGCAACTCTCTCAGGTTTTTCGCTTTTGTTTTCAATAGTTTTGGGAATGATGGCTTTTTCTACAAGCACCGCAATTGTTGCAAAATTTGCTCTTGATAAAGGGTTAATTCAGCATAATGCTGCAAAACTAGCAATTTCTATTTTGATTTTACAAGATTTTTTGGGAATAGTTGTTTTAGTTTTTCTAACAAGTTTTTCACAAACAGGAACAGGGGCAGATCCTCTGGGTTTGGGAATTGCAGCAATTGTTTTTGCGGTTTCAGCTTTTTTTGTAGTATCCAAGTTATCCCAAATTGTAGAAGAATGGTTATCATATAATGGATTTGGTCATACTGAAATGACTTTGTTTGCGGTTGGAGTTGGGTTAATTGTTGCTACCCTCGGCACAATTTTAGGTTTATCTATGGCTCTTGGAGCTTATTTTGCAGGATTTGCTTTAGCTGAAACTAAATCTGGTGAAAAAATAAAAAAAGATGTAGGCTTTTTGAGGGATTTTATGTTAGTTTTCTTTTTTGTTGCATTTGGAACCACTCTTTTTTATAACACAACCACTGAATTAATCCAAGTTCCAGAACTACACACATTACTATTTCTCTTAGGCGTGGCAATTGCTGTTGCAATAGGAGCAATACTTGCACACAGTATTGTAACTCACTTGTTTGGAGCAAAGTTCGGGTTAAGTAGAGAAGATTCGACTCTTGTTGCGATAATGCTTGTACCACTAGGAGAGTTTGTAATTATTCTTGCTACCGGTGCCTTGCCCGCACTAAAGGGAGTGGAAAGCGCTTTACTTGCACCAGTTGCATTTATGTTAATCTTGATTACAGTTATTTTGTTTCAGCCAATATATAATCTTAAAGAACTTCATCAAAAATTATTCTCTCTTCTCCCGAGTTTATTTTCTTCAAAAGCTCCAGTAGTCACTACTATTCAAGAACACACCCCTTACACTATTGAACAATTAAAAAAGTTTTTGACCAATATTTTTATTATAATTTGCTTAGCTTGGGTAAGTATTTTGCTTTATGAAACAATTCCCCGTTTCAACATCCCAATAATTTACAGCAGACAAGTTACAGCATTTGTAATTTTTGCGTTCTTTGCTTCTTTCCCAACAGTTAATGCATTAAAGGCATTCAAAAGAATACTTGAACACGCACTTAAAAAAGAAAAGAAGTTACTTAGGAGATTTGCAGTAATTTCTACAGAAGATTAAGCTAATTTTTACCAGATTAATTAACAAAATAAGATCAAAACTAATCAAATTAATTCAAACCCAAAATAAACTAAGTAAACTCTAAAAATAAACCAAAACTGCTCAAAAAGAGCTTGTTTAAAAACACTTTTTTCATAACTTAATTAGATTTTTCGAGGTGTACTTATGAACAAATTAGTGTATTTAGCAGTGGCTTTAATGATTAGCCTAACAGTTGCTTTTGCGGAAGATGCAAACACAACTCAAGTTATATCTGATCAAAATGAGGTAACTAACGGATTTATTTCAGCAGATATAAACAATGAATTAACTCCAACTCTTTATTCAGATCAAACTGGAGCAAATGAACTTGGGAATAGCGATGATTCGGCTTTGATAAGCATTGGACCAGAAAATAGTAAAGAGGAATATAAGGCACTTGTTCAAGAGGTTCAAGAGCTTGCAAAGGAAAGAAGAGAATTGTTAACTAAATCGCTAAAAGAAAAAGATGCTTTAATAATGCAACAAATAAGAGAAACTACTCAAAATTTAAGTGAAAAACAATTGCAATTAAATGATTTACAAATAAAACTTTCCGAACAAATAAAAACACAAAATATGAGTGAAGAAGAAAAAAAGCAAGTAAATGAAATGATAAAAACAAGAATTGAATCAATAAAAGAAATGGTTAATTCAAATTCAGAAAGCAAAATTGAAAATTTAAAAATACTTCAAGAAAAAATGAATAACTTAGCTGATATTAAGCTGATTAAATACGATTTAAGACAAGCCTATATTACAGCTGTACAAGACTCAAATTCTGAAACTAAGAAAGAGGCAAAAACTGTTCAAAAAGCTGTTGCCAGAATAGTTGAAGAAGCTATCAAGCAAAACACAAATGTGAACTTTGATGAAATTAGCGGACTTGAACAAGAAATAATCATGGCTGCAAAAGAAATCATTGTTGATTCAAATAATACTCTTCAAGCAAGAAGAGCAATTAAAACAATGGTTAAAGATAAAGTTCTTGAAATACGAAACACACAAGACACACTTGAACTTGTTGATGGAAACGATGTTGTCCAAGTTGAAAGCCCAATTAAAATTGATGATAGTGGGTTATCAATGGATGGAAAAGAAATAAAATTGTTGCCTTCAAAAATAAGAGCAAAAATAAATCAACTCGAAAAAATGAAATTAAAACTAGAAAATGGTTTAGCTAAATATGAAGTTGAACTACAAAATACAAGAAATCTATTCGGTTTTATCCCAATCGGGGCAACTGAAAAAGCAATAATTGATGCTAATTCAGGCACCGTAACCGGGTATGAAAGACCATTTTGGAGCATTATTTCAACAGGAAATGATTCAGTGCAAGGTAATGAACAAATTCAATAAATTAAACCTAAAGCGACTCTATTTAGAGTCGCTTTTATCTTTTTTAATAAAAAATTAAACAAATAACAAAAGAAATTAAATAGTTTAATTTTAAACGTAGATTTAAAAACAAAAAGAACCCAAAAGTTACTAAAAAAGTTGATGCTTATGAAATCTAATGAAATGATCCGATTAGAAAATGTATCAAAAGTATATGGGATTGGAGAAGTTGAAATAAAAGCACTTGATTGTGTTAATCTAAAAATTTCTGCTAACGAATACGTTTCCCTAATGGGACCTTCAGGTTCTGGAAAAACTACTATGCTAGATGTATTAACTACAATGATGAAACCCACTACTGGAAAAGTTTTCATTGAAGGAGTAGAAACAACTAAAATGACTAATTCAGAACTTGCTTCTTTTAGAGGAAAAAAAATAGGGTTTATTTTCCAAACATTTAATTTGCTCCCAAAACTTACCGCTCTTGAAAATGTAATGACTCCAATGTGGATTAATGGGGTAGCGAGAGCAGAAAGAGAGCCTCGTGCACGCGCTCTTCTTGAAGAAGTGGGGCTTGGAGACAGACTTAACAACAGACCTAACCAATTATCAGGAGGACAAAAACAAAGAGTTGCTATTGCACGCGCACTTGCCCTTGACCCAAATATTATTGTTGCTGATGAACCTACAGGTAATCTTGATTCAAAATCAGGGGTACATGTTATGGAAATACTAAAAGATTTACATAAAAAAGAAAAAAGAACAATTATTGTTGTTACTCACGATGAAAGTATTGGTAAACAAGCCGAAAGAAGAATATTTATCAAAGATGGCCAAGTAGTTGGAAATAAAGGTGATGGGAATAAAGTTTGCCAATTAAGTGGAACAAACAAAATTAAATAAAAATAACTAAACAAATAATAGAAAAAAATCACTTAAATTAATTTAAATTTAGAGTAAACTGTCGCGTGATTTGATGAAAATAAATACTGATCTTCTTGAAATACCTGTTAGAAACCTAAGAAAATCTGGTACAAGAACCTTTCTCACTCTCATAGGTGTAATTATAGGAATTGCAGCAATTGTAAGTCTTTTATCTATTGGACAAGGATTAAATGTTGCGGTAGAAAAACAGTTTGAAAGTCTTGGAACAAACACAATATTTGTAATTCCTGGCGGAGCTTCAAGAGGATTATCCACAATAAAACTAACCGATTCAGATATTTCCCAACTCGAAAATGTAAGAGGAGTCTCTACTGCAGTCCCTGTGTATGGTGCAGCCGCAATTATGGAATATAATGGAAAAAAAATGAATGTCCAAGTAAGTGCAGCAGATGGAAAAAAATCAAGTATTTTTGAAAGTACAGGATACTTTGATGTTCAAGAAGGACGAACTTTTTCAAAAAATGATTCGGATGCTGTACTAATTGGAGACAAGATTGCTCACACTTATTTTGATCGAAATATTATTCCAAGAAAAATAATCACTTTAAATGGCCAACAATTTACAGTTATTGGAATTCTAAAACCACAAGCCCAGAGTTTTGGAGGCGGACCTAACACAGGAACATCAATTTTTATGTCTCTTGAAGCATTTAACAGAATAGCAAAAGACATCTATCCTTCAATAATTTTTGTAAAAACTTTTTCCCCAAGTGATGTAAATTATGCTGTTACTGCGATGAAAGATATTCTTGAAAAAAAATATGGTAAAAAAAGTATTACTATTTCTAGCGCGGATGAACTCTTAAATCAAGTAAATTCTATATTAGGATTAATTACTTTAGTTGTTGCAGGAATTGGTGGAATTTCACTACTTGTCGGAGGAATAGGAATAATGAACGCAATGATTACTGCAGTACTTGAGAGAACAAGAGAAATAGGTTTAATGAAAGCACTTGGCGCCTCTAACACAACAGTATTACTAATATTCATAATAGAAGCTGGTTTAATTGGATTAATTGGGGGAATAATTGGAGTTCTTATTGGATATGGCTTATCAATAATAATTTCGACAATTGGTTCAGGTGCTGGTTTTGCATTAACAGCAGTAATTTCCACAGAAATTACAGTTGGAGGAATTATTTTTGCGATGATTATAGGAATTGCTTCAGGTTTACTTCCAGCTATAAGAGCTGCAAATTTAGACCCAGTTATTGCTTTAAGGTATGAATAAAAAGTGAAATTATATGTTTGACACAATTGAACACGCACTTGGAAATCTTCGAAGAGAAGGGGTGAGAACATTTTTGACGCTTATAGGTGTTGTAATTGGAATTGGTGCTATTGTTGGTTTATTATCTATTGGACAAGGATTAAATCTTGCCGTAGAAAAACAACTTGATCAATTAGGTTCAAATACTATTTATGTAATTCCTGGTAATCCATTTAGTGGAAGTAATTTTGCAAAAATAACAATTACCCAATCAGATTTAGATAGAATAAAATCTATTAACAATGTTACAAATGTTATTCCTATGTATATGCTTCCAGTCACAGTAGGATTTGGAAAAGAAACTTTTGGAGCACAAGCATTAGGATTAGATGCAGAAGACTCACAAGTTTTTGTGGATCTGGGTTATTATGAACTTTTTCAAGGGCAATGGTTAAAGAAAGGAGATTCTTCATCGGTTTTAATTGGAGACAAATTTTCAACAGATGCATTTAGTAAAGAAGTTAATACAAGAAATCTAGTAACACTAAACGGACAAGAATTTAAGGTAACAGGAATAATTAAACAAGTAATTCAAAGTGAAATTAGTAGCAGTAATTTGATAGTAATTTCGGATATTGCTATAAAAAATCTTTCTCCGGGAATAGGCCCTGCCGAGACTTGGGTTAGAACTTCCTCCTCGTCAGATGTAAAAAATGTATCTGATAAAATTCAAAAATACTTTGATAAACAATATGGGGAAAAAAGTGTTTATGTTATTACTTCAGACCAGTTGCTTGAACAGGTTAACTCAATATTTGGTTTAATTACTTTATTCCTTGTTGGAATAGGAAGTATTTCTCTTGTAGTTGGCGGAGTAGGAATTATGAATGCAATGGTCACTTCAGTAATGGAGAGAACTAAAGAAATAGGGGTAATGAAAGCACTTGGAGCTTCAAATTACAAAATCCTTGCAATCTTTTTATTAGAATCCGGATTTATAGGACTTATTGGTGGAATAGTTGGAGTAACTATTGGTTACGGTCTTTCAATAATTGTGGCAGTTATTGGAGCACAATCAGGCTTTCCACTTGAAGCCGCAATAAACTGGCAAATCACTCTCGGAGCACTAGGATTTTCAATTCTTTTAGGAATGATATCTGGCGCTATACCGGCTTGGCGAGCAGCAAATCTTGATCCAATAGAAGCACTAAGATTTGACTAAAATAAAACAACAATTACTTTTTCTTTAGCTCAGCTTTTTTTATTTCAATTTCACCAGTAATTTCATTTTGCATTTTCTTCTCAAATTCAACAATTATTTTTTCCTTAAACAAAGGGGCATCAAGTACTAAAGATTCATATTCGCCGCCTTCACCAGCAACATTAACTCCATATTTTTTGTTCAACAAAACAAGTTCTTCAATAGCCTTTGTATCAATCTCTCTCCCAAGCCACTTTTCACTCATACCCATACAAGCAATTTTTGTTATAATTAAATTAAATCCACTTTTAATTAAATTTCTTAAATAATTTTCTTGATTCATGTGCCACAATGGAGCAAAATGACGTAAACCATTGCACTCACATGCACGCTCAATTCTTTCTCTTTGATAATTAGAAAATAATGCTCCTGAACAAACCCCTTCTATTCCAAACATTTTTTTTGCGAGCATTAATCCACGTTCAAGTTCAGCTAGTTCAGTTTCTTTTTCCCCTTTTGAATGAATTAAAAGCAATTTTTTTCCAAGAGCTTTTGCTTGAAGCTTTGCTAGCTCTATAGTTGGAGAATGATACATAAAGGAATCCTTGTTTTGCGGATTAATCGAAATTAAGCATCTAACATCATACCCTTGTTTTTCCATTAAATGTAATGCATAAACTGAATCTTTTCCTGTTGACAAGAGAGCTGCAATAGGAATATTTTTTTGAGACAAATTTAAGGATTTGTGTGCCACTCCACTAGAAATTGATTTTAAATAATCAGCTTTTGATTTAAACCCATTTTTCTTGGCCAAGTATTCAATTGCTTTGTCAAAGTTGCTCCCATACTGAGCGGCTTTTTTTTCACGAAGAGCAAGTTCAACCGGAATTTTTAACCCTAAAGCAACATCCCTAAGTATTTTTTTATTAACTACTAATTTTGTTTTCTTATCCACTGCAATCTTTTGTTTTGAGTTAAAATAAATTGATTTTTCAACCAAATCCCTATCCAAGTAAGGTAACCTCATTTCAAGTTTATTTGCCATTGAGATAATATCTTCAAAGTACAAATCATTCTCGTACATTTTAATCAAATAACTATAACAATCTTTATTGATGTTGTTAGATTCCTTAAATCTAAAGTAGCCAGCAAATAACTCATCCGCTCCAAGTCCTGACATTACTACCTTTAACCCTAGCGCACTAGCTTCTTTTGTTGCAAAATAAATTGTTGAAGCAACTCCGACCCGCACAGGATCAGTTGATTCAATTAGAGAAATTATTTTTGGAAGTTCACGCTCAAAATCAGGCACAAATACTTTTTTTGCAACAAATTCACACCCCAATAACTTTGCTACTTTTTCTGCGGACTCATAATCTTTTGGTTCACCTAAACCTGCCACTGGATCAAATACCCCCGCAAATAACCCAACAAACTTTGTTTTTGGTTTTTGCTTTTTTATTATTTTCCCAATTAAAGATGAATCTAGTCCTCCTGAAAGAAGTAAACCAAACACAGCATCAGGAATTCTTTTTTCAACAGCAAGAAAAAGAGATTTTTTTATCTGCGTGGATTTTGCTGACTTTTTGAACAAAAGTTTTCTATTAACAAAAGTAAGAGAATTTTTAGCCAGATCAAACAATATCATTTGTCTTGGATTAAGGTTAACCGCATTTAAATTTGAAACATTAAGAGCTTTCTTTTCAGAAGCAAACGCTAACTTTTTTGTTTTCTCATCAAAAAAATAAACTAATGGTTTTACCCCAATAATATCTCGCGCAAGAAGCAATTTATTTTCTTTTTTTGAGTAGTAAGAAAACGCATAATCTCCATCAAATAGCTCAATTATTTTTGGCAAGGCTTTAAACGGCTTTGAATCAAGTAGCGCTAAAACAAGTTCTGCATCATTTTTTACTTTTAATTTATATTTTTTTGCCAATTGTTTCCAATTATATATTTCACAATTAATTACAAGAATTCCTTTAGTTGATTCTAATGGCTGAACCACAAAATCAACTACTGAATGAAGATTATGGCCAAAAGTTAAATTGTCGTGATAAACAACTTTTGAGTGATCAGTTCCACGGTAAGAGATAGCTTCAAGACCCTTTTTTGCCAAAGATTCAGAATCCTTAAAATTAGCGAATCCAATTATTCCGCACATGCAAAAAACTTATTTGGAAGGTGTTAAAAAAGTGCTTAAGCACAGTCTTTGATATGGAAAAAGATAGTTTTTTAATAAAAGGTACAAATTCCAATTGTGATATTTTTACAGGCACAAACCTAATGCCTGAATTAATTAAGTACTTAAAACAAAAAAAAGTCACAAAATATGTTATTGTAACAGATTCAAATGTCAGAAAGTTTCATGGAGAAAAATTGCTCATAAAAATGATTTCCTCAAACTTGCCAACCGCACTAATAAGTTTTGAAGCAGGAGAGAAAAGTAAGACTAGAGAAATGAAAGCTTTTGTTGAAGATGAAATGCTTAAAGAAAAATGTGATAGGGACTCAATGATTATTGCATTAGGTGGCGGAGTTGTTGGTGATTTGGTGGGATTTGTTGCAGGAACCTATATGCGAGGAATCCCTTATGTTCAGGTACCTACTACAACCATGGCAATTAGTGATAGCAGTTATGGCGGAAAAACTGGGGTAGATACCCCCACAGGAAAAAACCTCATTGGAGTTTTTCATAACCCTCTGGCAGTTTTTGTTGACACCTCTTTTTTAGAAACTCTTGAAAAAAGAAATTATATTAATGGTTTAGTTGAAGTAGTAAAGCACGGGCTAATTAAAGACAAAGAATTATACACATTTGTAAAAGAAAATCTGCCAATAATACTTTCAAGAAATGGCGTAGAGTACAGCACAATCATGCAGAAAATCTTTCATGACAGCATGAAAATAAAGATGGATATTGTACTTGCTGACTCAACAGAATCAAATCTAAGGAAGATACTTAATTATGGCCACACAATTGGGCACGCAATTGAAAAATTATCAAATTACTCTTTGTTGCACGGGGAAGCAATCGCCATTGGAATTTGTGTTGAAGCATTCATTGCATATAAAAAAAGTATTTTGAGCAAAGAGGACTTCAAGGAACAAAAAGAGTTATTTGTAAAAATGGGTCTTTCAACAAAAATACCCTTGGATATTATAACAACAAAAATAATTGAAACTGCGAGAATTGATAAAAAAAATACAAACTCCCAAATCGAATTTGTTCTAATAAAAGAAATAGGGCAATATGAAATATTTGAAAATAACAATGTAACAAAAGCAATTACTGAAATTGAATTGGGACAAATAATTGAAGAATACAAGCTCTAACTTTTCAACCTGATTTAAAATTAAGAATAGGATCTCTTTCTACCTTAGATGGATCTTTTGAAAATTCTTTTCTTAACCCCTTATAGTAACCCACAATTCCTATCATTCCTGCATTATCAGTACAAAACCGTTTGTCTGGAATAGATACAATAACTCCTTTTTTTGAGAAAGCCTCTCGCATAGTTTTTCTTAAGTAATTATTTGCACAAACTCCGCCTCCAATCGAAACATATTTCACCCCATACTTTTTAGTAGCAGCTAGAAGTTTAGTAACTAAAATATCTACCATTGTTTTTTCAAATGAAGCTGCAAAATCAGCTATTTCTTTTTTCGTAAAAACCATATCTTTTGAATCATAATACCCCGGATCATTTTGAGTCAAAATTAATTTTTCATTTGAATTAATATTCTTTTCAGCATATATTTTTCTTAGTGCAACAAGGCAAGCTGTTTTTACTCCTGAAAAACTAAAATTAAAATCAGCTGATTTAAGCATTGGTTTGGGAAGCAAATATTTGTTCCGATCCCCGGTTTCTGCAACTTTTGAAATTAATGGTCCTCCAGGATAACCCAGTTTTAATAATCTTGCAACTTTATCAAATGCTTCACCAGCAGCATCGTCAAGTGTTTGACCAATTAACTCGTATTTTCCAAAATCACTAACAAGAACTAATTCAGTATGCCCCCCGGAAATTATCATACTAATAAATGGAAAATTTAGTTTTACCTTAGAATATAACTTTCCATTTTTATCTTTTAGAAAGGGGGAGAGTGCGTGACCTTCTAAATGATTAACTGGGATTAACTTTTTTTTGTACTCTAAGGAAAGTGCTTGAGCTTTTTTTAATCCAACCTCAAGAGCTATTGCTAGACCAGGTCCATAAGTTACTGCAATATAATCTATTTTCTCCATAGTGACTTTTGCTTGTTTTAATGCTTTTTCAATGCAAGGATCAATAAACTCTTTGTGTTTATCTCTTGCAATCCCCGGAACAACTCCCCCAAATTTTTTATGAAACTCAACTTGGGTTGAAACTACACTACTTAGAACTCTATCATTATCAAGAACTGCTGCACAAGTATCATCACAAGAAGTTTCAATTGCAAGTATTTTCATTAGTATTCACCATATTCAATAATTCGTTCATTCTCGCTTTTGTGATACATATTAATCCAAACAACAAAAACAGTTTCACCCAAATCTTTAATTATTTTGGATGCTTTTTCTGCCCATTCAATCACAATTAGATTTCTATCTGAAAGCATTTCTTTAAACCCCACTTCCCAAAGTTCTTCTGGTTCAATTAGTTTGTAAATATCCATGTGAAAAAATTTATTAAAGTCGTTCTTAACTATATATTCTCTACAAATGACAAAGGTTGGAGAAACTACTTCTTGTTTTATTCCCAGAGACTTTGCTAGACCTTTACACAATTGTGTTTTCCCTGTCCCTAGTTCTCCTTGTAAAGCGACTATGATTGGTTTATCCAATTTTTTATTGATTAAATTAATTGCTAATTTTTCTCCAAACACTCTTGTTTCTTCTTCAGAACGAGTAACCACTTTATGTTTGTGGTGCAAAATAATATCGCCCTGTCTTAGAACATTGACATCATCAAGAGTTGTATCAATAACAGTAGAAGGATCATTTTTTGGCAGTACCCCCGCATCAATAATTAAATCAATTAAATCTTTTTGTTTTTGAGAAGTATTTGCAAAGATATCTTCTACTGAATAAGGAGTTTTTTTGTATGAAATATTTGCTGAAGTTGCAGTAATTGGTTTGCCAAACTTTTTCAATAAATTTGTCACAAACCCATATTTTGGAATTCTCACACCTTGAGTTTTTATATTTGACTCTACCCCAAGCGCCACTTTTCCTTTACTTTTTGAGATTATTGTAAAAGGCCCCGGCAAATATTCTTTGTAAAGGTTTTTTGCAGTATTATTAAGAGTAACATATTTCTCAGCCATTTTTTTATCAGAAACCGCAATTGAAATTGGTTTATCATTTCTAAAAGTTTTGTAAGAAATTAATTTATTAACAGCCGCTTGATTAGTTGGATCAACCCCTAACCCGTAACAAGTTTCTGTAGGGTATACTATTATTCCCCCTTTTTGAAGAACTAAAATTGCTTCATTAATTGCTTTACTCGAATTGTTTTTAAGTTTAATAATTTTCATCCTAATAACCCACAATATTCACAAAACACAGTTATTGTTTTTGATAATGATTACGCATAGCTGTAACTATTCCCAAACTTTGTTTTCTAATTGGAAATAAGTGTACATGATAATGATTAACTAGCTGTCCAGCTTCTTTTCCCACATTTGTCCCAGTGTTATATCCAACAGGTTTTTTTAGAATATCTGGATCAGCTAGTATTGCTTGAGCAAATCCTGCTGATTCTTTTGTAGGAGGATTTTGTTCTAAATCTTTATAGAAACCCACTATTTTTTCACTATCCATACTTTGGATTACTTCAAAAGTTTTCTTTATTGCACTAACTAAATCACTTGCCTCTTTAGCACTTAAATCCCCATTACTTTCAACATGTCTTTTTAGAATTATGACTGCGTGTAATGGCATTGCCGGAGTAACTGATAAAATTGAATAAGTGCTTTCATTCTCACAAATCATTTTACCCTCTTTTTTCCAAACTGGGTAAAGCGAACAAAAAATATCTTTTTCCATAAACTAATACTTACAAATACTAGTATAAAAATGATGAAGATGACCCCCCATGAAAGCTATTAAAGTAAGTCCTTGCAGAAAGTCTAACCAACTATTTATATGCTAATCCTTAGTAAATCCCTAAGTGAGTAACATGAAAAACACTTTTGAACTTAACAAATTAATTGAATACCCTAAAAGCGGCATATTAAGCAAGGTTTTAATTAAGGCTGAAAATAATGAAGTTACATTATTCTGCATGGCTCACGGATCTGAAATGTCAGAGCACACTTCAACTAAAGCCGGATATGTTAATGTTCTCGAAGGCGAAGGGGTGTTTAATTTAAAGGGAAAGAAAATTAAGATGACTAAAGGAACGCTTATTTATATGGAAAAGAATTCAGTTCATTCGCTAAAAGCAAAAACAAACACTTCTTTTCTCTTAACTCTAATTAAATAAATTTGAGGCTTTACACCAAACATTAGTCTAAATCTTTTTCCATCATCAATATTACATTTACCATTTTTTCTGTTGCGCGTATTGCAGCCTCAACTTGGTCAGTACTTACTCCGATTGTTTCTATTTTTCTGTTTCCTCTTTTCCAAGTTATTTTTGTTTCAACTAATGAATCAGTCTGCCCACCCACAGGTATTCTTACTTCATAATCAATTAATTGAGGAAAAGAGAGTTTATTCCTAACAAATATTTTCTTTAATGCACCTACAAATGCATCATAACCACCATTTCCAAATGCATTTGAACTATAATTTTTTCCATTTAACAAAGTCTTTATTCTTGCTTTTGGTTTTGACTTATTTGAAGACGTAATTGTATACTCGAGCATTTTGAAACTCTTTTCTGCAACTACTCCATTGTTTTGTAATTCATTAACCAAAAATAACAAATCTTCTTTTGAAACAAATTCCTTTTTATCACCCAAATCAACTACTTTTGCAAGAACTTTTTTTAATAATTCTGGTTCAAGAGTTACACCAAATTGTCTTAGAGTAAGTTCAATTGAAGCTTTTCCTGAGAGTTTTCCTAACGCGTATCTAGTTGCTCTGCCAAATCGTTCAGCAGAGAGTTTACTTTTGTATAAGTTTCCTTTTTTATCCCCATCAGCATGAATCCCAGCAGTTTGAGTAAAAACAACTGAACCAATTATAGGGTGATTCTTTGCAATTCTTCTATGTGAAAATAGTTCTACTAAGTGAGAAATACTTGAAAGTTTTTTTTCATCTACTTTACAAGTTTTATTAGAAAAATCATTTATTATTGGAACAACTGTTTCAAGTGCAGCATTTCCTGTTCTTTCTCCAAGTCCATTTACTGTAACATGAACCCCGCTGCATCCAGCTAGTACTGCTTCAAGTGAATTAGCTGCAGCTAAAGAGTAATCATTGTGGCCATGAAAATCAAATTTTTTGTTAGAAAAATTTTCAACCATTTTTGCAACATATTCTTTTGTTTTAATTGGTTGAAGCACCCCTAAAGTATCGCAAAGCATTACTCGTTCAACTCCAGAGTCAAACAAAACCTTGGTTATATCAAACACATAGTTTTCATCTTCCCTTATCCCATTAGAAAAATCTTCTAGGTATGCGTTTATCAAAAAGTTTTTGCTTTGGGCATATAAAATAGTTTTTTTGATTTCTTCAAAATGTTCTTCTGGTTTTTTATGCAATTGATTTAGGCAATGATTTTTGCTCCCTTTACAAAGAAGATTAATTACTTTTCCACCCGCTTCACTAATCCAATCAACACTCAAATTGTAATCAACAAAACTCAGTACTTCTATTTTTTCAAGTAAATTTGCACTTTTCGCCCAATCAAATATTTGTTTACAGGTTTTTTGTTCTCCTTGCGACACACGCGCAGAAGCAATTTCTATCCTATCAACTTTTACTTCAAGTAGTAGTTTTTTTGAAATAGAAAGTTTTTCTTGCGCAGAAAAAGAAACCTCTTCGGTCTGCTCTCCATCTCGAAGAGTAGTATCCATTATTTCGATTAAGTGTTCAGGAAAAGAACTAGAATTGAATGGCTAAATCACTCATTTCAAACACTATACAATTTTAGCTACAATCACTTTTTAAAATCAATCCGTCGGATTTACATCATGAAAACTATTCTTATTGTAGGGGCATCAAATAATCCAGATAAATTTGGTTATAAAATTGTTGAAAATCTTTTAAAAAAAGGATTTAATGTAATTCCAATCAACCCGAAAGAAACCCTTATTCTTGGACAAGTTGCTTATCCTAACTTAACCTCGTTTGTTACCCAAAATCCGCATATTAAAATTGATTGGGTTGATTTAGTAGTTCCCCCAGAAGTTGCTCTAAAAGTGCTTTTAGAGCTAAAACAACTAGGTTTAGCCAAGGCTTGGTTTCAGCCAGGTAGCGAATCAACTAGTGCCATTGATTTTTGTGAAAAAAATGGAATAAAGTATATGAAAAACAAGTGTATAATGAAGGATTACTAGCTAAAATTGGCTTATTTTCAAAAAAACAGAGCTTTATTAACCATTGGATAAAATAATTGTTTATAATAGTTGATTAAAAATGGGATTTACAAAGATGGGTTTAAACCCAAAGTTAGTCGAAGGATTAAAATTAATGGGTATTAAAGACCCAACGCCAATTCAGGCAAAATGCATTCCTGAACTAAAAGCAGGAAGAGATTTAATCGGATTATCACTTACTGGTTCTGGTAAAACCGCAGCTTTTGGTTTACCAATTTTAGAAAAAATTATTCCAGGAAATGGAATACAAGCCCTAATAATTACTCCAACTAGAGAACTTTGTGTTCAAGATAGAGATAGTTTAGAATCAATGGCAAAGTTTTTACCAATAAATATTAAGTGTGTTTATGGTGGAGTTGGATTTTACCAACAAATAGAAGATTTAAAAATTGCTGAAATAATTGTTGCTACTCCTGGACGTTTACTTGATCATGTTGGAAGAAGAAATGTTGATTTACGAGGAATAAAATTTGTTGTACTTGATGAAGCAGATAGAATGTTTGATATGGGATTTGAAGATGACATTGAAAAAATAATGAGACTAACTCCAACTTCTCGACAAACAATAATGTTTAGTGCAACAATGCCAAAAGCAGCACAAGCACTAGCTAATAAGTACTTAAAAAATCCTGTTACAATTCAAGAAAAAATGCATGTTGATAAATCTTTATTAAAACAAGTTTTTTATAGTGTAAGAAAAGAAGAAAAGTTTTCTTTACTAGTCCACTTGCTTAAAACAAAAACCTCTGGTCCCGCAATTGTTTTTTGTGGAACAAAAAGAGAAGTTGATAGAATTGCAAGAAACTTAAAAAAACAAAATATTGCATCAATGCCAGTACATGGAGATTTAGCACAAGGAAGAAGACAATTTGCTGTTAATGCTTTCAAGGATTCGAAAATTGATGTTTTAGTTGCAACTGATGTTGCTGCAAGAGGACTTGATATCAAAAACGTTTCACACGTTTACAATTATGATGTTCCAAGAACTACTGAAGAATACACTCATAGAATTGGAAGAACTGCTAGAGCTGGAAAAAAAGGAGACGCAGTAACACTTGTAACTGAAAGAGATTATTCTAATTTTAATAGATTATTACGATCAGGAAAACACGAAATCTTACAAGAAACTGTTCCTGAATTTGCTGAAGTTGAGTTCAAAAAAGATTCTTTCGGAGAAGAACATGAAAGATCTGAAAGAAGAGGATTTGGAGAAAGAAGAGATTTTGGGCATGGACGAAATCCTCGAGCCTCATTCTCAGACAGACCAACTCACGGACAACATTCTAGACCTTTCCAATCACAAGGAAGAGCGCCACAAGCAGAACAAAATAGTTCTTACTCAAGCGAAAGACCTTACACCCCAAGACAAAGTTATGCCCCTAGAGAAAATTATTCATCAAGACCCGCTTATAATTCACAACCAAGAGACAATTACTCAGCACAATCGAGAGACAATTATTCAAGACCAAGAAACAGCTTTTCTTCAGGCCCAAGAACTAATTACCCAAGTCAAAGAAGTAATTACAGTGATAGACCACAGCATAGTTATAATTCAGCTCCAAGAAATAATTACAGTGCCCAACCCAGAGATAATTATAGTTCACAACCAAGAAATAATTTTTCTTCAAAAAATAGTTACAATAGCAAACCAAGAGGAACTTACAATTTTGATTCTGCCCCAATAAAAAGATATGAAGACACATCTCGAGGTGCTGCCCCTGCAGTTGTTGGTGGACACGAAAAAACTCCTAGAACTCCAGAACCATTGTTCCCAGAGTCACATTATAATCCCGAATACCAAAAACACAAAGCACCAAAAGCTAGTGCACCAGTAGAAAAAAGTGAAGGGACACACGAAAAATCTTTCAGTTCAGATAAACCAAAATCTTTTTCTCATGATAAAAAGCCTCACGCAAAAGAAGGTAAAACTCCTTTCTATGCTAGCAGCAAATTTCACAAAAAGAAAAGGTTTTAATTCTCTTAACTTCTTCTTTAGGACATGAAATGTGTTAAATGCGGAACAACCGCAACTATTTACAACAAAGATGGCGTGCCAACTTGTTCAAGACACCGAAACGAAAAAGTTTCTGCCCCAAAGTGCCCTGAGTGTTCTTCAAATATGGTTCTTCGCGAAGGCAAATATGGCAAATTCTGGGGATGCCCAGCATACCCAATGTGTGATGGGTTACAGAAACTTTGAAAGAAACAAATATTCGAGTTAAAAAGATTACTAATTAGATTACTTTACTTTTTGTTAAAAACGGTTTTGCTTTTTAACACAAACACAATTAGCGCAACTTTTAGAACTAGACTTAATGCAAGATTTGCTATCGCAACTGAAGTCCCACTCAGAAAATAATACGCATCAAACTCTCCGGACGAGAGGATTATTGGCATAGTTGAAGAAATAAAATAATAAATAGAATATACAATCATAAATATAGCATAAACAATTGTAAGCTTGTAAGCAAATTTCTTTTTATTAAATAAAAACGCAAGAACAACAATCGAGAAACAAAAAATGAATAAACTCAAAACAGTTTCTAAAATAAACCATATGGGTGCTTGAAAAGAAAAAACTACCGAAATTAAATACCAAGCCAAATTAAAAAAATCACTAAAAAAAGCACTAAGTGACAAAACTACCAGTACCCCGACAATCATTAAAGAAAAAATCCAATAATCTTGTAGGTTAAGTTCTATTTTACTCATTCAAACACACTATTAATTACATTCTAACTAGTATAAAAACTATTAAAGCCCAAAATTGCACAAACACTCAAATAACATTTAAATAGAACAAACCCAAATATCTTATTATGCTGATAATAATTCCAAACAAAACTCCAAGCAAATTTGCTATTAGGCGAAATCCGGTTAAGCTTATTAGCGCTAAACAAAAACAACTAAAAAATGACCGACAGATCACACTTGATGCTGGCAAAATAATTGGAAAGATTGCAGAAAGCCCAAAAAGATTTGAAGCCTTTATAAAAACCCCTCAAGCATCACCTACTTATCTTTATAATGCAAGAACCACACTTAAATCTGCATATAGATTTCTCAAAGCATGCAAATCAAAAGGCGAAAATTCAAAATATATAGATGGGGACATACAAAAACTAAGAACTGCAATATCGCTAGTTAATGCTGAAATAAAAAGAAGAAACGCCGGTAAAAACTAAACTTTCTTACTTTAATTCTTCCCAACCAC
>Ga0172379_10004584_pt1 | contig 20191 bp, 19 predicted proteins | sample GrowelOW334metaG_FD_119756 | JGI IMG/M metagenome (GOLD analysis project Ga0172379, IMG submission 119756) | Groundwater microbial communities from an aquifer near a municipal landfill in Southern Ontario, Canada - Groundwater well OW334 metaG | ecosystem: Environmental > Aquatic > Deep...
AAAGAAACCAGGAGTTTGGGATGCCTTGTAGGTCTTCATGCGGCCCATTGTGTCAGCACCTTGTTCCCCTGGCGAACGGTTTCGCTATCCTTCGTCTTTTGGCCTGAGTTGCCGGAGGAACCCTTCAGTCAATTACCATCAGAAATATGAAGCGTTTGAACTGGTTGGTTACAACGGTTGCAACAGCGGCGGTGGCATTTGTGGTGCAGGCGGCAGCCCCGGACCAAGGAGATTGGACGGAGTTTCGCGGGCCCACTGGCCAGGGCCTTTCGACGGCGAAGAATCTCCCCATTGAATGGTCTGCGTCAACGAACGTCGTCTGGAAGCAGGCGATTCCCGGGCTCGGCTGGTCATCTCCGGTCGTCCAGCGGGGACAAGTCTTCCTTACCACCGCCGAGACCGGCAGCGAGGACGGGCCGTCCCTGCGCGCACTGTGCCTGGACGCTGCCACAGGGCGGATGTTGTGGAATACCGAGGTATTCAAATCCACCGAGACCCAGGCGAAGCCTATAAATGGCAAGAACAGCCACGCCAGTCCAACGCCGGTGCTTGAGAACAACCGCCTTTATGTTCATTTTGGACACAACGGCACCGCCTGCCTGGACCTCGACGGCAAAACCGTTTGGCGCATGAATAGCCTGCGCTACCCTCCCAATCATGGCAACGGCGGTTCCCCTATTCTAGTGGGTGACAAGCTGGTCTATAACGCCGATGCGGCTTCCGACCCCTTTATCGTGGCTTTGGATAAAGCAACGGGGAAAGTCCGCTGGAAGGTGAAGCGCGAGTCACAAGCCAAAAACAAGTTTTCGTTTAGCACACCGCTCCTCATCACGGTGAATGGTCAGCCGCAAATCATCAGCCCAGGTAGCGGTGTGGTGTCAGCCCTCGATCCCAAGGATGGTCATGAAATCTGGCGTGTGCGCTATGGCAACGGGTATTCCGTGGTTCCACGGCCGGTGTTCGGCCGGGGCCTGATTTTCATTAGCACCGGCTTCAACCGGGCGGACATCCTTGCCATCCGTCCTGATGGCCGTGGCGATGTGACGGACACGCGTGTTGCTTGGCGTGCCACCAAGGGAGCGCCGCTGACCCCCTCGATGCTGGTGGTTGGCGAAGAGCTTTATGCGGTTTCGGATGATGGGCTGGCGAGTTGTTTCGATGCCAAAACCGGCAAGGTCCATTGGCAGGAACGGCTGGGAGGGAGATATTCGGCCTCACCCCTGGCCGCCGATGGGCGCATTTACCTGCAAAATGAGAGCGGCACCGGCACGGTCCTCAAGCCGGGCAAAACATTCACCACGCTGGCCACTAATTCCCTGGCGGAACGGTCGCTGGCCTCTTACGCGGTGGCGGACGGTGCCTTGTTCATCCGCACGGCCGAAAACCTTTATCGGATCGCAGTTACACCTTCCCAATAGGAAACCACTCGTAGGTCCAGACGCAACCACTACTGAGGGACTCGGGCAAAACAATAGCGCAAAGGATTTACTGAGCTGCCACTGCACTCACACGCTGTCATCCGTGCGTGCCTGCTTCGTTCGGCCGCCGGATTTCACCGATGACCGGCGGACGCGGTGACTTGCTGAAACTGTTTCAGGCCTTCCCAAGCGATTCGTTGCAGATCGGCACGATCCTTGGCCGAGAAGGTTCGCTTGAGCGGCCCTCCGTCAGGGTCTTGGGCTGGCTTGCCATCCTTGGCGCGACTATCGTTCACCGTATCAATGGGCAGGCCCTCGGGGGTGCGGTTGAACAGGGCAGCGTAGAACGTGCACGCGGTAAGATAGCCCATCGTCTGGTTCAGATGGCTATCCTTGACGTAGCGCAGCGTCAGGTCCGGCCGGATCGTCTGGCAGTGCAGGGCCACGACCGACATGGGCACGACGATGGCGTCGATGCGTTTGGCCAGAGCGGCGATAACCTTGGCTTTTTCGATGACCTTGGTCGGGTCGGGCGGAGCCGTCAGTGGCTTGCTGTTCTGGGTGATGGGCGTTGTCTCATACAGGACCACACGCCCGCCTTGGGCTTTGACCAGCTCGGCATACTTCGGCGCGTATTCAACGTATAGCGATTTGTCTCCCTCCATGTCGTCGCGGTAGGACTGAAGCACGACAAGGTCCCACTTCTTGCGCTTGCTCTCAAGGGACTTGCTCAGATCACGGTGGCGGGCCAGCGCGGAGACGGCGTATTTGTCCTTGGGGTCCTTGGCGATCATCTCCTCCAGCGACTTGACCGTTGCTTGCTCTTCCCCGGCCGTCAGCTCCGAAATCCGCACGAAATTCGGGGTGCCCAATCGCCAATGGTCCACGAGCCGTCGCCCGCCGTAGATGACTGTCGTCACGTCGAAGCAAAGGGACGGGTCTCCGGCCTCAGCCATTGCCTTGACGACCTGCGACAAGTTGTGGCAGGCGGTGAAGCTGTTGCCGATGAACAGGACGGTGAGTTTCTTTTGCTGCACGGTTTGACGCGACGGCTCGGCGGCCGGGGACACGCTGGGCACAAGGATGGTGGCGACGAGTATCGTCGCCATGCTGAGAAGGGTTTTTCGCATAAGAGACGCGAGGATACGCCGATGCCCCTGACCGTCAATTCCAAAGCCTCACCCGATTTACGACCAGCACCTCAAGCTTTCCACTAGGAGACGGCGACGAGTTGCCGTTGCCGCGCACCTGGGGCCGCTCCACAAGCCGTGCGACGAAGTTTGGTTAGGAAACGACCACGGAGGCCTGTCAGTGAAATTGTCAGTAAACGAGTAGTGGAAGTGTAGTGAACGAGTAATGCTGGGTAGTGCTTGACTAGCTGGAAAAACAGCGTAAATAGGCTGTGAAAACGTAAGAGAATCGAAGGTATCACGGTCGATTCCGACCCTTGCCACCATTTTTTGTATCTGTGATGACCGAATCGCCCCTCGCCACTTCATCTCGGCTGAAGCGCGGACATCACCAGACGTTCCAACTCAACTCGAATCGTTGCCTCAAACCACTACACTCCCGTCTCATAAAGCGTTTCGTGCTCTGGCCCAGATCGGCGTTGCATTACCTGAAGTCCAACCAGGCGGGGAATATCAACACGATTCTCATCACCCATTCAGACATGGACTACTACAAGGGTTTCAAACACCATCATGACGAATAGAGGAGTTTGACGAGGCAAAAGCGCGGTGATGGGGAGTGTTGACGATCTTACGGTAATCGTGGCGCGTTAGCGCCCTTCCCGTTGAATCCGGCGATGTGATTGTCAATCAGCTTGAACTGGCCGGTGACAACGATGGCTTGTGTGGCGTTTGTTACGCCGCCGCGTTCAATGAGGTTGTTACGGAAGAAGGACGTGTCGCTTCCGTGGCTGGTCAGGACGACCGGTTGCTGGCAGCCGGTGATGGTGTTGTCATGGAGGTTCCAGTTGGCCGATGGCGGAAAGACCTCGAAGCGGTCGCCAATCTTCATGTCGTGAGGTTCCTTCAACCTGAACTGAAGTGCCGTCGCATCGTAGCCATCAATCACGGACTGCTCCACCGGTTTGTTCGCCTTCAGCCAGACGAGGCTCCAGTTGCGGTAAAGATGCGAGGTGCGCCATTCGAGGGGCAAGCCCGTTTGGCGGAACGTCCGCGAGTCGGCAGTTTCGGTGATCGTTCCGGAAAGGCGTTGCGTTGTGATGCCCCGGCCGCAGTTGCGGATCAGATTGTCGTGCGCGTTGACGTTCAACGCGCCGTCGCGGAGTTGGATGCCGGTCACCTTCGGGTCGCACGCGCCGCGGACGTAGATTTGGTTGTCGTGAACCTGCGTGTCGGATGCGCTGACGTTGATGCCGATGCGCGTGGCCGGCTTTTCGGAAACGCAGGTCAGGTCAATGATGTTGCCGCTGATGGTGATTTTTCCCGACGGGTAGTTGTTGTGGACAGTGGCGCTCGACGCGTGGATGGCATTGCCGTTGTAGTTGATGAAGAGGTTGTTAGCGACGATCACTTGGGTGGTTCCATAGTTCACTGCTACGCCGCCACACCGGCCGATGCCTTCGAAGACGTTGTCGCGCACGACGGCTTGGCCGATGCCGAGATCGTGATAATGGTCCAGCCGCGGCAGCGTGTGAGGGATGTCGCCGATGGTGACGGGGCCGGCGTTTCGCACATAGTTGCCGATGAAGCGGATGAACCGGCCCGATCCCTCGTAGGCGTGCCAGCCCGCGCCGTCAATCCGACAGTGCAGAACGCTGGTGTTCTCGGCGAAGTCGCAGTTGTTGAAGGCGTTCGCCGCGCAGTCGGTCACCGAACAGCGCAGGAACGTTGCAGACTTGGTGTATTGCTTCGGCTCCTCCGCGCCGCGCCGATACGGGCCGCCTGAAATGAAACACTCGCTGGCCATCTGGCTGGCGTGGACGTTCTCGAAGAGCACACGCTCGGTGGCATTGATGCTGGCGCCGCTGCAGCTCTTCAGCGTGCAAGCCCAGAAGGAGAAGCCGCTCGATGTGCGGAACGCGCCCGGCTGTTCCGCCAACCCCGTGTGGCCGACGAGCCGGAGATTGCGCACGGTCACCTCCGTGCCGTGATAGAGACCAAGACACGCGCCCTGTCCGTCCGAGATGTCCAGGATCGTGTCCACGGCGCTTTGTCCCTCGATAACGATAGCATCGGCGTTCCGCACAAACAGCCCGTTGGCCAGCCGGTATCGGCCGACCGGCAGAAACACATTCTTCTTTTCGCGGATGGCGCGATCCAGCGCGGCTTGGAGCGCCATGCTATCGCAGTGCCGCACGACGGCGTCGGTAGCCGTGCGGTTTGCGCTGGTCCGGAGCGTCAATATGCTCCCCTCGATCTTTTCGATCACGCTGACAAGCTGGTCGCGCGCGCTGAAACTGATCATGTGTCCCGGCTTCCAGTCACGCCGGCTAAACCGCACCTCGACGCCTCCGCCCAGCGGCTGCCAAGCATAGGTGACCGGCACCTTCGTCCCTTTCCAACTTCGCGCCAGATCATCGCTCCAGCGAAACGTCGGATCCGCACTGTCTATCTCCAGCAGGAAAACGATCCAACTGCCCGCACCGCCGTCGTAGCCGCGAATTTCCAAGCCCGTGTCCTTGCTCGCACCGATGTAAGGCTCGCCCGGCCCCCAGAGCGTTGGATTGACGTATCGGATGTTGCAGCGCGAAACCATCACGCCCTGACCGACCTTGAAGTCGCCGACGTTCTTGACCGTGATCTGTTTCGAGCCGGCGCTGGTGGCGGCTGTCGTCTCGAACGCGGAGCCGGACGCGCCGCAGTCGCGGACGTTGAGCCAACTCGACGATGGTTGAGCCAGTGCCTTGCCGTGCGCGATGATCGCGAACACTACGAGCAGAACTCCTTGGTTCCAGATTGCGTTTCGTCTCATTCGACCTCTCCTTACGCTTTGAGGCCAAACAGTTCCAGCATATTGCCGCGATTAATCTTCTCGCGCAGGTTCTCCGGCATGCCCACGCGATCGAAGAAGCGTTCGTAAAACGCAACGTAATCCAGGAACGAATAACGATCCGGCGCGAAATAACCGGCGTCGGAGCCGAAACACAACTTGCCGGCCGAAGCCACATCCAGTTTGCCGTCCGGGGCGAACATCTCACTCCACATGAGCATCGAACGCCGGTAGGCGGTGCCGCCGGAGAGGTCGGCATAGACATTGCGGTGCGTCGAGATCATCTTCCAAGTCTCCTCCCACCACGGATTGCCGAAGTGCGCCATCAGGATTTTCAGGCTGGGAAAACCGCGGACGATCCGGTCAATCGCCGCCGGGCGCATGTCGGTGATGTCAATCAGTGATGGCTTCTCGTAAAACCGGCCGTCTTTCTCGAACAAGCCGACCATCAGGTAACCGGTGTGAAACACCGCCGGCACGCAGAGGCGGCAGAGGCGTTCGTAGAGCGGGAAGTAAACGTCCGCCCCGTAGGAGTGCATGGGGCCGATGAACTTGATTCCCTTGGCGCCGCGTTCAACCAACCGGCTGATTTCGTCCGGCTTGATCGCGTCAATGTTCACTTGGGCGACCGGGATGACGAACTCCGGGCACCGGGCATACGTGTCAAAGAGCGTGTCCTCCGACTGGATCAACACGATGCGTTCGATGCCGCGCTTTCGGCATTCGGCGATGTAGGCGCGAAGAACATCCGGCGGCCCGCTCCACCAGCCGTGGGCATGGGAATCAATCCTTCGCAGCGCCGGTGGCATCGGATTGCCGGACTTGTCCGCGGCCTTCGCCCAACGGCTCCAAACTGCGCCGCCGGTGGCCGCGACCGCGACCGCCGCTGTCTGCATGAACTCCCGTCGGGTCAATCTGTGTTTCATAACGCTGAACCTCCGGTCTGTTGCCGGCTATCTGGACTGTAAATCGGCGAGGGCGTCGAAGGCACCGCTGTCGGCGAGGCCTTGGTAGGCTTTGACATAGGCGGCGTAGAGGTCGCCGTAGAGGCAATGGCGGGCGGGGTCGGGCTGAATCTCGGCGTCCACGCGCACCATGGCTTCAACGCCTTCTTTTACGGATGCGAAAACTCCGGCACCGACTCCGGCGAGGATGGAGGCGCCGAGCGCGGTGGCTTCATCTTCCTTGAGGGTCTGGACGGGGCGGCCGTAAACGTCGGCTTGAATCTGATTCCAGAGGCGCGACTTGGTGGCCCCGCCGCCGATGCGCAACGCCTCCAGCGGCATTCCTTGCGCGAGCCAACGCTCGATCATGTCGCGGATTTCCAGCGAGACGCCCTCCATCACAGCGCGGGTCATTTCGGGTCGGCCGTGGGAGAGCGACATGCCGATGAAGGCGGCGCGAGCGTTAGCGTTCCAGCGCGGCGTGCCGGCGGTCGCGAGATACGGCAGGTAAAGGAGACCCTTGGCTGCGGGGATGGATTGGGCGGCGAGTTCGTCGAGCCTCGCGTAGGCGGAACCGGCGGGATGTTGCGCGCCCAGTTCTTTTTCGCCGAGCAGATCGCGCCACCAACGGTAGGAGGCTGCGGCCGCGTTGGACAGGCCCTCGATTTCCCACATGGCCGGCAGGACGTGGTTGGTCACCATCATGCCGCCAAAACCGGGAACGGGTTTATCCACGGAAAGAATGGAGAGGCCGGCCGTTCCCAGCGTAACAGTGCCGATGCCGCTGCGGATCGCGCCCATGCCGATGACGGCGCAGTTCTGGTCGCCCGCGCCGACACAGACGGGCGTGCCGGTCTTGAAACCGGTCTTGGCGGCCACGGCGGCGGTGATCGCTCCGACCCGCGTGCCGGAGCGCGTGGGCTGGCCGAAGAAGGATTCGCTGACGCCGAAGAGGTCGAGCAGCCGCCGGTTCCATTTGGCCTTGCGCACGTCCCAGACGCCGTAGAACGCCATGTCGCTGAGGTCGGTAAAAAAACCGTCTGCGCCGAAAGCGTGCAGCACGACGTCCTGGACCTGGAGGATTTTGTGGGTGCGCGCGAGTTTCTCCGGCTCGTTGGCGCGCATCCAGAGCAGCTTGGTGATGATCCAGGTCGTGCCGAGCGGCAATCCGGTGGTGGCGTAATATTCCGCCGGGTCCACGAGCGCGCGCATCTGCTCGACCTGCGCGCCGGTTCGGGCGTCCTGCCAGGAGATGACGGGGCGCACGGCGGCGCCGTCCTCTCGGACGGGGCAGGTCACACTGCGTTGGGTGGAGAAGGCAACGGACAGGATGCGTTCGGGGGAGATTTGCGAGCGCGCGATGGTGGCGGCACAAGCTTCCATCGTCTTGGCGATGAGGTCGTCGAAATCTTGCTCGACCCAGCCGGGTTTCGGGTAGCTCGCGCCATACTCGCGATACTCGCTGGCGATCCGTTTCCCTCCAAGGTCGAAGATGGCGCACCGCACGCCGGTGGTGCCCACGTCAACGCCTGCGAGGTAGCCCGAGTTCATCGCGACGCGACTCAGCAAAGCCCAATCTTGCGCAGGGTGTCCAGCGATTCGACGATCTCGATCGCCGCGCGCGTGCCGATGCGTTCGGCGCCGGCTTTGATGAAGATCAACGCGTTTTGGGGACGCGGGAATTTGACGCCGGCGACTTTCAGGCGCACGGGCGTGCCTTCGAGAGTTTTCTTCATCACCAGGAAATGTTCCAGGCTCGGTCCTTCAAACTGGCCGGTCGAGGTCTTGGCAAAAGCGATTCCGGCCTCCGCAATCATCGCGCAGCCTGCGGCGATTTCGGCGTCGCTAAGGTAGCAGGTTTCGAGGATGGCCTTCGTCAGCGCCGGGCCGGCGGCCTTGCGGAACAGCCGCAGTTCCTCGCGGATGACCTCGTGCCGGCCGTCTTTGAGCGCGCCGACGTTCATCACCATGTCCACCGTCGTGCAACCGCGCGCCACGGCGTCCTCGGTCTCGAACGCCTTCACGGACGCCGGCGAACTGCCAAACGGGAAAGCGATGCCGGTGCCGATCTCGATGTCGTCGAATCCCTGAAGCTCGGCCTTCACGATGGGCGTCCAGTAGGCGCTGCTCGTATAGAAGGCGGCGAAGCGGTATTGGCGGGTCTCGGCGCAGCCTTTGCGGATTGCGTCCTCGCGGCTTTCCTTGGGCAGGATGGAATAGTCCATCATCCGCGCGAGCGTCGCTTTGTTGAGTTTGGCGATGTCTATCATGGTCGTGTCCCTTCAACTCAGCCGAACGCGAGGTGGAACGCATCGAGGGAGATTCCCCGCTCGCCCAGCGCACGGCATTTCTTGGCGCCCTTCTTGTGGTCGGCGTGATAGTCCGAGCCGCCGCTCATGATCCTGAGCCGGCCGGCATACAACCGGCGAACCTCGGCCTCGATCTCCTCCGGTGTCATCGCGCCTTTGTAAGAGGTCTTGTCGTAACTGTAGGCGGCTTCCATCCCGTCCAGCCCCGCGGCAATCAACCGGTCAATGTATGCGGCCCGCGGCATCATCGCACCGCCCTGGATATGCACCGTTTCCTCGATCAGATAGGGATGCGCCAGGATGGCGATGCCGCTGCAGGCGTGGATGAGTTCGATGGCCGCGATGGGATCAATCTTGCGCCGGCGCACGTTGAGGGACGGATCGCCCTGCACGAGGATTTTCGCGTCGCTCCACGTCGCGGTGTAACCCTTCGCAGCCATCGCCTCGAAGATGTGCTTGCGCTGAACGTTGTCGGGAAGACGCCGCGCGGGAGTGCCGTCCGGCTGCACGTAAGAGAGAATGTCGCGTTCCCAATCAATCGTCATGCCGCGCGCTGTCAGCAATTCGCAGAGTTCTTCGTAAGCCCGTGACTTGCTCCGCTCCGCCGTCTGGACTTCCGCCAAGAGGGCCGGGTTGTGCCAGTCGAGGCGATAACCGCAGATGTGGACATCATCCACCCAAGTGTCGCACGAGAACTCGTAGCCCGGCACCAGTTGCACGCCGCGTTGCCGTGCGTATTCCACCGCCGGTATCTCGGCCGCGTCCACTGCGATGATTTCCGGCGGCAACGTGTCGTGGTCGGTGATGGCCAACACCGCCAGCCCGGCGCTCGCCGCGTTATCAATCAACTCGCGCGGCGAATCGTTGCCGTCAGATCGCGTGGTGTGGCAATGCAAGTCGCAGGGATAACGGGCAGGAGTCATGGTCAAGCTGCCTTGCCGGCCCCGCCGAGCACCTCAATATAGCCGCCGATCATCGTCACCAACTCGCTCTTGGCCTGGGCCAGGACCTTGAGGATGTCGTATTCGGTGCGCTTGGCCGAAATGTAATTGTAGAGGCCGTCAATGTAGGTCTTCTTGATCTGCGTGGAGAGATTCATCTTCGTCGCGCCGGCCTGGACCAGCTCGCGGATCACCTCAAACGAAAGCCCCGTGGCTCCATGCACCACCAACGGAAACGCCGCCCGCGCGTGGATCACCCGCAGCGTGTCAATGTTCAGCTTCGGTTCCACCTTGTAGAAGCCGTGGGCCGTGCCGATGGCCGCCGCGAGAAAATCCACGCCAGTCTGCTGCTGAAACACCATCGCCTCCTCCGGCGTCGTGTAGATTGCCTCATCTTGGTTGACGACGATGTCGTCCTCCACGCCCACCACCCGCCCGACCTCGCCTTCGACCGCCACACCCGCCGCATGGGCTTCCTCCACCACACGCTTCGTGATGGCGACGTTCTCGGCAAACGGATGCTCCGAAGCGTCAATCATCACCGATGGATAACCTGCCTTCACCGCCTCGCTGATAACCTTCAGGTCCGTGCCATGATCCAAATGCAGCGCAACCGGCACGGGACTCTCGCCCGCCACCAGCCGGGCCATGCCGACCAGCTTCCGGATTCCAAACTTCTTGATTACGCCCGACGACGTTTGCAGGATGACCGGCGCCTTCTTCGCTTCCGCCGCCGCGACGACCGCCTCCATCGAGAGCATGTCCACGATGTTGAAAGCCCCCACACAATAGCCGCCTGCACGGGCGGCCTTCAGCATCACAGTCGGATTGACGAGCGGCATGATTGTTCTCCAAAGTTAAACCAACTGCCGCGCATCCTAAGCCGCTGCCCCATCCCGTAAAAGCAAAAACAAAAATTCATCTCCGGCGGCGATGCTACGTGAGACACAACGCCGGCTGTTTCTTCTCAGCGAGCGGACTTGGCAATACGTTACTTCTTGATGGACGGAAATCGGGAGTGTCATACATAATCTGCATTCATGAGAACCGACGAGAACCTCCACGCTGCCAGTCGTTGTGTGTGCGGTAACGAGAACGGGCAATGCCAGAGAAACCATGAGCGCCGGCTGGCGATCAACCGCCGGCGGTTCCTTGCTGTCGGCTCGGGGTGCGTCCTCGGCGCGTTGAGCGCAGCGAGCGGCGTGACTGCCGGCAAGTTGCCGCCGGTTGACATCGGCTCGCTCAAGAAGTTTTCCGAGGACGGCATCTCCGAAGAATTCACCAAGGACGATTTCTTCGTCATGCGCTATCAAGGCCGTCTCTTTGCCGCCAGCACCACCTGCCCCCACATGGGCGGCATCCTCCAGCGCGACCCGCAGGACAGCACGCGCATCAAGTGCGGCCTTCACGGGTCCGTCTTCGACGCGGAGGGAATTGCCACTGTCGGTCCGGCTTCGGGCGGTCTCACTCGGCTGGGCGTCACGGTGAATAAGGACGGCCACGTCATGGTGGACCCCAACAAAGAGTTCTCACAGGACAAGTGGACGGACAAGGGCTGCTACGTCGAGGTAAAGTAAGCGCGTTCGCGGCCCCCGCCGGCGTCCTGTCGCGAAAGGAGAGACAGCCGTGTCAAAGCACTTGATGAGCGCGTTGTGGTGGTCAACGCCCACATGCTCTGGCTGTGTCTCTCCGACGAACAGTTGGACTACTTGCGCTACATGCTCAAGGCGTATCCGAACCTGAACGTGGACCTCGCCACCGTGCCGAACTTCTTGCGCGCCGTGGGCCGCGAGAACCTGCTCGATCTCATGATCGAATACGCCGACCGAATCCTGTTCGGGACCGACATGGCCAGCCCGTGGTTCGTCCCGGTGCTCGACAAGCGGCTGCCGAAGATTCGAGAGAAAGTCCCACAGTATCAGCGGTGTTTCGAGTTTCTGGAGACGGACAAAGAGTTGCCGAGCGGCATCAAGGACGAGCACAAGAGCGCGGCTTGGCGTTGCCGCTGGACGTGCTGGAGAAGATTTACTTCCGCAACGCGATGCGCATTTACCCGCACGTCACCAACGTGCTGAAGCAGCTAGGCTATCTTGCCAAAGACAAGCCGGAGAATGAGAAGCCATCGCAGCCGTGAAGCGGCCACGACACGTGCATGTTGTAAAGGAACTATGCTTCACAGACATTGTGCGACTCTGCTAGTGTCTCACTGGCATTCAAAGGACAACAGCATATGAAATTATCCAGACGAGGTTGGTTGAAGAATGCGGGTGTGGCGTGTTTTGGCGCGGCGTCGGGCGGGCTGGCGGCATCGTTGTGCGGCGCTTCGACGCCGTCGGGTGCGGAACCGCCGGCGCTGCCGTGGCCCTACGCGAAGCTGGACGCCGACGCGGTCGCGGCGACGGCGTATGAGATGCATTTCAAGGGCGGTTGTTGCTACGCGGTGTCCGGGAGCATCATTGGCGAACTGAGCAAGAAGATCGGCGCGCCTTACACGAGCTGGCCAACTCCACTGATGATCTACGGCGCGGGTGGCGTTGCGGGCATCGGCAGCCTCTGCGGCGCGCTCAACGGCGCATCCATGGTCACGTTCCTTGTGACGGGCAGCCTCGAGAAGGAGAAGCACGCCACGGCCTTCGGCATCACGCAGGACATCTTCAACTGGTATGCGCAGACGCCGCTGCCCACCTATCGTCCTGCGCAGCCGAAATTCGAGACCGTCAAAGTCGTCTGCCGCTCCAACCTCTGCCACATCTCGGTTAGCAAATGGTGCAAAGCATCCAAGTGCAAGATCAGCTCGAAGGAGCGGGAGGAGCGTTGCGCCTGCCTCAGCGGGTCGGTGGCGAAACATACGGTGGAATTGCTGAACACCCAGCTCGCCGGCGAGTTCAAGCCGGCTTACAAGCTCCCGACCGAGGCGCAGACATGCCGAGATTGCCACGACAAAGGCAGCCCGCGCGAAGACAGCCGTGCCATGACCGACTGCGGCTCGTGCCATTTTACGAAGCCGTCGCATCCGAAGTTGTAGCCGCCCCAAAGCCGCACGATGAGTAACTCGTGAGTCGTGACGGGTAATTGGCTGCTGTTTTCTTGTTGCGGAGAACTAAATCTGCGTCACCATAGGGTCATGAAAGCCAACGTCCGATGGTTGTTGTCGGTATCGCTTGTCGCTTGGAGTCTCCTTCCGGACCGATCTACTGCCGTGACCGCCGCTGACCAGATTGCAGGCGTCGCAAAGGCGGACATCACTCCCGATTACGCTGTTCGGCTCAGCGGCTACGGCTCGCGCCTCGACGAGCACGAAGGCGTCGAGCAACACATCTTCGCAAAGGCGCTCGCGATCGGCAGCGATGCCGAGGATCCCGCCGTGCTGCTGGCCGTGGACAACTGTGGCGTGCCCGCTTGGATGCGCGATGAACTCATCAAACGCCTCGCTGCGCGAACCAAAGTAACCGGGCCGCGTGTTGCCATCTGCTCCACCCACACACACTCCGCGCCGATGCTGACTGGCATCCTGCCGAACCTTTTCAGCAAAGACATCCCGCCGGAACATCGGGCGAACGTGGAGCGTTACACGCGCGATCTGATGAACAAACTGGAGCAGGTCGCGCTCGCCGCGCTTGCCGACCGCCGGCCCGCCCAGCTTGCGCTCGGTTTCGGCCACGTGAGCTTCGCCCACAACCGCCGCGGCTACGCGTTCCGCCCGGAGGACCATTCGCTGCCCGTCCTGCGCGTGGTGGGCGCCGACGGGAAGGTGCGCGCGATGCTCGCGAGCTACGCCTGCCACGCCACCACGCTCAGCTTCAACAAAATCCACGGCGACTGGCCCGGCTGCGCGCAGGAGTTTTTGGAGAAGGAATTCCCTGGCGCCATCGCGCTCGTCGCCGTCGGCTGCGGCGCGGACCAGAACCCGAATCCACGCCGGACCTACGAATACGCGCGCGACTACGGCAACGCCCTCGGCGAAGAGGTTCAGCGTATCGTGAAAAGCGGGATGAAACCCGTCACCGGCAGGCTGGAGTGCCGCGCGAAACAGATCGAGCTGCCATTCGACAAACTGCCGACCTGCGCCGAGTTGGAAAAGCGCTCGAAGGACAAGAACGCCCCGACCGCCTACCACGCCAAGGTGCAGATTGCGAAGCTCGACCGCGGCGAGAAACTCCCGACCAAGCTGCCGTATCTGGTGCAGGTGTGGAACTTCGGCCGCGACCTCGCGATGGTCTTCCTGCCAGGCGAGGTCGTTGTGGACTACTCGCTGCGGCTCAAGCACGAGTTCGACTCCGAGAGGCTCTGGGTCAACGGTTACTCGAACGACGTGCCTTGTTACATCCCCTCTGAGCGCATCTGGGCCGAGGGCGGCTACGAGGGGGCGATGGCGATGCTCTACTACGATCGTCCGACGAGATTCGCCCGCGGCGTCGAGCAGCGCATCATCGGCACGGTTCACCAGTTGATGCCGCGAGGTTTCCGTCGGTAACGAACCGCATTCTCGTTAACGCGAAGCAAATCAGGGTTATTTCTCGCGCTCCCACCCTCAGCGCGCCGGCGGAAAACTTGAGCGTTGGGTCGCCTTGGAGGCTACCCAGTGGGGCCAGAAGCAGGTCGGTTTGGCGGGCGGTGATTTCAGTCCACGGCGAGCGGTTGAAGAAGCCGACCAAGGGTCGGGACCGCTGGCTCTGAGCGCGCCGCATCCGTCGCGACTTTGCTGCTGTTCCGTGTCCCCCACACACCACACTGGCGGCAAGGCTACTGTGAACAATGCATCGCGAAAGCTTCGTGGATCTGAAAGGCAACGCTTCAATCTGTGTCACGACCATCAGCCTGTCCCAGACCTTGCTCTAAACGACCGCAGCGCCATGAACCACATCTTTGAAGCGATCCGAAAAGTCAAAGCCCACAGCGCCGAGTTGGCAAAGAAAGCGTGAGAGGATTTACTCGACAGTTCAGTTTTGGAGCTAAGACTTGAATGAAGTTTAGCTGTCCCAATCCTGATTACAACCAACCAATTGAAACTCCAGACAAACTGGCGTGACTGACGGCAGCATGTCCAACGTGCAAGACGCGGTTAGTGGTTCCCAAACTCCCGCAACCGCGCAGGGTTGTTCCTGCCGATTCTCAAGCTCGTTTCTTTAGCCCCAGACTGCCACATCCCCCCGGCCCTAAAACACAAGGTCACGTCATTCCCGGCAAAAAATGGTGGAGGCGGTGGGAATTGAACCCACGTCCTCAGCCAGATCATCGAGCATGACTACGTGCGTAGCTTGCGCTTAAGTCTCGTCCGCGGAGCCGTCGGCAAGCAGGCAACTCCGCAGACCAGCCGCCACGTGATGGTTTCGGTCTCGGCCCGGCGACCCAGCTCTGACCTACGCCTGCTGATGGCGTTACGTCCCCTTAGCAGGCGTCAAGGGCGCAACGTCGCGGGGCTTAAGCCGCGAGGGCCAACTCTTCGTTAGCTCTTATGTTTTTGTCAGTTTTTTATCGAGGCCAACTGACGTCCTCGGCACGCCACCCTCGACTCTCCACCTGAGTCGAAACCAATCGCCCCCACAGGGCGGAACCGCAGAAAGCGAGTTGAAAATCGCGAATCGCGGTAGTTTCGGGACAGGCGCGAGTCCAAGTGCGGACTCCGCGTCTCAAAGAACCAATGCACTGTAACCGAGCCGCGCGTCCGCTGCAACCTTATCTCCGGTCCACAACACAAATGTTCGTCTTGGCGGTGTGCCTGAGCGGAAAACTTGTGTTTTTTCTGCCAGTTGTGGCTAGAATGGCTCTAATGAGTTTACGATTCACCAAAATGAACGGCGCTGGCAATGACTTCGTCATGCTCGACAACCGTGATCTGAAGCTGCGCCCGACGACGGCGCAGATAGCGCGGTTGTGCGACCGCCATCGCGGCGTCGGCGCGGACGGGCTGCTGCTGGCCGAACCTTGCGCAAACGGCAAGAGCGACTTCCGGATGCATTACTTCAACGCCGATGGCAGCGAAGCCGAGATGTGCGGCAACGGCGCGCGCTGCTTCGCGCGGTTCGTGCAAAAACTCGGCTGGCCGAAACCAACGGTGACCTTCGAGACGCCGGCTGGCGTCATTCACGCCGAGTATCACGGCGAACTGGTCCAGCTCGGCATGAGCGCACCGCACGGGCTGCGGCTCCACGACAAGGTCAAGACCACGCACGGCGAACTGGCTGTTTCCAGTATCAACACCGGTGTGCCGCACGCCATTGTCTTCGTCGAGAAAGCCGACCAAGCGATGGTCGGGCCGCTGGGCCGCGAGTTGCGCTACCACGACCATTTCAAACCGAGAGGCACGAATGTCAATTTCGTCCAGCCGCTCGACGCGCACACGATCCGCGTGCGCACCTACGAACGCGGCGTTGAAGACGAGACACTCGCCTGCGGCACCGGTGTCTGCGCCAGTGCCATCATCGCGCATCTCGTCCACTTCACGCATTCGCCCGTCAAGGTGCGGGTGCAGGGCGGCGACACGTTGGAGGTGGATTTCAAAGTCCACGGCGGCGACATCCGCGACGTGACGCTGAAAGGCCCGGCGGACTTCGCGTTTGAAGGCGTGATCGAACTTCAGCCGTGAGTGACGCCCATGAATGCGAAGGCAGAAATAATTAGCGACATTCGTCCTGTTCGCGGCTACTAATCCCATACGCTTATGTTTACCGGCGCTTATACCGCAATCGTCACCCCCTTCCACAATGGCAAGGTGGATGAGAAGAAACTGGCATGGCTTGTCGAACGACAGATCGAGGCCGGCATTGACGGCATCGTGCCCGTCGGCACCACCGGCGAATCGCCGACGCTCGACCACGAAGAGCATGTCCGCGTCATCGAGATCGCCGTCAGCGCGGTGAAGGGCCGTTGCAAGGTCATTGCCGGCACCGGCTCGAACAGCACTGACGAGGCTATCTCGCTCACAAAACAAGCCGAGAAGGCCGGCGCGAACGCCGTGTTGCAGGTCAATCCCTACTACAACAAGCCGACGCAGGAAGGTTTGTTCCAACATTTCAGCGCCGTCGCCAAAACGACCAAGCTGCCCGTGATCCTCTACAACATCCCCGGTCGTTGCGGCGTGGACTGCACGGCCGAAACGGTCGCGCGGCTCGTCGAGGCGAACCAGAACATCGTCGGCATGAAGGAAGCCAGTGGCTCGTGCGACCGTGTCGCGCAGCTCAAGGCGCTTTGCGGCGACCGGTTGACGGTGCTCAGCGGCGACGACTCGCTGACGCTGCCGTTCATGTCGGTCGGCGCGCGCGGCGTCATCAGCGTTGCCTCGAACATCATCCCGCGCGACGTGACGGAAATGGTGCATGCGTTCCTCGACGGCGACATTCGCGCGGCGGCGGCGCTGCACGCCAAATACGTCGCGCTGTTCAAAGACCTGTTTATCGAGACCAACCCGATTCCGGTCAAGACCGCGATGGCAATGATGGGCCAGGTTGAGGAAGAGTTCCGCCTGCCGCTCTGCCGGATGGGCGAGAAGAACAAAGCGGTGCTGAAGGCGACGCTCCAGAAAGTGGGGTTGCTGTGATCAAACTCGTCATCAACGGTTCCAAAGGCCGGATGGGCCAGACGATCATCGCCTTGGCGAAACAGGACGCGGACTTCAGCGTCATCGGCGAGGTGGACCTTGGCGGTGACATCATCACCGCCGCTTCGAGGGCCAACGTCATCATTGATTTCAGCCTCCACAACGCCACGTTCGCCGCGGCGCAAGCGGCAGCGAAGAATAAAGTTGCGCTTGTGATCGGCACAACCGGCCACACCGCCGACGAGAAGAAGCAGGTGCTCGGCGTCACGCGCGACATCCCGGTCGTCTGGGCCGCGAACTACTCCACCGGCGTCAACACGCTCTTCTACATCACGCGCAAGGTCGCTGAGATTCTTGGCCCCGGTTTCGATCAGGAGATCGTCGAGATGCACCACCGGTTGAAGAAAGACGCGCCCAGCGGCACCGCCGAGCGGCTTGCGCAAATTCTCGCCGAGGCAAAACAGAAACAGCTCAAGGAACTCGCCCGCCACGGCCGCGTTGGCATCGTCGGCGAGCGCAGCAGCGACGAGATTGGCATCCACGCTGTCCGCGGCGGCGATGTCGTTGGCGATCACACGGTCATCTTCGCCGCGCCGGGCGAGCGCGTGGAACTGGCACACAAAGCCAGCAGCCGCGAGACGTTCGCGCGCGGCTCATTGCGCGCAGCGAAGTGGATTGTCGGCAAGCCGGCGGGGCTTTACGACATGCAAGACGTGCTGGGGCTGAAGTAATACGTAATGCGTAAGGTGAGATGAAAGCGGGCGTTTCCATTGGCTCGAACCTCGGCAACCGACTGAAGAACCTGTCGCAGGCTTGTGACTTCTTGTGCGAGCTTTCCAGCGACCAGAAGGTCGTCGCGGCGGCCATTTACGAAACAGAGCCGGTCGGTTGCGCGCCGGGCACCCCGTCGTTTCTCAACACAGTCGTCGAGATCGAGACAGACCTGTCGCCGCTGAACCTCTTGGAGCAATTCCAGCAATTCGAGGAGGCGCTCGGCCGGCCGAAAGAGCACGGCCGCAATGAGCCGCGCACGATTGACCTCGACCTGCTCTATTGCGGCGACGTGGTGATGAACGAGCCGACGCTGACGCTGCCGCACCCACGCCTCCACGAGCGGCGCTTTGTCCTGCAACCCCTGGCGGAAATCCGGCCGGGTCTGGTCATTCCCAGTCTCGGCAAGACTGCAACGGAACTCCTGGCTGCTTTGGGCAGGGTTCAACCGGCGAAGCTGGCGGCGAAAGGCTGGTGACCATGAGCGTCAACACCTCACGCAAGAAGACCACAACGGCCACGATCCGCGGCATGAAGGGCCGCGAGAAGATCGTCTCGCTGACGGCTTACGATTTTGTCACCGCCAGGCTGCTGGACGAGGCCGGCGTGCATCTCATCCTCGTCGGCGATTCGCTCGGCATGGTGGTGCTCGGCTACGAAAGCACGCTGCCAGTGACGATGGCCGACATGTTGCACCACACCGCCGCCGTCGCGCGATCCAAGCCGAAGGCCCTGCTTGTCACCGACATGCCGTTCATGAGCTATCACCGCAGCGTGGACCAAGCGGTGAAAAACGCCGGCCGCTTCGTGCAAGAAGCCGGCGCGGAAGGCGTCAAGCTCGAAGGCGGCAGCCCGCGCATGGCGGAAAAGATCACCACCATCGTCGAGGCCGGCATCCCCGTGCTCGGTCACATCGGCCTGACGCCACAGAGCGTGCTGGAGCTTGGCGGCTACAAGATTCAAGGGAAGACCGAAGAAACCGCCAAGCGCCTGCTCGATGAAGCCAAACGCGTCGAGGCGGCCGGCGCCTTCGCGCTCGTGCTGGAATGCGTCCCGGCGGAACTGGCGAAAACCATCAGCGAATCCGTCCACATCCCGACCATCGGCATTGGCGCCGGCCCGCATTGCGACGGGCAGATTCAAGTCATCAATGACATGCTCGGCCTCGCAACATGGCCGACCTTCAAGCACGTCAAACGCTTCGCCTCCGTTGGCGACGCGATGCGCACCGCCGTTGCCGCCTACCGCGACGAAGTGCAGAGCGGGAAGTTCCCGACGGCGGAGCAGTCGTTTTGACGTAACGCCGGCATCCCTGCCGGCGTTATTCTTTTCTAGCGCGAACGGACGCCGGCAGGGATGCCGGCGCTACAGATTTGCAGATGCAGAGCATAAGGCTTTGAGACGATGAACAAGAGCAGCCCATCACCCAATTTCTCGCACAGTGTCCGCGTCCGTTCGCGCGGCTATCTGCCGCACTGGGAGATGGAAGGCGGGACGTATTTCGTGACTTTCAGGTTGGCGGACACTTTGCCGGAATCAATGTTGCTGGAATGGGAAGCGGAGCGAGCGCGGGTGACTGCTGAGTGGCGTCGGACACGGCAAGTAGCGCCGGCATCCCTGCCGGCGTCATTGGTTGTCACCACGCGGAACAACGCCGGCAGGGATGCCGGCGCTACGAATCACGCTCTTCTTCCATCGCTGGCAACTCGGTTACGAGAATGGTTTTCAGAGAAGGTGGACGCCTACTTGGACTCAGGCGCCGGCGCGTGCTGGCTCGCGCAACCGGAGATCGCGAAGCTGGTCCAGAACGCGCTGTTGCACTTTGAGAGCCAGCGATACGAGTTGCTGGCGTGGTGTGTGATGCCAAATCACGTCCATAGCGTTCTCAGGCCGGCAAGCAATTGGGTATTGGAGAGCATCCTTCACTCGTGGAAATCCTACACCGCGTCGGAGGCAAACCGCGTTCTGAGCCGGAAGGGTCAGACGTTCTGGCAACACGAATCGTATGACCATGTGGTGCGCAACGAAAACGACCTGCAACATTGTGTGATTTACACGGAGGAAAACCCGGTGAAAGCAGGGCTATGCAAGAAGCCGGAAGACTGGCCGTGGAGCAGCGCGCGGCGGCGCAGCCCGTAGCGCCGGCATCCCTGCCGGCGGCATTAGTTTTCACCAAACAAAACGTCGCCGGGCGCAACTTGGCACCCGCGCCATCAAGCCGTGAGCCAGAGTTCATCCCAGTGGCCGTTGTCGCGAGCTTCTTCCAAACCATCCAAGTGGCGCAGGCCGCCGCGGGTCCAGAACTGCCCGG
>Ga0172379_10004585_pt1 | contig 20186 bp, 22 predicted proteins | sample GrowelOW334metaG_FD_119756 | JGI IMG/M metagenome (GOLD analysis project Ga0172379, IMG submission 119756) | Groundwater microbial communities from an aquifer near a municipal landfill in Southern Ontario, Canada - Groundwater well OW334 metaG | ecosystem: Environmental > Aquatic > Deep...
ATCATCAACAAAATCAAACCAGCCACTTGTAACAATAACATTTCCTTTATGGTCTCGCACAATGATATCAGAGCAACTTTCAGTCCAACGTCCTTCCTGGTCTATTTCTCCACCGTAATGGCCTTCCTCTAGTGCATTAGAAAAATCAATTTCTACGTTGTTACAGTCTCCCGAATAGTAATATTGAAGATCCTTCTTTAAATCTAAAACAAGTTTCTCAGTAAAAATCAGATGGTGTTTCTGAAAAAGAACGTTCATGATTATCCAATATTAGACAAAACTCATCATTTTTTCACTATATAAAGTAATGAATGTGTTATTAAGTCGGGGTGGAGAGACTCGAACTCTCGGCCTCATCGTCCCAAACGATGCGCGCTAGCCAACTGCGCTACACCCCGTAGCTCAAACAAAGAGATTATACAGCAATTTTAGTAAGAATCGAACTAGAATATCTGGTTTTATCTAGAGAAAAAGCAAGAGAAGGCCAACAGTAACACCCACAATTCCCAGCAATTTTCTCTGAGTAAGCTCATCTTTAAAGAAAATGGAGGAAAGCACAGCAACACCCGCAATCGAAGCTGCATTTACAGCATTCACATAACCAACATTTGGGGCTACTTGATATGCCCACATCGTAACGAAGTTAAAACTTGCCTGCGTAGCACCAATGATAAGCAGCACAATAAGTTGGTTTTTACTTAAGGTTTTCCAATCAACTTTTTTCACAATAATCTCAACAATGATAATTGCGGAAACAATACTCAGAGAAATAACCAATCGTTCTAAAATTCCGACCCCTTGATCTAATAAATATTTTGAAGAAAGTGCTAAAAATCCCCAGCAGAAGAAGGATCCTAAAGAAAGTGGGAGCCATATTTTATGCTCTTTTTCATTCCTATTCTGAGATTTGGAGATCATCACTAAGGCAGAAAACGCGACTATACAAACAATTGCGATTGCCTTCCTCCAGGTTAACTCAGCATCGAAAGCAAAAATTGCAACAATCGTTGTAAAAACAACATAGCTTTTTGAGATGATCAAGCTGTATCCGGGATTAGGCGCATGTTCCATGCTTTTCAGAGAACATACGTTTCCTAAATAACTAAAGACAACTGCGGAAAAAACTAGAATGAGAAAATGGATTGGAGAAACGCTAATTTCTGTTTTCGTCATGAGTGCTGCAATCGAGTATAAAAGAACTGGGATTCCAAACATAGATAAATTATTTATCTGAGTAGGGGTGTGAAGTAAAGAACTCTTTCGAACAAAAAGATAGGAAATAATCGAACTGAAAAACAATATGAAAACGGGAATTGTCCAATGCATATTATGCTAGTTTAAACGGTTTCAGCGCATTCTTAAATACCTGCAACCTCTTATCATCTACCAGGTTTGCTCTAACGTAAAAAACACCCTTCCACAACATTGTCCGTAAACGATAAATATCCATTTTTTCCTGAAAATGATCGGGAAGTGCCTTTGTAGATGAATATCCCTCAATCAACTTTTCCTCCTTAGGAAAGGGAGTAGTCCAGGTTGGACACGAAGCCAAGTCCAAGACAGGATCACCAATAACAGCGGCTTCCCAGTCAAAAAGACCCGCAAATCTATTGTTTTTATCAATCAAAAGATTGTGATCAGCCAAATCGTGGTGCACTAATGATCCCTTAGGAATGTTCATAACTGACACATACTCTTCAAATATCTTTTTTACTTGTTTCCCAGATGGTTCTGAGAGCATTCCAAATGCAACAAGTTTTGAAATATCTTCTTCAAGCATCGTGAAAATGTACTCTGGAAATGAATCCTTGGTTCCGATCAATTCACCCTTTTCCGCTCGATCTCCATCAAATCTACCAAATTTATCGAATTGAAGTTCTGACATTCTCGCTATACATCGCCCAATTTCAAAGGAATACGAGTCATACTCTTTTTTTGTACCAGTAAAGCATTTCTCGGGATCTTTTCCTTCAAGTTTTTCCTCGATCTGAAAATCAAAAGATACAAGGGTTCTTGTTGCATCTGCATAGAGAACTTGGTTTGTCTGAACTCCCAGCTTAGTTACTTTTTCTGTAATCAGTTGTTCAACCTTCATGACTTTTTCTGGTGCACAAATGCCCAGGTTCGCACGAAGGATGAGTGGTTTGTTGAGTTCCTTTATACGAACCTCGTAGATGACGTGTGAGGTTCCCCAGGTTGATGATGGGCTCCAGGAAGTTAAAGTGTTATTGAGAATTGTTTTGAAAATAAGCGGGATAGTCTTTGTGTCAAAATGAGCATAACGATCTTTAAAGGAGTCAATTTCTTCTTGGGAACGATGGGCAACGGCGTAGTAAATATCGTTTGTCATGGGAAGATATTTATAAGAAGTAATGATCAATTGCAAATTTCTGCTGTTCTAAGAATATTCTTTTTAAATGGAAGATATTGTGTTGCTCATAAAATAGAATTAACGCTTTTTTATATTCAACCTCATCGACACTTCGATATGAAAGTGGATAATACCCATTGGCTAACAAAACAGCATTGCTTACCAACCGCGAGGTTCTCTTGTTACCATCCGTGAATGGTTGTAAATAAGCAATCATTGAGAGAAGGATTAGTGCTTTTTCAGGAATAGTGGGAATGTCTTGTATTTGGGAGAGGATAGCTTCTATTGCTTCTTCTATTTGGAATTTATTATCAAGTGGTATGTATTTTGTCCCAGTAATCCCAACTGCTGATTCACGAATTCCTGAACTAATTTCGAGATCTTTCGTAAGTTCAGCATGAATAGATCTAATATCTGAAAGTGATATATCTCTAAAAGTTTCTTTGTTGTTTAAAATAACATCAAAAGCGTTCTTGTGATTTATTATCATCACAGCCTCACTTTTATCATGACCCGGAGCTTCTTTTTGATTTTTTATCAATTCTTCTGTTTCGAGTAGAGAATATGTGTTCCCTTCAATTTGCGAGGACTTCCAACTGAGTTCAACGGTAAATCTTTCCAATTCTCGTCGTACTATTGTTTTGTCTAGATTTTTAAAACGATCTTCCAATTTTATTCTTCCTTGTTCAAAAAGATCTATTTCTTCTTTTAAGAATAAATTTCCCAGTTTTTTAATCAAGGACATATCGAATGTGGGGTATAAAACATTACGCTGATCAGTTGATTGTTTAAAGTAACTTTCCAAGTTAATTGGGATAAGAAGTTCTTTTCCTTTCCTAAGACTATACTTAATGTGTTTTCCCCCTCCGTTTTGTTCAATCCATCCAAGCTCAAGAAGACGATTAAGATCGCGAATGATTGTAATTCGGGAGCTTTTTTCACCTTCTAAAGATATTTCTATCTCGGCTCTAGAAGAAAAAGGGTGCAGAAAGATAAAGTTCAAAAGGTTATTTTGTCTCTGATTTGTTTGCGTATCATTCATAGGTATCTAGCGTATCATAATGATACGTTGGGATCAAGAAAATGAATAGGAGAAATTGATTAAAAAGTGGGCCAGGTGGGAATCGAACCCACATGCTCTTGCGAACACAACTTTTTAAGAGTTGCGCGTCTACCAATTCCGCCACTGACCCAATCTATGTATTGTATCAAGTTCCTGGGTTTTCCAAAAGAGATCGAACCCATTCCTTCTTTTCCTCTGTGATTTGAACAGAAACAACCCCTTTTCCAGGCTGTCCATAGAAAATACTGCTTTCTAGAGGGAGAAGCAATAACAGTGGCAACACCAGCAAATCTTCCTCTCCCTTAATTTCAAACACAGTATTTTCTGCTTCCAATTGCGTATGTATGAAATCGAAAACTTGCTTACTAATCTCCCCAGGTTCATTCAATATTTCTGTGTTGATTGTCGTCTTTTCTCCAAGAGTAGTATCAATCTGGTACTCTGCACGCAACGATCTTCTGTCTATGTACGCGAAATCAAAATCTAACTTTCTTTTTAAAAACTCTTCGAGAGTGACATCTCCAACAATGACACGTTTTTTAGCGCAGCTAATAGTTTCAGTATCTAAATTCATCACAGTTCCAAGCGGTTCCTTCAATATATTTTTTTGGTTTTCGGATAACTTCATGGTATTGCGAAATAGCACTTCGTACGCAAACCCATTCCTATTTACCAGTCCCTCTCGAATGCGAGAAGAACATAATATCTCTCCCAAGCTGTCTTTTCTCAAAGCGCACACCTCAATGACCAATTCAGGCATTCCTTTTTTTAACCGTTCTGTATTAATTAATTCTGCTCCGGGAACGGTATGTTCTGTGACAAAAATCGCATCAAATTCTTGTTCCAAGGTATTTCCATACATGTTTATTAATGGAACGATTTGAAATCGATCTTCTTGAATACCCAGTTCTCGTAAGAATGCTATGATTTCATTTTTTCTCGTCTCATATGGAAGTATCAGGGAAGCATATTTTTTATCTTCAATCATTGCCTGAGTAGTCAATCCAATATCAACGTACTTTGAATAATCAAAGCACATCGTTAATAGATCCTTGTGCCCTTCATGGAGATGATCGAATGTTCCACCAACAACAGATCGCAAATATTTCATATTACTTTTTCAGTTCCTTTTGGAAAAACGAAAGATCGCGCTGCATCATTTTTGCAAAACTTCCCTTCGTGAAGTTGTGATCTTCTCCTGGATATGTAAAAAGCGTCACGCTCTTTCCTAAAGTTTTTAATGTAGAGATAGTTTTTTCTGTCCACTCAATCTTCACTTCAGTATCAGCAGTTCCCTGATGGATCTGTATAGGAGCAGCGATGTCCCCGAAGTGATCAGCAATTGAGTAGTCTTCTTCCTTATATCTTTCATCAAAAGTTGCAAGTTGTCCTTTAATGTACGCTCCTTTATCTTCCAACTCATCTGTAAAAGCAAGTATAGAATCCGGAAACCCAATAGATACTGGTGCCCACAATGTTGTTGGAATATTCCGTTGAGTTATCTCTAAGATAGAAAGTGCAATCTGTCCTCCATTGCTATGCCCCCAGATACCCAAACGATTCATGTCTGCTTGGTCAAATATTTCTAATGAAGACAAGAGCTGTAACACTGCCTGCGGTTTTGCAAAACGCGCCTCTAGAATATCAAAAGATTCTGGATCAGACCCACCGTATCCTAGAAAATCAGGGGCAACAGTTATATATCCTTGTTCAGCAAATGCCTCGCTGCCACGTTTTGTCCCAAGCCCAGAATAGTAAATTTCTTTATCAACATATCCACGAATCATTACAATAACTGGGAATTTTCCGCCGCCATTTGGTAAGTTCATTACACCAGTGACTTTTTTCCCACTCACTGTGTATGAAAAAAGATAAGAAGTGTAATTTGTTTTTTTTTCTAGCACTTTTTCTAAGGAAATCTTAGTAGGAGTTGACATAGAATCGCGTAAGCGTTGAAACGTGTATTTATCTAAAGTTCTTATGTATTCTTCAACCTTTAAGTCATTAAAGACAGAGAAGGGGGGGGAACTGAACCAATATTTGTATGCAAAAACACAAACAGCAACTCCTCCAAAAATACAAAGAAGTGCCAATATTTTTAGTAACGATCTTTTTATCATAATTTAGACATATTTCTGCAAAGCTTGTATTTCCTCAAGAGTTAATCTGCGGTTTTTTCCTGCTTTTATGCTCCCTAACTCTAACGGCCCAAACTGCATACGCAACAATCTTAATACTTGTAGCCCCACTGTTCCGCACATTCTTCGAATTTGCCTATTCCGCCCCTCATGAATCTTAATTGAAATCCAAGTATTTCCTATTTCGTGTTTCACGATTCCAACTTCGGCTTGTTTTGTTCTACCTTCTTTCAATTTCACCCCATCTCGCAATGTATTGAGCTGAGTATTTGTTGGGCTTCCTTGCACCAAAACCTGGTACGTTTTTTCAACCTCGAATTTTGGATGCGTCAATTTGAATGCCAAATCACCATTATTGGTTAGCAGGAGCAATCCTTCAGATTCTTCGTCCAATCTACCTACCGGATACACCCTCTCTTTAGAAGTAATGAGTGACATCACTGTCTTTTTCCCATCAGGATCAGAAACTGTTGAAACATATCCTCTTGGCTTATGTAACAGAAAATACAGCTTTTCCGATTCTTTCGCATTCAGTATCTTTCCATTCACAATGATTTCATGCTTTGAAGGATCAACGCGGCTAGCGACATTTCTCTCAATTTTTCCGTCTACTTTTACTTTTCCTTGTTCCATAAGTTCTTCTGCTTTCCGACGAGAAGCCACTCCAGCATGAGCGAGTACCACATGAAGTTTTGGTTGTTGATTTGTTTTCATACTATTTTTCCAAGGAGCTTCCTTCTTTCTTCATCGCGCATATATGAGAGCGCTCCGAACATTAAAATACTAAAAAATAGGAACTGTACAGCAGAGAACTGGTCATTGTAGAACATAAAGACTTGCGTGACAAATATCCATACGTAGGTTGCCCGCATATACCAACTATAGGCTTTTAATCTTGAGCTTTTCACAAAAAATGTCCCATAGGCTATGCAGAGTGCTGCCAAGACATGCGAGATAAATTGAATGACAAGAGATACGATCACAGTATTGTGCTCGGTGTAGAATCTTGCAATGCTCTGATTTGGGAAATGATCAAACTTGACAGCAATAAGTCCATACAGTGCACGACCAGCAGAGAAAGTCATACCTGTAAGATATCCCCAAAGTATAAGCAATAAAATTTGCTGAAACCATTTTTTTTCAGCGAGTATTGCGTATTGTCGACGTAAAAATCTTTGAAGATCGACCAAGACACCCGTTGAAAATGTGCCTTCTGCTCTTGCTATGACAACATGGACTTTTTTCTCTTCCTCATAGTACTGTTCTTTTTTCTTCATGTAGCGAAGGAAGTAGAAAAAGAGCACAAACAAGAGATACATGATGACAACTGCTGGTTGGTAGAAATAGTCATTGTCCTGAGACAAAAACTTCCCCAGCTCATCAAGAAAAAGGCCAAACCCAATGCCACCAAGATAGGAAGCGATGGTGCTCGGAATGTGCCCAATATAAATGCTTTGAATGAGCAAAGAGATTGTCATGAATACTCCGCCAAACAACACATGTGCCACATGCACATCTCCAAAGGATATTTTTGGAAATCCAGTGATATATAAAAGTAGCCTGGACACCAACAACGTAGCCACGCTGGTCACAAAAAAGTTAAGCAAGTAGTCGGAGTAGTATTTATGCCGTAAGAAGAGATGCATATCGCTGTGGACGTATTGTACCAGTCATGGTAAAGTTACACCACAAAACCACTATATATGACTGAAGAACCAACCACCCCTTCTCGTGTTCAACCGAAGAAATCCATCTTGAATATCTTGGTAAAATTTTCCATCGTTATCATAATCATACTTTTTCTCTCTGGCGCTACTGCTTACTATTTCCTTGTCTATGCAAACCCCCTCTATATGCTCAAAAAGGTGGGGGAGAATGCACAAGGGATAACTTCCATTTCTCTCCATTTCCTCTCCTACGATAAACAGCTTCAAGTTCAAACTGATCTGCATCCACAAGGAATTTCTTCTCTAAAATAGAAGCTCTCATTAAAAATGCGAATGCAAGTGATAAGGTATCGGGTAAGTTTATTATTGAAAATAATAATCTGTATTTTTCACCATCTTTTCGTAAAATGGATGAGTTGATCTTCCAAACTTCCAAGTACATTCCAACCATTGAATCGACAAGAACATATGCAAAAACAATTCCGATACTCCAAGGAAAACAATGGCTCCACGCATCATTTGACCCAAGCATATTCACAAACTCCATACAGCTAGACTCCTTCAATAAACCAGAGCTTAAACAAGCTGCATTAAAAACAATCATCATAAGAAAATTTTCAAGGAACGTTGAGTTTGAAGGAGATCGATACTCTAGAATAGTGATTGGGTATGATAAACAAGCACTTCTTAATTATTTGAGTATTCTTAAAAAAGATATTGATGTATCTGCGTTACAAAAACTTGTTCAAAATACAGAGAGCTGGAATCTTGATCTCATTCAGCTCTATATTAAAGACAACTCATTGAAAGCAGTGAGCTTTGCAATTCCCCAGATTTCCGAGAAAACCTCGCAAGATAGTATTGATTCTTTCCTCAATGAATTTTCTCCAAACATCGCGTATGCGTTTGAAGGATATACATCTGAATTCAGCAAGCAGCTCAAACCAACTCGAGAAGGACTTATTGACATCGGAACACTGTACATTTCGAATATAAACTCAGCACCCGAAGTAAAAGTTCCCAGCTCCATAGTTGAAGCTAGCGAGCTTTATGAACTAGCAAGTCAAGAGCTTGTCCCATTGATTTCTGAGGCAATTTCTCAATACATGGCAACCATGCCACCAAGAGAAGCGCCCGTAAACGTCAAATAGATCTTTACCATAAACTTACACACAAAACATTTTATTACTATTCATATACCATACCTTCACTAGAGAAGGAGGAACTATGGATGATGAAAGAAAACAATTCCACGAAGAGATTGAAGAAAAACTTGAAGAGCTCAAAAATGAAATGGACGGACTTGGCGAAGATTTGGTTAATGCAACTGACAGCGAACAGGAAGCCTACGAAGACCAGATGATGGAACTTCAAGTACTTTTCAATACTCTAGAGGATCAACTAGCAGATATGAGAAATGCCGCAAGCGACGATTGGGAGCTACTGAAAGAGGATCTGAACGAGAACTTGGAGGACGTTCACCAGCGGCTACGCTTATTTTCCAATAGCATAGTAAAACACGTTGCTGGCTCCTAGAACAGTTTCAAATTCCCAGATGCGAATAAAACTGGATTTAACTCACGATCACTCGTTATTAAGGGAAATTATTAAGGATTGGATACTCACACTATCCGTGTCTACGATTGGTTCTCTATTTTCAATATCAATACGCGAAACGATATTTTGTTCGAAATTATCTTTTAATTTAACCTCTACTCTGTATTGACTATTCATCATACGACCTCCCTTTCACTGTTAAGAATAGTTTTGAAGCACCAAAAACAAATTAATCGTATGTATGTGATGAGTAAGAGCAGTGTGACTTTGCGCTTCCTTTAAGCCGAAGGCGTGAGCAAAGCCGCAATATTGTGCGGCGAGTTATGTGCAGCAGTGTATCTGACTACTTATTTTGTTCTTACATCAATCTTAGTTGCTTACTATTCAGCTCAACTACTCTGTATTGAAACAAAGGAAGGGAAAATATGGATTCTTCTACGTACGAAATCATGATTGAATGGCCAGCAGACGGCACAACAGACTCAGCAAATTCTCATTACTTCGAGCGAGAAACAGTGACAGGTGATGGGTTGCTACTAAGCACTCCGTATTCATATGAGGTGTTTGAAACGAAGCACAGTTGTGTCGCATTACGAGAACTGTTCGAGGGATACATGAAAGACCCAATCTTTCGAAAGATCAAAGAGGCTCCAAACAACGCGTTATAAAATGACGCTCTCTTCGTCCTCTTCTACGTATTCCTCAAACTTGTTTCCATCTTTTGTATGTTGAAGAATGTAAATATCATGTCCATAAGTTCCCTGGCCAACATGCTCAGCTTCTCCACGAAGAATTGATTCATAGGGCTCACAGTACCTACACCCACCCTCCGGGCAGGTAAAATGCTCTAGCTTACGAGCAAGTTTTATCTTTCTTGCAATTTTTTCTATGGAGTCATAAGAATCCTGCAAATCAGGAAGTCTCTGCTCATCCAATGATTCACGGAGCTGAAGATGCCAATAGCTTATCTTTGAAACTTTCCTTTTTTGACAGTAATGCACAAGGAGATAGTAAATGGGCAGCTGGAGAGAGCGGCCATCTTCAACATTTTTTCCTGTTTTGAAATCAATAATATGAACAGAATCGTCTTGTTCGATATACTCAAGCCAGTCGATTTTTCCACACAGAATAATGGCATCATCTTCTGAAAGCCAAAACCATGGAAGATCTTCTTTTATCTTCACTGCTTTATTCATAAGAGGACCTGGATGCTCCATTACACGTCGAAGCATTTCTTTTCCTCGTTCTTTATAGTGTTCCTCAGTCTGAGCATCAAAAAATCCACCCTTTTTACCAGAAACATTTTTCCACTCTTTTTCAAAAAGCTCTAAAAGCGGTTGCTGGAAGCGCTTTTCTGTTGAAAGCATAGAAAGTGATTCAAGTACTGCATGCACTGTTTGACCTAGAGCAAGTGGAGGAGAAACAATTTGAAGCTTATGATTTGTCTTTGGATCTTTGTAGACGTTTTTTAAATAATAAGCTCGTGGGCAATGTTGAAAATCACAAATCGAACTATGCGAAACCCAGGTTGCTGAAAATTTATCTGGTGCCATATACGAAATTATATCAGGTTATTTCACTTCGGGTACTGTTTGGCCATTTGTTTCCATCTTTATGGGAATTTCTTCAAAAGATAGTTCTTTGCTTGGTGCAATTGTCACTTTCACCAAAAGACCCTGCATGGTTTCTTTGCTAAAGTACTGATCAAACACAAAGTTGCCTAAGGAGTAATAGATTATTTTTCCACGATACTCTTCTTTTTGCTGTGTTACGTGAGGATGGGAACCAATAACGACATCAGCACCAGCATCGATAAATCTATGTGCTAGTTGTTGTATTGCTGTGTCTGCTTGCGAAACATATTCAGCCCCCCAATGTGCATATACAATAATGACATCTGCCTCTTTTTTTGCTTTTTCCATATCCTCAAACACATGCTCTTCTGCATGAGACACAAATTGATTAAAGTTCACAAAGGCAATGTTCTTATCGTGTATGTTGATTACAGCAAAGCGCTTCTCATTTGGAAGAGAGCTTCCAGTATCACCAAAACTTCGGATCTGATTGTTTTCCAAGTTCGCATACGTTTGTTTTAGCCCATCTTCTCCAAAGTTCATAATGTGGTTGTTTCCGAGATTAACAATTGACATATTCCACTGTTTGAGAAATGGAAGTATTTGGGGATCGAATGTAAATATGAAGTTCTTCGTTGAACCAACAGCGCTCCCCAAGCTTACGGAAGTGTTGTTTGTTACTGGACCTTCCAAGTTGATAATCACATGATCTACAGATGCAAAAAGATCCTGCAAATGAGACAAAAAGAAACCATACCCCTGCTTTTGTGAATATAGTCGAATATGTCGATCAAACATGGCATCACCGGCAAAAAGCAAAGAGATAGGGGTTTGCACGATCTGTTCTTTTGCAATGGTATTTCCAGAAAGATCTTTTCCAGTTCGTTCTCTAAACATCAAAGACCTTATACTAACTGACGCAAACGCCAACACTATAAAAAAGGTAACATAATAGAAAGAAAATCGCATGCATGGATATTGTAGCAAATCGCTCAAACTTCTTGTGGAAAGTTCGCGAACACAAACTTCATTTCCTCTCGAACATCCAACAAAGTGTTTAACTCTAAAGCTTCTTCTAAAGAAAACCATCGGACATCCTCAATACCATCATCCTGATTCTTTATTTCACACGCATCAACGCATTTCACAAAATATCCGAACACATAGTGCTGTTCACAGGCGGTATTTGTGCTTTTCCGAACCTTTTTAACTTCTCCAGGTTTATTGATCCAATGCAAATTCGAAAGACATGGAACAGGAAGAAACTCAGTTTCTTGCGCATTGAGGTTGGGGAGAGCGCTTATTGCTTGCACTCGAACTCCAGTTTCTTCCAGAAATTCTCGTTCAGCAGCTTGATGCGGAAGCTCATTGAGCTCAACATGACCACCAGGAGCCAACCAAATTCCAAGCATTTTGTGCTTCACAAGAAGAATTTTATAGTCACGCACCAACCAACCACTAGCTGTCAAACAGCGTTGACAGGAAATATCTTGAAGATTCATGTATGTTCCTATCCCAAATTAGACTCTATACCAACCAAATCAATCAATTTGAAGTGTTTTTTGATTTCCTGCCAAAACTTTTCGGAAAGCTGAATAGAGTAAGTCGCGTATTTGCCTTTTTCCATACCAGAGCAAAGTCTATGTTCCCAACTCCTCATGATTTCGACAACTTCTGCCCCCTGCTCATCAAATTTCTTTCTCCATTTCTTCCTATCTAAAGAAAAATTATCATGCACCTTCTGAAAAGATGCAAAAATCTCTTTGTTCTCTACGAACATATTATCGACATATGCTTTGTACTTTGCAGCCATATCACTATGGTATCAAAGTTTTTTAAAGAAAAAAGTAGGAACAAACACTCGCAGCTACAAACTAAAGATTACCCAAAATGCATGGAATATTCCTGGCACATACCCAAGCATGGTAAGAATCACATTGATCCAAAACTGCGTGGTTAAGCCAACTTTTAGAAACACTGCCAAGGGAGGGAGGAGGATTGCTGTGAGGAAGGTGATGAGATCCATATATATTAAAACTATCAACTCACTAACCTTTATTCCTAAGATCTTTGTAAGAATCCTGAAAAAGTACCATACTTTCTCATTTTTTATCACGTACTTACCATCTTCACACTTTATCATGGCTAAATTATGTAAGGACATTATGACCAAACTACTTGAAGCTGTAAATGCTTTTAACGGTGATGCATTTGAAAAGATGTATGGAAGTCTCATCCATTTTCTTGCGCCTCAATCACTCGAAGATGTTTACAAAATATTAGTTTCAGAAGCTGTGAATTCCATCGGAGGGCGCTATGGCGCTATTTTTGTCTACGAAAAAGACCAGTTAGAGAAAAAGTTTTCTGATCTTCCTCGTAAAATGGATATGGTACCTAAGAAAAGGGGGAATCTATTTCGTACATTCCAACAGGGCAAACCAGAAATTTTTACACGAGAGCATTTACAAAAAACCCATCCAGATATTCACGCCGATTTCCGAACTTCTCTAGCAATTCCACTAACCTATGATGGAAAATCGCAGGGGGTTATTGCGGTGGTTTTTACAATAGAGAGAGACTTCACTCCTCACGAATTACACACCATGCAACTCTATGGCGCATTGGCTTCGCTCATTCTTCGTAAAACACAGCTCCACCACGAAACAGTCCAAGCTTTACAAACAAGAGATCTATTCATTTCTTTAGCATCTCATGAACTGAGAACACCACTCACAACTATTTATGGATATTTACAGTTAATGCAAAATAAAATTCATCATCATCAGAAGTTTCCAAATGAATGGATTAGTACGGCACTACATGAAACAGAACAATTAAAAACAATCGTCAATGAGCTTTTGGGATTAAATCAAGTTAAATCTGGTAATTTGAGCTATAAAATAGAACAAATTCCTTTTCGTGTGATTATTCAACGAGCAATTTCTGATTTTTCCTCCAGACATCCGCACAGAACAATTTCGTTTCATGACAGTATAGGAGAAAAAACCGATGTTATATCAGCAGATTTCGATAAAATTTTCTTGGTTATCTTAAATATTCTTGAGAATTCAGAAAAGTTTTCAAATAGGAATACTGAAATTACCGTACGTCTGACATATCAATATCCCAACCTAGTTCTAGGCATACAAGATAAAGGAAAAGGAATTTCGAAAAACGATCTAAAACACTTGTTCAAGGAATTCTACAAAGAAAATGATTTTAGTGAAGGATTGGGACTCGGACTGTATATTTGCAAGAAAATCATAAAAGAACATTCCGGAAATATTCGAGTCCACTCTATTGAGGGGGAGGGGACAACAGTAGAAATACTATTACCAAGGATGAAAGATGAAAAAAGAGTCTAATTCGATATTACATAATTTAGCTGATCTAGGAGGAAATAAGGTTGGAGAGAGCATAGCAAACCATATTGAAGAAGATGCGTATATACAAGCCGTTTTCTTTTGTGGACCTCCTGGTTCAGGCAAAAGCACAGTTCGAGGACAACTTAAAAACGAGTTGTATTCTAAAAATGAAGATATTGTTTTTGTTGATGTATCTTTTGATGAAGCCCTGGCCGAAGCAATTAGAGAATTTTACGATCGAACATCCGCAAATCCTTTATTTATTGAAAAACATCCTGAGCTTGAATCAATGTTTAACGAAGCCCTTCAAGATCTTGAAAGAAGAGGTGTGATTGTCGGAAGCCCTGACTTTCTTTTACAGCTTGGGAACATCCAGTGGAAGTATGTCTCCCATAAACTGAAATGCATGGTCGATGAGGCATATGAAAACGCTCGTTCTGCGATCCCCGATAAAAGGATCTTGTTAATGGTAGAAGTACCCGCAATTGCGTTACAAAATGTTGGAAAAAGCACAATCATCGAATTCATTATTCAAAACAACATGTTAGAACACCCTCAAAACTTGTTCATCTTTATTAATCCTGATGCAAGAATTCTTAATATAGCTTCGCAATTCCGAAAAGAAATCGTCCAAGCTGAACTTTCGGAAATTCCAAAAATACTAGAGAAATTTGGTATTACTGTAGATGAAAACATCTCTCTTGAAGAATTGCAGCAAATCAAACTGCGAGCTGAGCAGGCTGCTCCTGAATTTATCATTCAACAAGTAAACAACGACGTAAGAGAATTAGCACACGCATTTGCTCAACAGAATCCAGAACTTTTTAAACTACTTTCATCATTAGTACAAGAGCCAAGTTATACAGAAAAAATGCGATCAGAAGAGGATTTGCCCATATGGATATCTACAGCAACATTGTTTCAATATATTGTGTACTCCTTAAATGAGCATATTCCTGTAATGAATGTAGATGAGGAGTGGGGGGGAATAGATGAGAAAGCAGAAGACGAACTTGCGACAAATGCGTTAAACATTTACCATATGATTGTAGTCCATAATATTTTGCAAAGGGCTAAGATGTTAGAGGATCTTTCCCAAACACACACAATCTCCTGATTTCTTTTTAGAAAGTGTTGAGCTCCTCGTTGAGAGAAATCTAAGAAACTAGTAAATAGCAGCGAAGAGTGGTACTCTGAATACACAAGTATGACATCGCCCAAAGCACACTCTAAATTTCTTCGCGAGTTCTATTTCTGGTCAGGTATTGTTGCAACATTTGCGTATCGCATTATTGTTGTTTTGAATCACTACAGTTCTAAGGTATCTCTAGTTGCCTGGTACATAGGTACCATTGGGTTTGTGATTTATTTTCTTCACCGTTATGAGATTTCGGAACAAAGAGCGAAGTTAGTAAAACAGCAGAACCTTATAGTAAAAGTGCAACAATCTCAAGAATTTTCTACAGAAGAAAAAGAGGTGATGACCTATATTTTCACAACGCTAAAGACCACAAAGGAAAAGTGGAACTACATCTTCATTTTTGTGATGTCAGCTATTGCGCTAATTCTAGGGATATATTTGGATTTCCTACAGTAAACTATCGCTGTTCAATACGGATTCTTGCTGCATCTAAGGATGCGGGATATTGTAGAGTGCTTTGAAGTTGAACACGATATAGCTTCTTTCCCGAGTCGAACTGGATCCTTTCTGATTGTACAGTAATGCTTTGCCCACTCGAAGTTCTCACCTCACTATTCCAGACTGGATGCTTGTCCGTCACATTGTAGAGACGCGCCGTAATTTCACCATTTGGTGAAACGCGAATACCAGCTTCAAAATACACTGAAAGTTTTGCTCCATAGTCATTGGTATCAATCCATGCTTCCGCTCCTGCCACATCGGTCCATTCATTATTTGTGGTACTACCAGTTCCCAGGGGAATGAATGAAATCGTTGGCGCTGTTCTCACAGGTAACGATACGACTGGTGCTGGTGCTTGTTCTGTACTCAATATTTGCGTTGACGCAGAAGCAACTTTGGCAATTTCTTCAAGACATGAGGAAGGACACAAAGATGTAACTTCTAATGGTTGTGCTTGAACGTTTTTAGGGGTGGGGGAAGTGTCCATATGAACATTTGCAGTAGTGTTCTTCATCCATCCCGAAAGAATAAGTGAATTAAGAAAAATAAGGTCCGCAAGCATAATAATCACTAGGAAGAAAACAATGCATATTGTCGAACGAGAAAGAAGCATTAATCCCATTGTTCCACACTCACGTAAAGTCTGCAAATATCATTGCGCTACTTTCGTTTCGGGAGTGCAAAGTAGAATGTTGAGCCTTGGTACTTTTTACTCTTCACCCAAATTCTCCCTTTGTGTAACTCAATAATTTCCTTTGAAAGAAACAACCCCAGTCCTAATCCTTGCGCGCGCTTTTGACCGCCACGGGTACGATAATATTTATCAAAAATATGTGTGATATTCTTTTGTGAAATCCCAATACCAAAATCTTGCACCTCGACAATTGCTTCTCCTCCCGAACTAAATTGTTTGACTTGGATAGGTGAGTTCACGGTTGAGTATTTCGCAGCATTTCCAATGAAGTTTGAGATAACTTGAGCAATCCTGTCTTTATCCATACTTACTGTGATCGGCGAGGTCTCTAGAAGTTCTATTTTATGTGAGTGAAAACTCCTACGAAGATCTACCAGCGTTTTCTTAAGAAAAATATCTATACGCACGGATTCCTCTTTCACTTCCAGCTTATTCACTTCAATTCTATTAAGATCGAGCATGTCGTTGATCATTCGTGAAACTCGAGTCCCGAGCTCGTCGATTTTTTCCGCTGTTTCTAAACCACGAGCGTCCTTATACTTCGCCATTTTTCTTTTTAACGATTCTGCGCAAAGCTTAATTGTTGTGATTGGCGTGCGAAGTTCATGCCCAGCAATGGAGATGAATTCGTCTTTTCTTTCACTGGTTTCGCGCAGTTCTTTAAATAGCAAAAGGTAGGGTTCCCGAAAACCAATCTCTAAAATCGCGCGATAAATGGCATAGTAAGAAGCGACCTTAAAAAAATGACCAGTGAAATTCACAACATCATTCACTCGCAAATACAATGCAAATAAAACATCGCTACAAATATTTAACAGAAGTGAGAACTGTAGAAGCAAAAATACTTTATGGTCAAATTTATCACGATGTTTGTTGAGTAACACCATAGAAAGACTAAAACCGATGATGATCCCAACCTCGCTTAATTTTTTAAATATCGTAAGTCCAGATCCTGTCACAAATGCTGTAGGGAATGTGTTCCATTCAAAGATCGAAAAAATAAACAGTGCAGTAGCAATACCAAAAGAAACAAAGGTCAATCCAGCATTGATTTTTTTTCCAATGAATGAGGGTGAAATCAAGAATGCAAAGACTAACAGAAATCGAGCCGCCAACCACAACTGTGTAGGAATGTTTGGGTTATTCGATGAGGTGAAAATGCTCATGCCTTCATATGTAACAGTATGTAGAAAGTCCAACATTCCAATAAAGAGAAGTGCAATTCCAATGAGGAGAAAAAAGTGATTCTGAATGATTTTTCTCGCATTCCACGCGAACAAGAAAATACTTCCAGCAACAATAACGCTAAATATTTCTGCTGCTGCGTGAAAGAGCACAAAACTCTGGATGCGCATGATGATGAGCGCGACAAATATGAGAAGAACTGGCATGATATTGAAGATGTGTGGAAGTATCTTTTTTATCTTTGATCGAATGTGCATCACAATGATGCAATTATAACAGGATTTTGTGAAGATTATGAAGGGTGAATTGTGATAGTGAGAGGGTTCTGTACATGAAAGAGATATATGGCATCTCTCCAGCACAATTAAGTGCTGTTAAAAACCTGATGGCTTCTCATCCTTTATTGACCATCATCAACAAAATGAAGGAGAGCAGAATATACGAAATCGCGTATGAAAACAATAAGAGCGCATGTACAAAGAACCATTGAAGGCAGACTTTTATACCACCTGCAATGATTTTATGTTTAAAAGAAAACATCAAGATACCTAAAGATATTACCCAGGATGGTGTTGCTAGTAGCAATCCAATATTCCTGAGTATTTTCCATGGTTCAATAAGCCCCTCAGTCAGAGGGTGAAACATGTTGACTTTGTAGTTCGCAAAAGTTATGGCACTACCAATAAATAATACCCAAGAAATGACAAACAAGGAATACGCTAAGATCAGCCTGAAATACAATGTATGTATTTTATAGATCTTTGTATTTTCAAGATTCATATCTGTCTCTTTTTGCTGCCCGGCAGGGATTCGAACCCCAATAGGCGGGACCAAAACCCGCAGTCCTACCATTAGACGACCGGGCAAACTCGCTAAAACTCTCAACCCTTAAGCTTGTATTATACCTCATCTTAAATCGTTTTTTCTAGAAATATGGATTGAACTTTCCCAGATCAGAGGGGTCTCGTTGAAAGTTCTTGATGACCTCCTTATTCTGCTCGTTATTTCTCAGTAGAATGACAGCGCTTTGGTCTGCAAAGACCATTTTCCACTCATTATCTTTTAACCGGGCACGTAAGAATTCAATCCCCCAGGGAGTGATATCTGTATGTCCCCAGTAGATTGTTTGAAAGTCATGTTTTTTCACTTGTTCTTTCCACTCGTTCTCATTTTGTTGCATGGGAATATAGACATCCGTGAAAAAGCTCGCGGGAAAAGCATCGGGACGATTGTCGATAAAAACCTTCCAATCGGGGTAGAGTGCATAATCAAGATATCCTCCAATATCGAAGTTATTGAACATATTCCCCTTAATATTTAGCGATCGAAAAAACCGCGCCGAATTAAACTGGGTTTCATCAATGTTCCAATCAAGTTGCTCCATTGTAAACTTAGGATTGTATGTACCAGAAAAAACATACGGAATGCCAAGCAAATACAACATCACCAGCAAAGATGTACCAAAAACCCGAACACTTTCTAAGAGGTTTTCACCATATCGCACAATATTTCTACTCATACCATGTAATGATTCAGCAATAAAAGGGAAACAAATAATTGCGAAAAACGGGAGATGCCGAAGCGCAGTCCAAGAGAGGATTAACGCCACGACAATGCGTAATGTTTCATTAGATGATATGTTTCGATAATGAGCGACCAAGGAAATGGTTGTCATGAAAGCAAACACAAAATACAGTTGAATTGCTGGTTCCAATAAAAGAGTGCGTAAAAACCACGGAGACTGGTTCTCAACTATCGAATACCCATAGTTTGAAAACATCGCAAAGGGATAGAGTAAACCGTTTATTCCATTTGGATTCAATAGCGAAGCAGAAAGCAATCCAATATTAAGTAGGACTATTTTCTTTCTCAGTTGTAATGATTTACGCACTATTCGAGAAAAGACTAGCTTAGTGAAAAGGGTTAGAGCAACAAATATACCCATTACAAATGATATATGTACATTCACCCAAATGGCTTGAATGATAAGCATACATAATATACTCTTTAAATCGATTTTTCCCGTATGCTCATATCTTTCGATGATGAGTAAATAGAGCGTTAAGAAAAGATATCCAAAACTTTCTGGTCGAATAACAATTCTTGAGGAAAGCAAGAGCACGAGTGGGAAACCAAGTAGCGCTACCCAGAAGAGGGAAGAGCGTAGCCACATACGTTTTAATGTTATTAAAAGGGTTGTGAGCAACAGTAAAGCGTTTAGGATATACAAACCAGGAAAGGAGAACTCTGAAAAGATCATGTAATACACAACGCCAGCAAACCAATGATGATTTAAAAAGGGGAATTCTGTGTTTGTGTACGAATAGACGTTCTTATATAACACACCATAGTTACCCTGAAGAATTAATTTACCATTGAGCAGATGTCGTCCCAAATCCTCCGTTGGCCAATGAAGTTTGTGGAAAATGAAGAAGCCAAAGAGGCAAGATAAAAGAAGAAAAAGTAAAAGAAAATAAAAGGTTTTCCTCTTGTCCATACCTCTAGTCTAACACTAATGGATTTAGTTTTTAGTATTCGCCAATCAGTCAATGATGTCTAAAGTCTGGCTCTCAGGTTGGCTTTTAAAGATATCGTCTGGCTATACCAAGAGTCATTTTAGGCAGGCTTACCAAGTTATTTCAAGCTTCTTGCTATATTGTGTCATTTTTGTCACAATATGTGAATGAGTAAAAGAGTGCTTATTGATATACGAGCTAAAAAAGAACTTAGTAAACTACCTCGTATAGTGCAATTAAAGTTACAGCACTTTTTGAAATACTCCAATATAAAGGAAGGCTAGAGGAACCTTTTGCTAAAAAATTAGGAGGCTTAAATCCATTATTTGAAATTAGAATAAAACATAATGGACAATGGAGAGCGGCGTACTCATACATATCAGGAGATTTAATCATTATATTAAGTGCTTTTTG